>Ga0247814_10001607_pt1 | contig 13101 bp, 12 predicted proteins | sample UWRJL179409R1_FD_179947 | JGI IMG/M metagenome (GOLD analysis project Ga0247814, IMG submission 179947) | Plant litter microbial communities from Arlington Agricultural Research Station in Wisconsin, United States - UWRJ-L179-409R-1 | ecosystem: Environmental > Terrestrial > Plant litter >...
CTTCGGGGTGTAGCGTAGCCCGGTTATCGCGCCTGCTTTGGGAGCAGGAGGCCGCAGGTTCGAATCCTGCCACCCCGACAGAAACTTTGCCATAAAGTTTTAAAACAAATGGACGCATAGCTCAGCTGGATAGAGCACCTGCCTTCTAAGCAGGCGGTCGAAGGTTCGAATCCTTCTGCGTTCACTTGAGGAGACAACTACAAAGTAGTTGTCTCTTTTTTTATGCCTATAAATATTTGTTTATCAATCTTTTATCACCTGATATTTTACGGTTCGATTTTTTTCATGGGAAATCCCTAGTCTGTTTTGAAATAACAGTCTAAAAGCAGGTTATTCGTGATTTAACAGGGACTAAGGGCGGTTCGAAGTCACACTAAGGATATGATATTTTTTTCTCTTTTGGTTTGTCGTAATTTTTTGCCACTAAATAAAGCAATTCTAATATGATTTTGGCTTCTTTCTCATTTACCTGAATACCGCTCTTGGAAAGAATAATAACGGCTTTTTCTACTGTAACATTCTTATCAATGAAATTCATTTTTTTTAGTTTTTAGATTATTTTTTTTTGATAAAATTTTTAAAAATGCTTGATTTAAATCTAAAGAAAGAGTTCCTGTTTTAAAATCAATATCAGTCGGTGGAATAAGATTTACAAGATGTCTTTTATCTGAGGTTTCAAATTCAGAAAATCTTTCAAAGATTTTCACTAAAGCATTATCTTCTATTTGATTTTTTTTATCAATAGCTTTTAATTTAGCTGTAATATCATTTGCTTCCTTTTTAAGATTTTGGGTGCTGATTTGATTCTCTTTTTTTAATTCATTATAGTCATCAATTTTTAATATTCCGGTTATAAATAATTTTCTGCCTTGAGAAAGGATTAACTTCTCCTCATATATTTTTCTCTCTAATCCTTTTTGAGCGTATAGATAACTTGCTTTCTGTGTCTTTATATTCTGGTCTTCCAAAATATTCTTAAATAATTCAATTGTACTATTTGAGAGTATAAACTGTTGAAGCTTCTTTTGATAACAATTATTAAGGAAAATTGCATCTATTCTTGTTTTGCAGCCATCACGGCAATGATAATATGGGTATTTTTTTGATCTTCCTTTTGAAATACTTCCGACAAGTTTTCGATTACAGATAGGACATGTTAGAAAACCTCTAAGGAAAAATAATGATTGTAAATCATCTCTTTTAGCAGTAGTTTTTCTTTTTGTATTAATAACAGATTGAACCTGATAAAACAAAGACTCAGATATCAATGGCTCGTGTAATCCTTTTATCATTTGCTTTTCACTAGAATTTAGTTTGACTGGTACAAGCCCACAATAAACTGGATTATGCAAAATCCTGAAAAAATGTGATCTTGAACATAGTAATCCTTTATCATTAGCTATCTTCCTGATTTCGGATATTTTATGATCGTTCTGTGCAACATGATAAAAAGCCCATTTTATAATTTCGGCTTCAGGCTCTTTAGGAGCGATAGCCTTTTTGCCATTCATTAATGTTAAATTGATAAATCCTAATGGCGCTTTACCAAGATATCTCCCCGTCAACTTAGCTCGTTGCATGCCATTTGCCGTGTTTTGAGCTCTCCGGGTATTTTCTGCTTCTGGGACTGCTAAATATACAGCCAGCATAACTGTACTTTCCGGAACAGAGAAATCAATTGGCTGGTCAATAGCCTTTGCTGTTGTTTTATATTTCCGAAGCTTGCCAATCATTTCGTAAGCATATTCAACATTGCGGCTGAATCGATCCCATTTGATAAATAATATGTTTTTATCGTCTCCTGATGACTTCTTTTTAATTTCTGAAAATAATTCATTCCATTCCGGTCTATTGAAATTCTTCGCGGAGAAATCTTCACGATAAATTCCTTTGACTTCTATATTGTAATATTTACAATACTTCAATAATCTGTCCTCCTGCTCTGGCAAGGAGTAACCTTTTCTTTTTTGTTCGTCAGTACTTACCCTGACATATAAATAGGCAGTTTCCATAACAAAAATTTTAAAGAGATTTCTTTATTTGCTTTTAGATAGGAACATGTCTAGACATCTCAATTAGTTACATAAATTTACGAAATCAGTATTCTTTCGGGTAATTTATTAAGTAGATATTTAATAGTAAAACAGGTATAAATACTTAGTGGCTGATTATTGTAAATCAATATTTTTGAAGGGATATTATTTCACATTATAAAGAAATTGGATTTAAAAGGGATATATGAAGTTAACTTAATATTTTTTAGGATTAAAAAACGCAATTGAGGTGGTTTCCGATTATTTATTTAAAATCAATTTTTAAACTTTAAAAGCATCTGTTATGGAAAACCGTAAAGTTCTGTAATAATCTCTTGTTAAGTTTGTTCTAAACATAAATGACCTGCCATGATAAAATTAATTTTTTTTAAAATTTTGTTCTTTCTTTTTGTTTCATCAATGAGTGCGCAAGACCATAAATTAATTGCAAGCTGCTGTGATTCAAAACCCAAAGATGATGGGAGATGCACAGGTAGTGCATATTGCAGTGCCTGTTCGAACTGTAGCAGATGCGCACATTGTTCTAGTGGTGGCAGCTGCGGAGTATGTGCTTCGTATTCTGCACCTGTAAGATATACGGCACCACGAACAGTTAGTGGAGGAAGAGTTAAAATTACTTCTAAAAATACTGTAACTGCTTCTTCTAATTCGAACCTCTATAGCAAGCCTAAAAAAGAGGCAGTAAGTAAAAAAGTGATTATTAATTATCGTCCAGAAGACATGCTTGCAGTTGATTCGGAGATTCTTAATCTGCGAGAAGGGCCTGGTACAGAATATGAAGTAATTGAAGTGTTGGAAAGATATGCAGTGATAAAGGTTATAGCTATTGACGGTGAGTGGTTACAAGTAAAAGTAATCGAATCTAGTAATTACGGATTTGTGAATGTAAAACATGTATATAAGATCTAGTCTGAAATTTGTATTTGAAACAAACTTTGGAGGATATATAAATTTGAAACGTCATGTTCAGATAGTTTTAAATTATTAATTGAAAAGATGATTAAATAGTAAATTATGAAGATAGTTCTTACTAATTATATTTTTTGTAATAATTTTTTTTTTTAATCTTAACAAATGCAACTCTCTAAAAGCCTAAAAATCAAACAAAATAAGTTAAATAAATCGACCGTAAATCTATTTAAAATCTAATATTTATATTCAGGTATTTTTACGTGCTTAATTTAAATTGTAATTCCATTAATTTGGTAAGTTGTTAATTTAGCGGATATTAATTTTTTATTGAATAACTATATGATATTTCATAACGGTTGAAAATTATAAAAATAATTTAATTGGAAAAATCTAACATCTAATAATTAATATTTGAAAAACATAATAGAAATAAAAATATGATGACTCTCGAAGAATATCAAGAAAAAACTTTATCAACTATTCAATCGTATAATTCAAAAGATCAAGAAAACTATTTTTTAGGATATTTAGGTCTTGCAGGAGAAGCTGGGTCAGTATTGACTACTTTAAAAAAATTTATTAGAGATGGTGATGGTTTTGGAGGGTTTAAAGAATCTTTGAAAGAGGAATTAGGGGATGTACTTTGGTATGTCGCTACAATTGCATCACATAATCAAATTAACTTAAATGATATTGCTGAAGCAAATATTTTAAAAACACGAGATAGGTTTCAACAAATTGCTTTAAAAGAAGTTCCAAGATTTGATGAAGATTATTTGGAGAAATTTCCGGATACATTTATTGTAGAATTTATAGAGGAGAAAAATACTAATGATTTAATGCAAGTAAGGATGATGTGGAAAAAAGAGAATGATTCCTCTTATGACAAATTGGGGGATCCACTTACTGATAATTCCAAATTTCCTAATAATTATAGATATCATGATGTTTTTCATCTTGGGCATATCGCTTTTTTGGGATGGTCACCTGTCATGAGATCTCTAATGGGGCTTAAGAGAAGAAGTGATGAAACTATTTTAGAGTGTGAAGATAGGGGAAGAACACAAGTAGCAGAAGAAGCAGTTACTCTTTTAATTTATAATTATGCAAAGGGCAATAAAATGCTCAAAAAAAGTGATAGAATTGATACAGATATTATAAATACTGTTAAACAATTAGTTACGGATTTAGAAGTGTCTTTAGTAAGCGGTTATCAATGGGAACTGACAATTTTGGAGTCTTATAAAGTATTTCATCAAATAGTAGAAAATAAAGGAGGTAAAATACAAGTATCTCCTAAAAACAGGACATTAACTTATCTGGGAAAACAATAATAATGAATCAACATTTTACAAAATTAGCTAAACCTAAAAAGTCAGACGTATATGATACTTACTGGAATTTTGCAGTAAAAAGACAAGAGGTTTTTCAAAATAAACAAAAAAGTATTAGAGGCCCATGGACAGAAGATTCTGTTATTAGGGATTATAGATTTACTAATGTTTTTAGGGCCTCAGATCGAGTTAGTCAATATTTAATTAATTTACAATATACAGATTGTGAAGACATTAAAAATATCTTTTTTAGAACAATGTTTTTTAAGTTTTTTAATAAAATAGAAACCTTTGAATTTTTAGAAAAAGAACTTGGTGTTATAAATTATGAGACATTTTCTCTCGAAAAATATGATTCATTGCTTTTAAGTCAAATGCAAAGAATGAAAAGTATTTATTCTGGTGCTTACATTATGCCATCTGCGGGGAATGTTTTTGGTTATAAATATAAGCATACAAATCATTTAGCTCTTTTATTAAAAATGATGGAGGATGAAGTTTATTTAAAAATAACTGATTGTAAAAGTTTAGAAGATATATATAAAATTATAATTAGCTATCCCTCATTGGGAACATTTTTAGCTTTTCAGTATACTATTGATTTGAATTATAGTGTTATTTCTAATTTTTCAGAAATGGATTTTATAATAGCTGGTCCAGGTGCAAAAAGTGGAATTTTAAAATGTTTTGATTCGCTAGGGGATTACAATTTTAATGATGTTATAAGAATGGTTGCTGACCAGCAGCAAGAGGAATGTGAAAGATTAAATATAGAATTACCTACACTATGGGGTAGGGAGCTTCAATTGATAGATTGTCAAAATCTTTTTTGCGAAGTAGATAAATATCTTCGAGTTACTAATCCAGAGGTAGGTGGAAATTCGACTCGCAAAAGGATTAAACAAAAATACTCAGAATCTAAAGGGCCAATGTCATTTTTTTTCCCCCCTAAATGGAATATTAATCATAAAATAGAAAATATATGTCCAGTGAAAGCAAGAGAAGACATCTTTTCATAAGTCACCATCATCAAGATGATGCTAAAGTTGATAAATTGACAAGTCTCCTAAATAATAAAGGATTTGATATTAGGAATAGCTCTGTTAGGATGAAACCTGAGAATGAACGCCGCATGAATGAAAAAAAGGTAGATAAGAAAGTTATTGAAAGAATACTTAGGATGAAAATATCTTGGGCAAGCAGTGTAATTGTACTCATTGGAAAAGATACTCATAAGCGTCCATGGGTTAATTGGGAAATTGATAAAGCAAAGGAACAAGGTAAGCGGATTATTGGGGTTTATGATAGAGGAGGTACCGAAGCAGACATTCCACCAAGTCTTGAAAAATACGGATCAGCAATAGTAAATTGGAATGCCGAAAGTATTATGTCTGCGATTGATGGTCAAAATACATTTCATAATCCCGATGGCACTAATCGAATAGGACCGAATCTTGGAGCATCAATAAATTGCTAGATATGATAAAAATATACATTTATGTAGTTGACCGAGATTTGGGTTTTGCGCCAAATCCCTTTCATGGATTTTGTAGTCTTGCTACATGTAAGCCAGGTATTAGAAGTACGGCGAAAGTAGGGGATTGGATTGTCGGGATAGGTGGAAAACGTTTAAAGGCGACAGGGAAATGTGTTTTTGCTATGAAAGTAACCGATAAATTAACATATAATGAGTATTGGGAAAATCCATTGTACAATGATAAGAAGCCAGTTCGTAATGGCAGTAAAAGTATGTTGTTAGGAGATAATATTTATTATTTTAATGCTGGTATATGGCATCAAAGTCATTCACATCATTCTAATGCAGATGGTTCAATTAATACTTATAATTTAAAGCGGGATACTAAATCATCCTATGTATTACTATCAAAACATTTTTACTACTTTGGAAAAAATGCTCCTTTAGTTCCATTAAGTATTCAGAATGAGATTGGATATAGAAATGGTGTGGGGCATAGTATATTCAATGAAAAAGCAAAAATTTTATTAGATTGGCTCGATAGAGAGTATAAGGATTTATTAAATCTTGTAATTTCTGATCCGTTTGATTTTGAAAAAAGTGATGCCCATTATTCTGTTGAAACTAATAAGATGACAAAATAATACTAATTAGAGCGCGCAAGAATTAAAAACTACAATTGAATTATGGAATATAAATACCAAGTCATTATTTTAGGTGCTGAGCTCCCAGAAAAGATAAATCAAGTTCTAGGTAAATTAATAGAAAAAATAAAAGATCTAGGACTGCCTAATTCAATATTAAATATTATTGAAGCAAAGAATGTAACTACAAATTATTTTGGTAATCAACCCGCATTTGGACTTTACTTTGGAGATCCTGAGGGCATACATAAAGATTTAGATGTGACTCAAAAGTTAATAAAGGACGGAACGATGATTCTTCCAATTTTTTTTGGTACCGAAGACGGGGCTTTTGGAAAAGAGATTCCTTGTATTCTTCATAATCAAAATGGTATTCAATTTAAAGAAATTGAATTAGATAGAATTGCAAATATTATCTTAGAATCTTTCGAATTATTAAGAAATACAAGAAAAGTATTTATTAGCTATAAAAGAAATGAATCAACTTCTGTAGCTATACAATTATATGAAGCTCTTGAATCTTATAATTATGATGTTTTTTTAGATACACATACAATTGGAAAAGCTGAGCCTTTTCAAGATGAATTGTGGAATCGAATGACAGATTGCGATGTTATTGTATTACTTAATACACCCAAATTTTTAGAAAGTCATTGGTGTAAAGAGGAATTTGCAGAAGCAGGAGTAAAACAAATTGGCCTAATCCAATTGGTCTGGCCTAATCATGAAATTAATAAGATTGATTCCAGTTCGCATATTAGTTATCCCATGATTTTGAAAACGGATGATTTTGTTGATAATATTTTCAATAATAAAGATAAATCAAAATTAGTAGATATTATCGTTGAAGAAGTAATTCAAAAAGTTGAATCAATCCGTGCTAGAAACTTAGCATCTAGGCAGGATAATCTAATAACTGAATTTAGAAATATAGCCGAACAATGTGGGCGTACAATAACTGTTCAACCTGAAAAGTTCTTAACAGAGGATATTGGGGATACAAGAATTGTTTATATTCCAACTATTGGAATTCCTCAATCTACAAGTTGTCAATCTGCTGAAATAAAGAAAGAATTATATCGACATGAAAAAGTTTCAATAAGATTAATATATGACGATTTAAGAATAAGAGATAACTGGCTTAGTCATCTAGATTGGTTAAATGACAATTTCAAAAAAGATATTAAAACATTAAAAAAGCAAGATTTTAAACAATGGCTACAAAAGAATTAAAGAATATATTTCTATCTGCAAGTGTACCCTTGCCAGAAAGAGATTTAAAATATATTGATACTGCTGATATTATTGCAATTAGAGATGCTGTAATAGCTTTAACTACAGCTGTACTGCCACATCATAGAATAATATGGGGAGGGCATCCATCAATTACACCGTTGATTTATTATGTAATGGAAAAACTGGATTTAGATATTCAGAATCATCTGGTAATTTATCAATGTAAATTGTTTGAAAAGTTTTTTCCGGAAGACAATAATAAATTTAAAAATATTATTCTTACAGACATTATTGAAAATGATAGAGATAAAAGCTTACTTCATATGAGAGAAAGGATGTTGTCAGAATTTGAATTTTCAGCAGCAGTTTTTCTTGGAGGAATGGAAGGTATCGAGGTTGAATATAAAATGTTTAAAAGAAAGCATCCGGAAGCTATAATAATCCCAGTCGCTAGTACAGGTGCTGCAGCAAAAATTATATTTGAAACCATGTTACGAAAAGAAGAAAAGGATGAACGTTTTTTAAAAGATTATGGTTATATGTCTTTATTTCAAAAATATTTAATAGAAAAAATTTAATAACAATGGCAAGGAAAATATTCATATCGTATAAATATGCAGATGAAAAAGTAGCAGCGCTTCAAGAAGCTTATTATGAAGAAGTCAATTCTGTAATGAAATGGAATTATAGAAAAACTAGAGTTAGAGATTATGTTGACCAAGTACAAGAAAAAATAGGCAGAGATCATATTAATATGGGAGAAAAAGATGGTGAAAGCTTGGCTGATTTTTCGGATGAAGCGATTGAAACATCATTAAAGAATAAGATTAGACAAAGTAGCGTTTCTTTGGTTTTAGTTTCCAGAGGAATGAAAACTAGTAATAATCAAAAAGATCAATGGATGCCTTGGGAAATTTCATATTCATTAAAAACTATTCCATCTGGATCTTATACTAAACAGATGAATACTATTTTAGGTGTAATTTTACCTGATGAAACAGGCTCTTATGACTGGTATTATACTTCTAATTTGGAATGTAATTGTACAACACATCATACATCTAAACTTTTTAAAATATTAAAAGATAATACTTTTAATATTAAAGAAAAAAAAATTAGAGAATGTAATGGTTTAGAAATTCATGTTTCAAGTGAACCATCATTCTTTAAAAAAGTTAAGTGGCAAGATTTTATGAATGGAGAAAACTATAATTATTATATAGATAAGGCAATAGAAATAAAAAATAATAAAGAGCAATATGATTTTCATATAAATCTTGATTAATAACTTTGATTTAAACATTAAAAAAATAGAGTAAAAATTAGAATAAATCTGTATTTATAGACATAAGTTTTAGATTAAAAAATTTTAATTCAGTCTATTTAATTTTAATAAAAAGCTAATGAAATCCAATAGGGTTCTTTTTAAACCTCCGTTAGCTGGCTTAAAATCTCCAAATCTTCAAGTAAAAGGTTCGTATTCACTCCTTCTGCGTTCACATAAAAAGCCATTCAATCGAGTGGCTTTTTTGTTTTATTAAGATGGCTTAGTGGTATATATTAGCTGGATTTAAGATTTTGATTTTCAAGCATAAATCCAGAAAGTTAAGTAAAGAATAAGGACGCATAGCTCAGCTGGATAGAGCACCTGCCTTCTAAGCAGGCGGTCGAAGGTTCGAATCCTTCTGCGTTCACAATAAAATTAAAAAGCCTGTAAAGCATTAACTTTACAGGCTTTTTTTGGTTCGGACAAAATTATCGATATACTTGATTAATTAACAAACTCTTATGTTTATTGAGTTTTGTGGTTCGAATCCAGTAAAGTCTTTCCGTTTTTAGAGAATCGAAACTTTTTGCTTAATCCTCAACGGTTGCTAATAATTATACATCAAAAAAACTTATTCTTTCTATTTTAAAACCTATTGAGGCATTTTAACGATTTAGCCATATGTATCTTTACGAGCTGTGAATCAATATGATTTAGTATTGAGAATAAAACGATTAAAAGAAGATGACTATTTTTTCTAAAAAAAAATCAAACAGGATTTTTATCAATAATTTAAAATATAATTATCTAATAAATTAAATATTTGAAAATCTTAAAAAATCAAGCTTGGGATTTGAAAAAAAAAAATTTCTACCCATATTTAATTAATAACTTATTACTTAAAAGATTTTTTAACGCACCTCAGCTACGATTACCCTCTTTTTTATTTACGAATTAGACAAACATTAACAATATTTACACAAAAAAACTTTATGAAAAAACACTACCTATTTATACTATTTTCATTTACTTCATTACTAACTAATGCTCAGATATCATCAGATATTGACCCAGACTTTGATAGTAAAGATTATCTTCCTATTACCAGTTTACCTCAAAGTTATGTCATACAAAATGATGGAAAAGTAGTTATAGTTGGAGATGCTTGTTCTTATAAGTTATACAATAATCAACAAATAACTGTAGGAAGCTATATCATGAGATTAAAAAAAGATTTATCTATTGATGATTCTTTTAAAACAGGCTTAGGGTTTGATTCTACTGCAAATAATATTGCATTACAACCTGATGGAAGAATGTTAGTATGTGGCTTTTTTAAAAGTTATAACGGTAAACAAGTAAATAAAATAGTTAGATTAAATGCAGATGGCACAATTGACAATACCTTTAATTTTAACGATAGAGGATTGAATATATTTGATATTACACAAATAAATTTAATAAAAATACAGCAAGACGGAAAAATAATGATTGCAGGTAAATTTGAGGCTACAATTTTTGAAAAATTTTACGGCCGAAATGTATTGCGTTTAAATTCTGATGGCACTATTGATAAAACTTTTCAATCTGACTACCCTTATGAAATTTTTAAATTTGAATTGCAATCTGATGGGAAAATAGTAAGAGTGTATAAGAATACTTACAATAAAGAGACTAGTTATAAGATTGATAGATTAAATTCTGATGGAACAACAGATTTAAGTTTTAATACCATCGAAGGATTCGGAGGAATATGTTCTTCTACTACTGTTGGTTATAACACCATGTCTGATTGCAGATTAACCATACAAAATGATGGAAAAATACTCTTTGGAGCTTGCTTTACATCTTTTAAATATCTTGACACTAGAGGACTTATGAGATTTAATCAAGACGGAACTAAAGATTTATCATTTGAATATGTTTACCCTGGATATCCAAGGGCAACTGTAAAAGATTTCATTCTACTTCCTAACAATAAAATATTAACGAATAACTTAATGCTCATTAATTCAGATGGCTCAATTGATAATAAAAATATAGCAAAATTAGATACAGATACTAATTCAAATAAAATTATGCTATATCCTAATAATAATGAATTACTTATTTGCTCACAAAATACAGTAAATTTCTCAGGAGGAATGTCATTCTTTGGTAAATTTATTAAATTAGATCTAACCACCTCTGAAGTTAATATGCAACAACAACCAACTACTTTCTACGCTGGAAATGATATTTTAGAAAAACCAAATGGTGATATTGTTGTTTTGGGTTACAGTAAGAACAGCTATAACACGAAATATCATGACGGAATAAAATTATTGAATAAAAATGGAAAATTGATTTATAACAACAACTTACGAAGCAATTTATTTTCATCCGCAACAAGTGAAAAGAATTATTTTGAAAAAGGAATCGTTCAACCTGATGGTAAAATTATTGTATTTAAAAGTACACCTGGTAAAGACTCAGGTCTAATAAGATATAATACTGACTTCTCAATCGATAATTCATTCTCTGCTCCAATTCTTGGGTCAATTTATAATATGGCATTACAACCAGATGGCAAAATTTTAATTGTTTCAGATAGATACCAACCAGGTCTGACCCGATTAAATCCTGATGGTTCAGAGGATTCTACATTTAAAAATATCATTGGATTTAACAATCAATGTTATATTTCAATAACACAACCTGATGGCAAAATAATTATAGGTGGAGCTTTTACATCTTATAATGGAATAGAAACTAATCTACTTGCCAGATTCAATAATGACGGAACATTTGATAATACATTTCATTCAGATGAAAATTTACAAGGTTACTATATTACATCGTTAGGGCTGCAATCTGATGGTAAGATTATAATTGGAGGAATGGGATTTGCTGATGACAATAATGATACTTATGGCGCAATAAAGCGCTTAAATAATGATGGCACTATTGATGGTTCTTTTATTACTTATCGCCCAACATTCGCAACCCATTACACAAAAAAAATATTGATTTTGCCAGATGACAAAATTCTATTTTATACTAAACTCAATAGTAATACCGAATATTCAAAGAATGATTTTAAAAGATTAGAAAGTAATGGAAAAATAGATAATACATTTGATACAGGTGAAGCATTCAATGGCAATATTAATTCGATGAAAGTTCAAAAAGATGGAAGTCTTTTACTTACTGGAAATTTTACCAAATATAAAGATACTTGGTGTAATGGTACTATACGTTTACTTGGAAATAAAAACACATTAAATATACCCGATCTTTCATTAATTGATAAAGCAGATGATATTCATTTTATTTTGTTCCCTAATCCTATCAAAGATTTTCTAAACATCTCATCAAAAGAAAACTTCACTATAAAATCAATACAAATTTATAACGCTCTTGGAGAATGTGTATTAGACTTAAAAAATCAAAAAACATTTTCATTTGTAGATGTTTCAAAATTAACCAAAGGAATTTATTTCATCAATATAACTTCAGAAAAAGGTATAACAGCCAGTAAATTTATAAAAATTTAAAAATGAAACTGGCACAATACAAAATTTGAGAAAATTTTGTATTACAGTATTCTTAATTTTACGATAGCAAAAAAAATCTTAGATAGAAATTTTCTTTCTTAAGTTTATGCTATAAGGGTGAAATTTCGAATGTTATTAATAGCCATACTTTTAAAATAATTCTTACGAGAAACCTTTTATTATTAAATAAAATGTATTAAGAATATTCTATTAGTCACATTATCTAATCGATTTTATTTATATTAAATTTAGTCAAATCAAATACTTTTATTTTTAAACCTCTGCTAACTCGCTTAAAAGCTGGAAATCTTCGAGTAAAAGGTTCGAATTTTGTATCAAGGAGTTCACGAAAAGCCATTCAATCGAGTGGCTTTTTTGTTTTTATTATGATGGTTTAGTGGTTTATATTAACGGGAACTGGATATAAGGTTTTAAGTTTACTTTGCCTTTGCAAATACCCAAAAAAAAGTCAGGCCTTCATCCATCAATTAGTTTATAACCAATTGATTTTTAATTTTTTTCGAAATAAAGATACTGCGTGCTATTGCTTACATCGCGTAATCTTATTTGCGAATTATTAAATTCAAAAAGTTTCCAGCTATGATTTAATTTACCCATTAATTCAGTGCTAAAAGTGAGTT
>Ga0247814_10001608_pt1 | contig 13100 bp, 9 predicted proteins | sample UWRJL179409R1_FD_179947 | JGI IMG/M metagenome (GOLD analysis project Ga0247814, IMG submission 179947) | Plant litter microbial communities from Arlington Agricultural Research Station in Wisconsin, United States - UWRJ-L179-409R-1 | ecosystem: Environmental > Terrestrial > Plant litter >...
CACTTGGTAACATGGTTCTCATTGTTTTTGGGTCTGAACTTGTGGTATGATGTTTGACAGCAAACTACACGATATGACAAAGCGAACGAAACAGCCGATTTTTCTCAATACTCAGCGCCGGATGTTCTTGCGACACCTATTCAAAAGCCGGGCTGTCATATTATTATCACTCTACTTCTTTGCCTGCCATGCCCTTCCAAATGTATACAAGCCATAAGTTGCCAAAACACTGAGCCCGGTGGGAAGGGGCTTTTGGCTTCTAATAGCTCTGGGAATGCTCGAGCCCGCTAAGATGATAGAAGCTAGAAGAGCAAGCTCAGTTCCATAGGACAACCGGTTTTGAATGCGGTAGCCTCCAACAAGGTACTTTCTGATAGTTAGCTCTAGTACTACACAATGGGAGGCTCTGGGTCTATCCTTACCAATATGCCGACTGTAAGGCCTGCAGCAATAGAAGGAACCGATCCTGTTCTAACGTAGCCCATCGTTCCCCCACCCGCGGTCAATGCCCCGAGAATGTAGGCTGGAAGTTCATTGTTTGTCTGTGATATAAATGTGAGCTGATATGTCCAAGCTTCACGTCGATAGAGAGCTTACCATATTGGCAACCTCTTTCTGTAGTTTGAACGGAAAGCGTTTTTCTATTTCTTTCACAGTATTGTGGGAAAGTCGAGAAATTCAAAACTTCACGTTTGAGGGATGAGGTGATGCGTTTATGTATTGCCAAACGAATTTCCCCTCTTCAACGGACAACAACGTAAGACTACAGTAGTAACACCGTAAATCCGAAGCTTGGCAGCCTCCAATTGCGATCCTGGAACCTAGTTTGATTATTTGAAAACTACTTGATATATTAGATCATTAAATAAGATTTGTTAATCAAGAATTCTTTAAACGGATATATCGTATTCAACACGTTTCATCCAAGAAACACGGCTTGAGTTTACTTGCGTTTGGCTCCAAATCTTTACTTACCGTACCCTTGTCAATTTAGGTAGGTACGCAGCCTTGCCGAATACCTGTCCTCAAAGCCCGGAACAGCAACAGAAATAACACCACTCAAGCTTCTATCAGAACACCACAAGTCACGCAACTTCAATTCTAATCTCTGTATACCGGCACCTCAGTCTCCCAATACCTGAACCGTAAAAATGGTCTCAAAGCGCAACGCCCGCGATATCACCCCGTCATCTACAACCTCCACCATTTCATCAACGCCAGTTCCAAACAAACCCTCCTACGACGCAAAGGCCAAAAATGCCAATAAGTCTCCCCAGGATATAGCTTTAGGAATATGGCAGAGCTATCTGGATACCACGCCTCAACGGACGAAGCTAATTGATACGTTCATGGCTTTTCTGGTTCTGGTTGGTGTATTGCAGTTTGTCTATTGTGTGCTTGTTGGCAACTTTGTATGTTTCCCAGTCCTTATGATTATGATGAAGAATTTATGTTCGGTAGAAAGGAAACTAATAGGGTTTGTTTTAGCCTTTCAATGCGTTTTTGAGCGGCTTCGGTGCTACCGTTGGACAGTTTGTTCTTACGGCTTCATTGAGGATACAGACCAATGTGGAGAATAAGGCAGAGTTCAGTTCAGTTTCTCCTGAGAGGTTAGCGAAGCCCTTTTTTCCCTATAATGTTTATGCTAATAGTAAGAAATAGGGCATTTGCGGATTACGTATTGAGCAGCTTGATCTTGCACTTCTTCTGCGTCAACTTCATTAATTAGGACAATGGCCTAGGCAGTGTACGGGACATAAAAGCTCGGGAGGTGTATGAATATCACAAAAGTCGATCCAAGGGAGCAAGGAGTATTTATGGTGTACATCGATTGGAGGTAGAGCTAGATTCAATTCCAAAACACTAGTCTACACCACTATCATCTGCTTCTGCATTCCCACTTGGAGTTGGAACAGGACTTGGGGTTCTACTGGGTAGCGGACTGGCTTTGGGAAGTCCTAAAGCAGGACTAGGACCTTTAGGCGGGGCTCCTGCTTTAGGCGGCGGAGGCGGTGGAGTGCTCTTTGCATTTGGTGCGTGATCCAATTCTCGACTCTTCTTTTCCCCTTCTTGGAAATAGTCATCCATGAATGCCTTATTCGGAGAATGCCCATGTTTCTTTTCCTTCTTCCTCGGAGTTGTTGTTGGAGGAGTAGCGCTTGTTAGCTCCGCTGGTACCAAGAAATTCGTAGGTTCCGAAGAGGCTGAAGGAACTAGGAATTGCGAGGCGTCCCCTCCTGAGGATGTTCTATTCTCCTCATTAGAAAACCTAGCATTCTCCGTCTCGAAAAGAGTCTCCCCCGGACCAGCAAGTGGTTCGCTCAAAGGAGCTGGTAGACGATGTAAAGCCCCATACCCTAACTCGCATCCCAAGGCTCCTTGTCCACCCCAATCTCTACTTGGATGGATGGTGATTTCTCTAGTCACGTCGTATTCGTTATTATACACATAAAGTCGTAGTGGTCGTCCAATATGATCTTCGACCAGCTCCCCCAATCCACTTTCTCCGTGTAGTATTCCTTCGGGGGTGCCTAGTATATAGTCACTGTATGGGAGTAGGCCAGCGAGATCAGCGGGTGATGCGGCTGGAACATCAAGAACGTGCCAGATGTTTGATGCTGTAGAAAGGGATGCCCACTGAAGGGTTACCCCAAGCGCTGGATTGGTTGGTGGTACTGGGATATGTAGTGTTCTTGTTCGTTGTCCCTGTAATGAAATTAGACAATGAATATGCCCTAATAGCTCATTCGTACCTTTGCGCTCCAGAGACCAAGTGTTACCGTGCTCCCAGCACAGTTGCGAACTTCTTGTGCAAACAAAGCAGGATCAGAATCATCCTGAGAGAGTAAGCTCAGATCATTCGAGCTAAGATGAGAGGGAATACAATCATTCGTCCATTGATTCCTACTATGAAGTCAAACCATGGCTCAATGCCTAATTCTAAGCTTTTGTTCGCCAGTACTTGGAAGCCAAAAGCACCATGATTCGATTGCTGGGCTGGAGTGTCCGAATCAAGCCGAGATATAAATCTGTTAAGTGCGTTGAACATTATCCTAAACTCTGATAGATATGAGAAATGATTTTGTGATTTATGAAATGTATACTTTCGAGGCACTGCTCGCTGATGATACCTGTACAGCTGTCCCTCTTGAGCTTTAGCGCACCTCAGCCTCGTAAGGCTATCACGTGTTGACGTGTCGAACAATATTCTCCTTGAGTAGGTAGGTACCTTACCGTCACTCCATTTGGATTAGAAAATTCCTTGCCTAGCAAATGAAATCCTGAAAGACATAATAGTTTTCCGTCAACAGTTCTTTCAGTTTGCTGCTTCTTGAATGATATTTGGTCCAGTTAAAACTTCACAAATCTTGATCCCAAAAAGAGGATTTTCTTTAGTTTTTAAAAACGCCCCGGTAGTTCAAGGAGCAAATCACGAATATCGTTTTATATTCTATGATGAATCGGATATCAAGATCTCGCTTGTAACGCCTTCCTTGAAGATAGAGCAAGGTCAGTCGCTGAGGGATAGAAAGCATCACAATTAGAGAGCCTAGAATACTTTACCAGGCAAACCATACAAGTCAAGACTTTGTTGGTTTATAGAGGCGAAAGAAAGCAAGTTTTATTGACCAAGGGGAGACACTCTTGATCAAGCAGCTCAAGTTAGGGGTGTGGGGAAAATCCATCAAGCAAAAGTTACGATGGGGAAGAAGAACAAGCAACGAAAGGCGCAGAAAGAGGAGTGGCCCATACGCTGCGTTTGTGGACAGACTACAGAAATCGAAGGAAAGGATGAGGTCTGGATTAAGTGTGATCTTTGTGGAATGTGGCAACACAATGTCTGCATGGGCTTAAGTGTATTCGATGACGAGGTTCCCGCAACCTATACCTGCGAAATATGCTCTCCAGAACTCCATCAGGATTTGCTGAAGGCTAAAGCTGAAGGCACGAAGCTATGGGATGAAAGACAGAGAATTTATGAGGAGAAAAAGCTGGAGGTGGAGCATGAAACCAAAGCCAAGCAGGACGGCCAAAACTTTACACAGTTTCCACTCACGGATGATTGTCATCATTATACGAAAGTAGGTCAAGTTGATTGGGATATCCAAAAGTGAGTAAGTACCTCCAAAATTATGATCAGTATTAACAACACCACATAGGTACTGGTACCAGCGCAATAGTATTTGGTCACGCTACGATGAAGGAGATGGAATCTACATGACTGATGATGCATGGTTTGGGGTTACTCCGGAACCCGTAGCAAAGTATACTACGCATCCAATATGAAAAAAATACATAACTAACTCCTGGCAGTCGAGTAGCCGCGGATCTAGAATCTCTGGTATCTTCGTCTAAAACAGTCGTCATTGACATATTTGCTGGTGTTGGTGGAAACGCTATTGCATTCGCACTCTCAAACCGATGGTCCCAAGTCATAGCGATCGAAAAGGATCTCTCTACAATAGCCTGCGGACAACACAATGCAGCCATTTATGGCGTTGCCCATAAAATCACTTGGGTCAATGATGATTGTTTCTCATACCTGAAAGCCAATAGCTCGTCAATTGATCAACTCAAAGCCGTCATTTTTGCATCACCACCATGGGGAGGACCGGGTTACACATCCGATGAGATCTTCAATTTGACCACCATGGCCCCCTACTCATTAAAGCAGATACATGATGCTTGCGAAGGGATGGATTCTGCTCTATTCTTACCACGAACCAGCGATCTCAGACAACTAGCAAAATTGGCTCCGGAGGGGAAGAAGATAGAGGCCATACAGTATTGCATGGAGGGAGCTAGCAAAGCATTAGTGGCTTATATTCCCGCTGCGGGATCGTGAATTATGAAGTTGGCAATTGGCTACGGATTCATGAAGTTGTCATGGCGCATAAAGGTGGGGGATCTTGATGATTTTTGTCGCACGTCGTCAATATCCTGAGGCAGAAAATATGTAAAACTAACTGTATCCTCATTCCTCAGGCGCGAATCGTGGAGGTTATTGTCCAAGCTATCACTTTGTGCATTAATCTATTTCCCCAATAGAATAATGTTACTTCGTCGTTAGACATATCTTCTCAAACGTAGCCATCCAGAGAAATCATAACATGCTAGATGATAGAAGTATCAACATTTAAGCACTTTCGAGTTCTTTAATGTACAGCAAATTCAGAAGCGAGCGGTTTGCTATTTGACGGCCTTCAATCGGATCTTCTACAAAACCGGAGTCTTGTGGTCCGTCACTGGCGCTACAATTCAACCAAGACTTCCATAGAAAATAATATCCGCCATTGTTCTAGCTCCTACTTCCTACTTCCCATATCTTTCCTTTCAAACTATACCCTGAGAGTTTAACTTTCTACCATGTGAATAGCAGAAGATAAATGCCGAAACATAGTTGAAGAAAGCTCAATCTACAGTCAGATCCTTCTTGTGAAATAGATTCTCGAGTGAAGGTGTTAATGTATATCCATATTGACAACGCCTTTCGAGGATCGGCAAGATGAAAGATCTGTGAATTGTCTAAACTTTCTCTTGTTAAACTTCATAGAGATGTGGCAATGGATATTTTCGCAAATTCCACCGCGAAAGTATTGTCTCGATTCTGAGGAAAGACATGTGCACCAGGAACGAGCGACTGTTTGACCTGCATGATAGACATGGTGTGTTGGTAGATGAATGAACGTTGGCATGATCCTTCGTTAAGCAAGTTATGAATTTTTTGATTTGGGATGCTTACAGATCATCCTAGTACCAATGCGTAATGACTTTTTCATATTCGAGATTTCCTCAACAGCTGGTAAATATAGTCATATCCCCATAAGAAAATAAGCTACACCTGCGAATCCATTAAGCCTGGATAATAGGTAACTTTAGTATGCTAACTTAACTTAGTACACCAAACCACATATGTATGTTCATAGTGTGATTCTGAACAGGTAACAGTTAGGTGTAAGTTGTAAGCTACTGTCTATGAATATTTGTGGCTATCGGATCTGTATATTAATCTTAACCTTTGTGCATTAGCAAGCATAGGATGAACAAACTTCGTATAGTATATGTAGAAAGCAAAAGTGAGCATAGATTTGTTTGTGTACCAACAATGTCTCAAACAGTTCCACGCCGGAGGTGGGTTGAAAACCAAAACTCGTCAGCAATTGGGGCTACCTGCTAATCATTTTAGATATGTGTATTGAAGTTGAAAAGTTGTCACTTTTATAATGTCTCTAGATAAGCCTGTTATGACATCGTTAACTACATCTTTTTGGAACCACAAATTCAAAATGTATGGTGAACACAAACTCTGCATATACTAAATAAGCTCATAATCTCTAGAGTAAACTCAATATTTCTCTATCAAAAATATCTACAGGCTATAAGATTGCTTCCCATTTCACTTCTCTCAAACATCTTCTTTGGATACTTAAGGTCAGCGAAACAAAACTTTCCAGGTATCTACATACTCTGCGGCAGATTATTGAATTGAAATTAGATATTACTAAAAGATGGGGAAAAGAACCTAATGATGTGACTGTATATTTCCACAACGTGTTAGACAAAGATAACGATGCAAAACAACGAGATTCTTTGTTTATTTTGTGCCCCTATTCCTTCTCGGCTACCGCCTGCACCCTTGTTCCTTTCGAAAGTTCAAGCGAGCCAGCACTTCAACCTCCAAACTCCCCACCACCACAGAACGTCAACACAATGCGATGGCCATTTTGGTCTTCGGATACTGACAAGGATGGCAATGAGAAAAGGTATCCGGTGTCCTGGCAGGATACCCTCAATGCCACGGACTGGTCGCACTATACAGACCCCAGAAATGTGATACCAGTTGTCCTCCTTACAACCACAGCTCTGCTATCTGTCCGCCTCCACCGCTTGTACCTTAGGCGTATACCTGAAGCGACATACATACGGCCAGGGTTCTTTAGGAAGAGAAGTCTGTTTGGGACGGTGACCCGGGTAGGAGATGCGGATAATTTCCATCTTTTTCACATGCCAGGTGGTAGGTTGACTGGTTGGGGATGGTTAAGGAAAATTCCTGAGGAAAAGAAGGCACTGAAGGGGAATACTGTATGCCATTGGTCCCTATTTGTGTGCTATGGTTAACGAGTTCAAAGATACACGTGCGCCTGGCTGGAATCGACGCGCCAGAGGGTGCCCATTTTGGCAAGCCTGCACAGCCATATTCTGCCGAAGCACTCGAATGGCTCAAAAACTACGTTATGAATCGCCGAGTCAGGGCTTATATTTACAAACGTGACCAGTATGAGCGAGTAGTGGCCACAGTATGGGTACGACGTTTCTTTTTCAGGAAAGATGTTGGAATGGAGATGTTGAAAGCTGGAATGGCTACAATCTATGAAGCGAAGATGGGGGCGGAGTTTGGGGATTTTGAGGAGAAATATAGAAAGGCCGAGGAGATCGCGAAATCGAAGAAAAAGGGAATGTGGGCTGGTAAATTGGCAGACTATGAGAGTCCTAGAGATTACAAGACTAGGACGGCAGCTCTCAAATGAGTCAAAAGTGATTATGATACCCGAATTTGGCAAGTCCAAACCAGGTGTTTGGGGCCATAATTCCAATTGCATGATAGAATAACTTGCACCCAGAGGCTTTGGCTTCTCGAGGACCCGTTTTGCTTTAGCTAAGTTGAAGTTGCACTAGGAGGCTTAAAGGACGAAGGTGTTTCTTTTGATAATTCGCACTCTCCCAAGTTGTGCTTCTCCGCATCCTTTCTAGCCTGCTACACTCACAACCTGGACTTTTCATCCTCTCCTCCCACTGGAGTCTTTTCCTTGGCCCCATTGCCTGAAAAGCGATATTTTGATGCAAGCCAAAATTATTCATTGGAAATTGAATTCTGGACAGAGACAGTACCTAGGTACCTATCCACATAAAGCCAGACTTTTGCATATAGCCGAGGTACATTTGAGTTGTACCGCAATAAGACTTTAGGTCTAAAACTGAGTACAAAAGCTCTAAAAATCCATTGCTATGAAAACATTGCTTTAAACGCAATCATACTATTCAACAAGCGTATAAGTTGTGTCTATTACCTCGAATATATTTTTGATCTTTTCCAGCCCATCAACTGATCCTAACCAACTCACCCCCAAAGTTAATCCCTTTGCTGATCATATATATCACAAAGCTCAATGCAAACTTATAAAAAATGAAACTTAACTTTGTAGGCTTTAACTGAAAAGCATCTTTTGGTGATATGTGACACAGCTTAGTTGAACTGGTAAATAGCTTGGCATATGAATCTAATAGTCACGTGAAAGCGGGCACTCGCGACGCGGTTCACGGAGTGCACGAAACCAGCGTCGCCAAAGTCAACAACACTTCAATTGTTGAGAATTAACCCTTGTATTACCACAAGAGCGCTTGTGCCATATAAATGGGTGTATCCAGAATGCTCATGTTACCAAGGACTCATGACTAGACATAATCTTGCCAGTCATATCTCCTGGTTGCTATCTCACACAGTTACTCCGCCCGTGGGCGTTCGTGCACCAAATTCTGCGGACCTGACAACTACGGCACGAGCTATTCCGGAGGGTATTTCGGAGAATACGGTAGAGGAGGAAGATTTCACAAGGCCGACTAGTCCAGAATCAAGCCGTGCAACTGCAAAACCTGGCAGTGAATGTCAGAAATTCCTACGCCCAACCCTTCCCTATACGAGTATACAGAAGGGTTCGAGCCTCGAGTTTGGGGGAAATCCGAGGTTGGATTCGATGGGAAAGCTTTCTTCTGCCTCAAAGTCAGCTAGACCAGCTCTTTTGAGTCAGCAACAACAGCTCGCTACCCCTGCGTCTACATCTGGGCCATCATCTCTGACTTCAAGATATGCAGTATCGTTAAGAACAAGCAATGGTCTGATAAATATGCTATGTATCACAAATTCGTGACTGACATTCTATAGGCACCCCGGCATCTAAAGCTGCAACTGAAAGATTGGCTCAGCATCATGCCAGGCCGTTCCAAACTCCACAGACTCCAAGTTACACACCGAGACATACACACTGTCCAACAGCTTTACATAATTTAGACAATGTCGAGGTTTATGATATGACTGGAGATGACGATGCACCTCCTCTTCGTTCAAGTAGCACAGAAATATTTTTCTCGGATAATTCTACTCTTCTTTTCACAGAGGAGGCGGCATCAAGGCCCGAACCGCTTGCACGAAAGTCCCCCATTAAAACCGGCAAAAAGAGGAAGAGTGACGATCTATCAAGAAGTTCTCAAATCAAAAAAAGGAGTTATGATCGACGAATTGAGAAGCCACAGAGGAAGGATTGTGCCAACTCGGAAGAGTTTATGGATGTCGATACACAAGAATTTCAACCACAGCTAAGGCATCAGTCACCAAGAGGATCATCGTCTACATCCATACATCCGAGCGTTGAAATTCCTGAGACAATGGATGATTATGAAGAAGAATATAGCATTACAGAGACAATCAGCAGGGTGACTCGGACATGTAAGAGCATCAGCCGCGGCCCATCTGGTGGTGACCAACCCACCAGCTCCACGAAAAATAGAGGCTTTGCTGAATCATCTGTTCAGTCGCCATCAATACCTCGCTCATGGACACCACCACTGCGAGGTATAGTTCAGCCAGCCTCGACTACTGAGGTGATAAGCAGTTGCTCTAAGACTCCGCAAAAGCGTCCAAAACCTGTCAAGAAGGAAATCATCATAGATTCCGATGAGGATGTGGATGAGGAGGTGTGCCCTTTAAAAAGCCCCAAAAGCTCTCCTCAGGCTGTCACGAAAAATAAATCAATGATCAATGATTCTTTTAAAAGCCCGATACTCAAGAATATTCCGGATTTTGAGTTTTCTGAGCAGAGAACACAAGATCCCAATCAATCAAGGATTGGAAGCCCGTTAAGAACTATATCTCGTAACATTGGCGTCAAACAGGACAACGTTCCTTCACCATTTCAACGCGACTCCCCTACAAAACTGAAAGTTTTGCCTAACCTTTCTAAGATAGAATCTAGTCCCCAAGGCCCTTCTTCTAGTCTTACAATCGAAGACAAAAAACTAGTTAGCTTGTTTTTAAAGAGACCATCCACCCTCGAACCATATCGAATACGGACGAAGAGATTAAAGGAGCAGAATGCTTCTGAGTCTATGGATTATCTAGAAAATGGAGAGGTCGCACCAGCGGAATTGCAAGCGGAGCGTCAATCACTAGTAACCAAGTGCAAAGCATATGATGAACTTTCAAGCATCAGCAAGCGTTACGATATTATGATGTCAGAGAAGAAAGTTCTTCAGCAGACAATCAAGGAGCTTTGGGATGCTGAAGAGGACTCGAGTCTTCCAGAGGAGCGTTCGTGGCTACTCGCACAAGATATGAAGAAACTTGAGCTGGAGACTGGTCGTCTATTGCGCGCATCCGGGGCCATTGGTGGTGGTTTTGAGAAAGACCTAGTAGATGACCCCAAAACCAGTATACCCACATCATCCATCAAAGGTAGTTCGCTGAGTTTCACGCATGGGACATCGAGTGCGCAGATTGTTCCTCAAACACAACTTCCCTCTGGAAGTACTTTGATAAATTCAAGCCGAGAGGTGCATGAAAACTTGCCACCACAAACATCGTTTTTGGGGCAACCAGAATTTCCAGTTAGATATACGAATCCTTGTCCTGATAGGGGGTCTCCCTCGCCCATTCGACAATACGCACTCACAACAAAGCAGCCCCCATCTCCATATTGGCATGCTAGGTTGCCGGAAGTCAGACAGAGTGTGAAGCAGCCAAACTTTTATCGCAGTGCATCGCCATTGGAAGACTACGGGTCCGATGTATTTGCGGATGAAGAAGCTTTCAGCGATCTTCTCCGAGAAGAACAGGAAATGAATGATGCTCAAGCTAAAGAGATGGTGCCTGAGGTTATTGAAGACGAATTTGGAGAATCTGGCGATGAAAAGGATTTCCTTAGTCTAGCTCGGGAAGTAGAGCATCGTCACTCGATTGGCGACGTTGTAATCAGCAACAGCTGTTATGAGCTCCCCAATAAAACCATGGCTAAACCGTCTATCTCTAAGGTAAAAAAAACCGGCAACGGAATGTACGACCATGTCGAGGCAGAGAACAAGGCAATGATGGATCACGTATGGTCCAGGGACGTCAAAAGGGCACTCAAGGATCGTTTCAAGCTTTCTGGTTTCCGCTCCAATCAACTCAATGCCATCAATGCAACACTAGCGGGGGACGACGCCTTTGTTCTCATGCCAACAGGTGGCGGAAAGTCTCTATGCTATCAATTGCCAGCTCTCGTGCAATCCGGAAAGACAAAAGGAATAACAGTTGTTATATCTCCACTCCTAAGCCTCATGACTGATCAGGTAGACCATCTTCTCAAGCTCAAGATCAAAGCCGCCACATTAAATGGGGAAGTAAAGGCAGAAGAAAAAAAGCGAATCATGGATATTTTGAAGGAAGCTCATCCCGAACACTACCTGCAGCTTCTTTACATAACCCCTGAAATGCTAGGAAAGAGTGACGCTATCATAAATGGGCTGACTCGTCTGCATGGATTGAAGAAACTCGCTCGCATTGTCATAGACGAGGCTCATTGCGTTAGTCAATGGGGCCATGATTTTCGTCCAGATTATGTGACACTGGGAAAGATCAGGGACAGATTTCCCAATGTTCCATTCATAGCCTTGACCGCTACAGCCACTGCTAACGTCCAGATGGATGTCATGACAAATCTACAGATGGAGGGTGCAAAAGTCTTTCAACAAAGCTTCAACCGGCCAAACTTACGGTATGAGGTTCGAGATAAAAAACAAATAGGCAAGGGGGCCGAAGTCCTTAAAGATATCGCAGATCTGATCAAGAGCAAGTATCGCGGCCAGACGGGCATAATTTACACACTGTCTCGCAGAAATTGTGAGGAACTCGCCAAAAAGTTACGGGAGGAACACGATATTAATGCTCATCAATTTCATGCCAAAATGTCCACAGCAGAGAAGAATAAAACGCAAAAGGATTGGCAGAGTGGCCGGCTGAAGGTGGTCGTTGCTACGATTGCCTTTGGCATGGGAATCGACAAACCCGATGTTCGGTTTGTAATTCATCATACGATTCCCAAGACCTTAGAAGGATATTACCAGGAAACTGGTCGCGCCGGCAGGGATGGTAGGACCTCTGGGTGCTACTTGTACTATTCGTATGGCGATACCAAAATCCTCCAAGAATTTATCAACGATGGGGAAGGAAGTCCTGAGCAGAAGGACAGGCAGAAGAAGATGCTTTCCAGTATAATATCGTATTGCGATAACAAGTGGGACTGCCGTCGAGCTCAAGTTTTACACTATTTTGGCGAGCAGTTTTCAAAAGAAGACTGCGCAGAAACCTGTGACAACTGTATCTCAAAAGTGGTATTCGAGACAAAAGATGCAACAGCTGAAGCGGTAGCAGCTATGAAGATTGTGAGCAGGGTCCAGGACGACAAGGTGACCTTACTACATTGTGTGGATCTACTCCGTGGTACGTCAACAACAAAAAGCCGACAGATGAAACACGAAAATCTTGATCAGTTTGGTGCAGCAAAGCAGCTTTCTCGAGGAGATGTGGAACGTTTGTTCCAGCGCTTATCCATGGAGAATGCTTTGCAAGAGGTCCAGGAAATAGTAAACCGGAGCAAATTTCCAACTTCGTATATTCAGGTAATTGATCTTATCCATGATATGAGAATGATTATTGACAATTACAGCTTGGGCCAAATTGCTCAGACTTCATGAGAGGTAAACGGAAAGTCCCGCTACATATTAAAATATCTTCCGCTTCTGCCGCATCGAAGCAGAAGAGATCACCTAAGAAGTCGGCAAAATCAAAAGCCAGCGATACATATCCTTCGACTCTGGTGACTTCACCATTGTCTCCCAGCACCACCCGAAAATCCAAGCGAACCCACACATATGAAGACGGAGAAAGGAATAATTATGGCTATATCGGAGATGGTGTTGTAGTACCTGATGATTACGACAACGATGATGACAGCGACAAAGATGCATTCGAGCCAGTGGCCTCAAAAAGACACAGACATGCAACTCCA
>Ga0247814_10001609_pt1 | contig 13100 bp, 10 predicted proteins | sample UWRJL179409R1_FD_179947 | JGI IMG/M metagenome (GOLD analysis project Ga0247814, IMG submission 179947) | Plant litter microbial communities from Arlington Agricultural Research Station in Wisconsin, United States - UWRJ-L179-409R-1 | ecosystem: Environmental > Terrestrial > Plant litter >...
GGCTCGGGTGCGGGCTCGGCTGCTGCTTCGGGCTCCGGTGCGGCTTCCGCCTCGGGCTCGGCGGGAGCCGAAGGGGCCTCGCCGGATCCGATGGTGACGAGCGGCGTACCCACTTCGACGGTCTCGTCCTCTGCGACGAGGATCGCCTCAATGACTCCGGCGATGGGTGAAGGGATCTCGGTGTCGACCTTGTCGGTGGAGACTTCGAGCAGGGGCTCGTCGACCTCCACGCGGTCTCCGACATTCTTCAACCAGCGGGTAACCGTACCCTCGGTGACACTCTCACCGAGTGCCGGGAGGTTGACGGATTCGCTCATCAGTGGTGCTCCTTAGTAACAGACTTTGGTAATCAGCTTAGTTATGCGGCTGTGCTTTGTTCAGTTGCGACGAGCGCGAATTACATCGCGTGCAGCGGCTTGCCAGCCAGCGCGAGGAAGGCCTCTCCGAGCGCCTCGTTCTGCGTCGGGTGCGCGTGGACGAGCGGCGCGATGTCTTCGGGGTACGCCTCCCAGTTCACGACGAGCTGTGCCTCACCGATGAGCTCGCCGACGCGCGCGCCGATCATGTGCACGCCGACGACAGGACCGTCGTTGACGCGGACGACCTTGACGGTGCCCGAGGTGCCGATGATGTGGCTCTTGCCGTTGCCGGCGAGGTTGTAGTCGTACGACGTGATCTTGTCGGAGCCGTACTTCTCCGCGGCCTTGGCCTCGGAGAGTCCGACGGACGCGACCTCGGGGTCGCTGTACGTGACCTTCGGGATGTTGACGTCCTCGATGATGATCGGGTTGAGTCCCGCGATCTCTTCGGCGACGAAGATTCCCTGCTGGAAGCCGCGGTGGGCGAGCTGGAGGCCGGGGACAATGTCGCCGACGGCATAGACGCCGGGCACGCTCGTGGCAAGTCGTTCGTTGGTGATGACGAATCCGCGATCCATCGTGATGCCGGCTTCCTCGTATCCGAGGTTGGCGGTCACGGGACCTCGACCGACGGCGACGAGCAGGAGCTCGGCTTCGAAGGTCTTGCCGTCCTCGAGGGTGACGACGACGCCCTGGTCGTCCTGCGTCACGCCCTGGAAGCGGGTACCGAGGTTGAAGTTGATGCCGCGCTTGCGGAACGCGCGCTCGAACTGCTTGCTGATCGCCTCGTCCTCATTGGGCACGAGGTGGGGGAGAGCCTCGATGATCTGCACATCGGCACCCCACGACTTCCACACGCTCGAGAACTCGACGCCGATGACGCCGCCACCGAGCACGAGGACCTTCTTGGGTACGAAGTCGAGCTCGAGAGCCTGCTCGGACGTGATGACACGACCGCCGATCTCCAGGCCGGGAAGGCTGCGCGAGTACGAACCCGTCGCAAGGATGACGTTCTTGCCGACGTAGGCCTCTTCGCCCACGTGCACGGTCGTCGGGGAGCTCAGGTGGCCCGAACCCTCCACCGTGGTGATCCCGCGAGCCTTGATCAGGCCCTGGAGTCCCTTGTACTTGCTCGAGACGATGCCCTCGCGGTACGCGGTGACGGCGCTGATGTCGATGCCCTCGAAGTTCGACTTGACGCCGTACCTCTCGGATTCGCGCGATACGTCAGCGACCTCGGCCGAGTGGAGGAGCGCCTTTGTCGGAATGCAACCGACGTGGAGGCACGTGCCGCCGAGCTTGTTCTTCTCGATGAGCGCGACGCTCATTCCGAGCTGGCTTGCACGCAGCGCGGCGGCGTAGCCACCGCTTCCGCCGCCCAGTACTACGAGATCAAAATTGTGTTCCGACACCCAGCAACTCCCTTGATACATCGGGTTTGATGAACGGCCCGAGCACCAGGATGCGGTGCGGCCGATCGGGGCAAGTCATGCTCGCCACAACGACTGTACTACGCGACCGAAAAGTCCTCAGCCAACGCGATGAGCGTTCTCACAGCTACAGCGGTCGGGCCGCGACTGGTGAAGCCGTAGCCGCCGCCCTCGTTGTTCGCGGGACCCGCGAAGTCGAGGTGCGCCCACGGAATCGTGCGCTTGTCGTCGCCCTCGCCGACCGTTCCGACGAACTCCTGCAGGAACACACCCGCGATGAGCATCCCGGCCCCGACGTTGCCCGGCTTGATGTTGGCGATGTCCGCGACGCTCGAGTTGAGCAGCGGGCGCAGCTCGGTCGGAAGCGGCATGTGCCAGAACGGCTCCCCGACGAGCGCGCCGGCGCTGAGGACGCGCTTGACGAGGTCCCCGTCGCCCATCGTCGCCGTGTAACGGTTGCCGAGAGCGACGACCTGGGCGCCGGTGAGCGTCGCCATGTCGATGATTGCGTCGGGTTCCTCTTCGCTTGCAGCAACGATGCCGTCTGCCATGACCAGGCGACCCTCGGCATCCGAATTCAAGTTCTCCACGGTCTTGCCGCCGCGGATCGTGAGCACGTCGTTCGGACGCGTTGCGGATCCGGACGGCATGTTCTCGGCAATACACATCCACGCGGTGAGCTTGATGGGGATCGAGAGAGCGGATGCCGCGAGCACGACCGCGAGCGCCGTGGCGGCTCCTGTCATGTCGTACTTCATGCCGATCATGCTCGCGCCGGGCTTGATCTGGAGTCCGCCGGTGTCGAAGGTGATGCCCTTGCCGACGAGGGCGATGTGCTTCGTCGCCGTCGCGGGGGAGTAGACGACCTTGACGAGACGCGGGGGGCGCACGGATCCTGTTCCGACGCCGAGGATGCCGCCGAAGCCGCCTGCGGCGAGCTGCTCCTCGTCGAGAACCGTCACCTCGACATCGGTGCCGGCGGCGAGGTCGACGGCTGCCTGCGCGAGAGTCTCCGGGTAGAGGTGCGACGGCGGAGCGTTGACGAGGTCACGCACGGTGTGGGTTGCTGTGGCGATGGCCGTCGCGCGGGCGATGGCGTCGTCAGCAGGCACGGAGGTGACGAGGGTGATGTCGGTTGCGGGGAGCTTGGTCGCCGCGAGCGAGTCGGTGCGGTGGGCCGTGTAGGCGTATGCGCCGATTGGAGCGCCCCCGAGAATCGCGGCGACGTCGTCGGCGTTCCCGGCGGGGAGGGCGAGGGCGACGTGATCGACCCCGACGAGCTGTCGGAGTGCCGATCCTGCCGCATACCGCAGTTCGATAACTCCGGGCTCGCCGCTGCCGAGGCCGATGAGAACGAGGCTTCGCGCCGCGATGCCCGCGAGCGGGAGACGGCGCAGCTCGTCCTGGCCGCCGGAAATTCCGATCGCCTCGAGGGACTCCTGGAGGGCGAGGACTGCGGGGTCGTCGGTGACCAGGACCGGCCCGTCCTCAGACTTGCGGACGCCGACGATAAGGACGTCGGCGTCGATCGAGGCGGGAGATTCGGACGAGAGGTGCAGCGCGGCGACGGTCATTGGTCAATCGTATCGACGCGGCCGACGGCCACCGTCCGGCCCGGACGAGGGCTGTTCGCTCAGGGCGAGACCGGATGGGCGTCCCGTGCCGGTGCTGCGCGAGAGGGCACGATTAGAGTTGAAGGATGCGAGACCCAGCAGGACTTTATGACATTCCCGGTGACATCACCGAGGTCCCGCACGGCCTCCCGCTCGTCGCGGCCCTGACCGGTTTCGCGGATGCCGGAGCCGCCGTCACCCAGTTGAACGAGTACTTCCTCGAGACGCTCGAGACCACGACCGTCGCCGAATTCGACAGCGACGCCCTGCTCGACTACCGCGCCCGCCGGCCGATGATCCAGTTCGACGAGGATCACCTGAGCGACTACCGCCCCGCGAAGCTCAACCTGTACCTCGCCCACGACGAGATCGGCCAGCCCTTCCTCCTCCTGACCGGCTACGAGCCGGACTTCCAGTGGGAGCGGTTCACCGCCGCGGTCATGCAGCTCATCGAGCGGTACGAGGTCAAGACGACCACGTGGGTGCACGCTATCCCGATGCCCGTTCCTCACACCCGGCCGATCGGGGTCACCGTGAGCGGCAACCGCACGGAGCTCATCGACGGCATGTCGATCTGGAAGCCGTTCACGCAGGTTCCGGCGAATGCCCTCCACCTCGTCGAGTACCGCCTCCAGGAACTCGAGCACCCGATCGCCGGCTTCGTGCTCCTCGTTCCCCACTACCTCGCCGACACCGAGTACCCCGACGCTGTCGTGGCCGCCCTGGAGAGTGTGAGCGCTGCAACCGGCCTCATCTTCCCGACGGACTCCCTCCGCGAGGACGGCCGCGAGTTCCTCGAAAAGATCGACAGCCAGATCGAGAACAATGCGGAGCTCGCAACGCTCGTCGGCACGCTCGAGACCCGCCATGACAACTACATGCGCGACAAGCCCATGCGGTCGCCGCTCATGGATGTGGACGGCGAACTGCCGACCGCCGACGAGATCGCCGCGGAACTCGAGAACTTCCTTGCCATCCGTCGCACCGACGACGACCCCCAGTAGTACCGGGTAGCGCGGCACGCTGACCTACTATTGGTCAGGTGAATTCCCGGCGAGCGTGGCTTGTATTCAGCGTCGGGGCTTTCGCATACCTCATCTCCGTGATGCAGCGGTCGTCCCTCGGCGTTGCTGGTGTCGATGCCACGGAACGATTCGACATCCAGGCTGTCGTTCTTTCGACTCTCGCCGTCGTGCAGATCATCGTCTACGCCTCGCTCCAGATCCCCATCGGGGTCATCCTCGATCGTGTGGGTCCGAAGGCGCTCATCGCTCTCGGCGCCGCTCTCATGGCGATCGGCCAGCTGACCCTGGCACTCGCGCCCGACTTCAGCATCGCGATCGTCGGTCGCATCCTTGTCGGTGCGGGCGACGCGATGACGTTCATCTCCATGCAGCGCATCGTCGTCTCGTGGTTCAGCGGCCGCAAACTGCCGCTTCTGTCGCAGGCGCTCGGCACACTCGGAGCGCTCGGACAGGTCCTCTCCGTACCGCTCTCTCTCGTGCTGCACGAGTTCGGGTGGCAGCCGGCGTTCCTGTCCGCCGCGTCGGTCTCGGTTCTCGCGTTCGTCCTTGTCCTCGTGCTGGTATCGAACCAACCGGATGACGTCACCGGGCCGATTCCCATCCCGCTCCGTTCCGCGGTGAAGCAACTGCGCGAGGCCCTCGGTCGTCCCGGTACCCAGCTCGGGTTCTGGGCACACTTCGTCACCCAGTCGTCGGGAACGGTCTTCACACTCCTGTGGGGTTTCCCCTTCCTCTCTGTCGGGCTTGGCTACGGGCCGTCCACCGCATCCGTGCTCATCACCTGCATTGTCGGCACGGGGGTGGTGACCGGACCCGTGCTCGGGATCCTCACCGCGCGGTTCCCGCACCGGCGCAGCAACATCGTGCTGGGCATCGTCGCCGCACTGGCGGTTGCGTGGGCACTCGTCCTGGCCTGGCCGGGGGTGCCCCCGTTCGTTGTTGTCGTACTGCTTGTCGTCGTCATCGGGATCGGCGGGCCCGGCTCCGTCATCGGGTTCGACTATGCGCGGACTTTCAATCCCGCGCGTGCCCTCGGTTCGGCCAACGGGGTGGTCAACGTCGGGGGATTCCTCGCGAGCTTCGTGATGATGTTCCTCATCGGCGTGATTCTCGACGTCATCGATTCAGCGAACGGAGGCTCGGGCGTGCCCGCGGAGCTGTATTCACTCGACTCGTTCCGCGTGGCGTTCCTCGTGCAGTACGTCGTGGTCGGGATCGGCGTGATCTTCCTCATCCGTGCGCGCCGGCGTACCCGCAGGCGATTGCACGAGGACGAGGGAATAACGGTTGCTCCGTTATGGGTTGTAGTAGTCAGACTGTGGCGCTGGCGTCGCGGGACCGCTTAACCGGCGGACCTGGCGTTCTACCCCTCGATCTCGTGCAATAATTGACTTAAGACCCGGTCTGGGTCCTCAAAATTTACACCGCTCATCGTGGTGCGATCGAAGAGGACTTGACATGGGTCTTAGTGCTGTCCAAAAACCGATCCGGGTCGCGGGTAGCACCTGAAAAAAGGCACATCCTGCCCGAAAAACCCTGGAAGGAGTTCTAATGGCCACCCGAACAAAATCCGCAGCCGTCGCAGAACCCGAAGAAGCAGTCACCCCAGCTACAGCCGCTACCGGGACCGTCAGTGCCGACGCACCCGCGAAGAAGGCTCCTGCCAAGAAGGCGCCGACCGCCGCCGCTCTCAAGAAGGCCGCCGCAGCTGCGGCAGCCGCCCCCGCCGCCGAGAAGCCCGCCCCCAAGACCCGCGCCAAGCGCGGTGCGAAGGCCGCGGCCGACTCCGACGAGCCCGGTGAAGACGACGAGGACGACGTTGTCGTCGTAGTAGACGACGTCGCCGTGGTCGCTGACACGACCGAGGAGACCGAGGAAGACTCCGACGAGGAGAAGGCGAAGCCGAAGGACGAGGTGCTCCCGAGCGGAGCGCTCGTGCTGTCGATCGTCGACGACGAGGACGAGGTTCCGGTCTACTCGTCAGCGATCACCGGTGCGACCGCTGACCCGGTCAAGGACTACCTCAAGCAGATCGGTAAGGTCGCGCTCCTCAACGCCGCCGAAGAGGTCGAACTCGCCATGCGTATCGAGGCCGGACTCTTCGCGGAGGACAAGCTGTCCGCGATGAGCGATGCCGAGAAGAAGTCGCAGGTCGGCCGCGAGCTCCTCTGGGTCGCCAAAGACGGCGCCCGTGCCAAGAGCCACCTGCTCGGCGCCAACCTCCGACTCGTCGTTTCTCTCGCGAAGCGCTACACCGGTCGTGGAATGCAGTTCCTCGACCTCATCCAGGAGGGCAACCTCGGCCTCATCCGCGCTGTCGAGAAGTTCGACTACACCAAGGGCTTCAAGTTCTCGACGTACGCGACGTGGTGGATCCGCCAGGCGATCACCCGCGCCATGGCCGACCAGGCTCGCACCATCCGCATCCCCGTGCACATGGTCGAGGTCATCAACAAGCTCGCCCGCGTGCAGCGCCAGATGCTCCAGGACCTCGGTCGCGAACCCACACCGGAAGAACTGAGCCGCGAGCTCGACATGACCCCGGAAAAGGTCATCGAGGTGCAGAAGTACGGCCGCGAGCCGATCTCCCTGCACACGCCGCTCGGTGAAGACGGAGACAGCGAGTTCGGTGACCTCATCGAGGACACCGAGGCCGTCGTCCCCGCCGACGCCGTGGGCTTCACGATGCTGCAGAAGCAGCTCGAGAGCCTTCTCGACTCCCTCTCCGAGCGAGAGGCCGGCGTGATCCGCATGCGCTTCGGCCTCGGCGACGGAATGCCGAAGACCCTCGACCAGATCGGCGACACGTTCGGCGTCACGCGCGAGCGCATCCGCCAGATCGAGTCGAAGACGATGGCCAAGCTGCGTCACCCGTCGAGGTCGCAGTCACTCCGCGACTACCTCGAGTAGACCGCCCTTGCTGCGAGTGCTGCTCACCATCTGGGCGGCCAAGCTCGCCGGACTTGCGATTCGAGCGCTCGGTCGGCCAGGTACACACGTACCTGGCCTGATCGCGCGCCGATTGCACCCCGGCATCATCGGTGCGATCCGGCATCCTGCACGCGTCGTCGTCGTCACCGGCACGAACGGCAAGACCACGGTGTCGAACCTTCTTGCCGAAGCGCTCGACGGCGAAGGCATGCGCGTCGCGAGCAATCGCAGCGGCTCCAACATCGCCGCAGGAGTCGCGGCGGCGCTCATCGGCGCGGTCTCATGGACCGGCCGGCCGAAAGCCGACATCGCCGTCATCGAGATGGACGAGCGATCGGCGCGGCTCATCCTGCCCGGACTCGCGCCCGATGTCCTGGTCTGCATGAACCTCACCCGGGATTCGATCAAGCGCAATGCCCACCCCGAGTACATCGCGTGGATCCTGTCGTCGGAGCTGCCCGAGCACACGCGTCTCGTCCTCAACGCGGACGACCTCATCGCGTCATCGCTCGGCGCCGCTTCCAACCCCCGCACCTTCTTCTCCGTCGATCGACTGCCGACGGATACCGATCGACCTACCGGCGCTGCCGTCGACGCGGCGATCTGTCCCGTGTGTGATCACACCCTCGACTGGGACTACTGGCGCTTCAACCACATCGGGAAGGTGCACTGCCCGTCGTGCGGTTTCCGGTCCCCGGACGCCGACTACCGGGCGCACGACGTGGACGCCGAGACCGGTCGCGTGACGCTCGAACTCGCCGGCGCGAGCCGCAACGCGCGACTGATCAACTCGAACATCGTCAACGTCTACAACGAGATCGCGGTAGCCGCGGCTCTCGACCAGCTCGGAGTGGCGAAGGACCGCATCGTGGCGACCTTCGATCGCCTCGAACCGCCGGCGACCCGCTTCGGCACCGAGATGGTCGGCGATGTCCAGCTCGTGCGCCTGCTGACCAAGGGGCTGGTCGGAGTCGCGTGCTCTCGCGCATTCGAGTACCTGACCTCCATTCCCGGCCGCAAGGCGGTCGTTCTCACGATCGACGAGGTGAGCGAGCGGGAGACCGACGTCGAGAACACCTGCTGGACCTACGACGCCGACTACGAGTACCTCGCCGACGATTCGCTCGGCCAGGTCGTCGTCGGCGGCATCCGCCGCCATGACCAGGCGCTGCGCCTCGCTATCGCCGGCGTGCACCCCGACCGGATCGTCACAGTGGAATCAGAGACCGATGCTGCCGAACTCATCGAGCTCGACGGTGTCGACGTGGTCTTCAACCTCCACAGCGTGCACAACGCCCTCAGCACGGGCACCGTCGTGCAGCAGCGGCTCCGCGCCCGTCTCGACGAGCGCACGCGGGTCACCTCGTGAGCCGCGCGCTCGTCATCGAGGTGCTCTACCCCGAGATCGCGAACCTGCACGGGGACAACGCGAACATCACGTACCTCGCGCAGTGCCGACCGGACGCGCGCCTCGTGCGCACGAGTCTCGTCGACACGCCCGCCTTCGTCACCGGCGCGGTGGACCTCGTCTACCTCGGCCCGATGACCGAGCAGGGGCAGATCAAGGCGATCGAGAGACTCCGACCGCATCGCGCCCGGATCGAGGAGCTCATCGAGGCGGGAGTGACCTTCCTGTTCACCCATAACGCTCTCGAGGTTCTCGGCACCCGGATCAGCAATGAGGAGATGCAGTACGACATTCCGGGCGTCGGCATTTTCGACATCGAGTCCACCGTGAGCATGTTCGGCCGCTACAACGGCAAGGTCATGGGCACGGTTCCGGGCGTGGGCGACGCATTCCCGCTCGTCGGCTACAAGTCCCAGTTCTCCATGGTGTCGACGGCCGAGTCGATCCCCGGCTTCCTCACCGCCGACCGGGGCATCGGGCGAAACCCTACGACGGCGGTCGAGGGCGTTCGCCGCAATAACTTCATCGGAACATCCCTCCTCGGGCCGATACTCGTCGGCAACCCGCACTTCACGCGGAGCCTGCTGGAGCAGCTCGACCCGGACTCCGAGCCGGTGCTCGCGCACGAGCAGTTCGCACTGGCCGCCTATGACGCGCGACTCGCGGGGTTCCGGGACGCGGGCCACTGGCATCCGTTCGAAAAGGTGCAGTAGGCGGGCTCACCCGTTAACGACGAAACGCCCCGGTCGTAACCGGGGCGTTTTCGCGTTGGGGTCTGTGGCGACTAGTTCGCGCGACCGTGCTCTTCGAGCAGGCGGGCGGACTCGTCGTGCCAGTGCAGCGCCGTCGCGGAGAGCTTCTCCTTGAACTGTGCGCCGTGGTGGGCGCAGAACAGGAGTTCTCCGCTTGCCATCGTGACGCGTACATAAGCCTGGGCTCCGCAGCTGTCGCAGCGGTCGAGCGCGGTAAGCGTGTAAGCCGACTCGAGTTCGCTGACGGTGGTGTCTGTGATCTGAGACATCTTGGGGTGCTCCTTACGGGCTTAGTCACGACGTGTTTCTGGTGTACCTATACAAGCACGGCAGTGTTTCGTACGTGCGACATTTACCCGCTATTTCGCTCACCGCGTATGTAACCCCCAGCAACTGTGTCAATCCGCGAGTCCGTCGGGAGATTGCATAGTGTTGTCGGTTGGGCCTAGTCCCGTTGCGCTTAACACTTCTGGAGGCCCCTATGGCGAGTTCTGACTACTCAGCCCGACACCTATCCGTGCTCGAAGGGCTCGAGGCCGTGCGGAAGCGCCCGGGAATGTACATCGGTTCGACCGATTCGCGCGGACTCATGCACTGCCTGTGGGAGATCATCGACAACTCGGTTGACGAAGCGCTCGGCGGGCACGGCGACCAGATCTCTGTACAGCTCCACGCCGACGGTTCGGTCGAGGTGCGCGACGCCGCTCGGGGAATCCCCGTCGATATCGAGCCCAAGACCGGCCTGAGCGGCGTCGAGGTCGTGTTCACCAAGCTGCACGCGGGTGGAAAATTCGGCGGCGGGTCGTATGCGGCATCCGGAGGCCTTCACGGAGTCGGCGCGTCCGTCGTCAACGCGCTCTCCGCCCGCCTCGATGTCGAGGTCGACCGCGATGGCAAGACGTGGGCGATGTCGTTCCACCGCGGCGAGCCCGGAATCTTCGCGGACACCGCTGGCCCCGACCCCGAGTCGCCCTTCACTCCGTTCGTCTCGAACAGCGAGCTGCGTGTCGTCGGCAAGGTCAAGAAGGGCGTGACGGGAAGCCGCATCCGCTACTGGGCCGACCCGCAGATCTTCACGCGCGGCGCGAGCTTCCAGCCCGACGAGCTGTACAGCAGGGCGCGCCAGACGGCGTTCCTGATCCCCGGGCTCGGCATCGACATTACCGACGAGCGCGGTGAGGAACCGACTACCGAGAGCTTCCGCTTCGCGGGAGGCATCAGCGAGTTCGCCGACTTTCTGTCGACAGACGCCGCGATCACCGACACCTGGCGCATGCAGGGGTCCGGCACGTTCACCGAGACGGTTCCCGTGCTGCAGCCGACCGGTGCCATGGTTCCCACCGAGCTCACGCGCGAGTGCGAGGTCGATATCGCGCTGCGCTGGGGGACCGGGTACGACACGACGTTCCGCAGCTTCGTCAACATCATCTCGACGCCCAAGGGCGGAACCCACCAGGCCGGTTTCGAAGCCGGGCTGATGAAGTTCCTCCGGTCCCAGGTGGAGCTCAACGCGCGTCGGCTCAAGGTCGGCAACGACAAGCTCGACAAGGACGACATCCTCGCGGGGCTCACCGCCGTGCTGACGGTGCGTGTTCCCGAACCGCAGTTCGAGGGCCAGACGAAGGAGATCCTCGGAACTCCCGCGGTACGCAACATCGTCGCGAACGTCGTGGCCAAAGAGATGGCCGCGCGGTTCTCGTCGCCGAAGCGCGACGACAAGGCGCAGGCTGCGCTCGTGCTCGACAAGATCGTCGCCGAGATGAAATCGCGCATCTCCGCTCGAGCCCACAAGGAGACCCAGCGCCGCAAGAACGCGCTCGAAAGCTCATCGCTGCCCGCAAAACTTGTGGACTGCCGCTCGAGCGATGTCGCGAACAGCGAGCTCATGATCGTCGAGGGTGACTCCGCCCTCGGTACCGCGAAGCTCGCGCGCGACTCGGAGTACCAGGCGCTCCTGCCCATCCGGGGAAAGATCCTCAACGTGCAGAAGGCCTCGGTCTCCGACATGCTGTCGAATGCCGAATGCGCATCGATCATCCAGGTGATCGGCGCCGGTTCCGGCCGCAGCTTCGACATCACCCAGGCCCGGTACGGCAAGGTCATCATCATGAGCGACGCCGACGTCGACGGTGCACACATCCGCACCCTGCTGCTGACCCTGTTCTTCCGCTACATGCGGCCCATGATCGAGGAGGGTCGCATCTTCGCGGCCGTTCCGCCCCTGCACCGCGTCATCGTGATGAACCCGGGCTCGAAGCCCAACGAGACGATCTACACGTACTCCGAGAAGGAGCTCGACGTCGTGCTCGCCGGCCTCAAGCGCAGCGGCAAGAAGTACCAGGACCCGATCCAGCGCTACAAGGGACTCGGCGAGATGGATGCCGACCAGCTCTCGGAGACGACGATGGACCGCCGGTTCCGCACCCTCCGCCGCGTGACCGTTGTCGACGCCGCCGCCGCCGAAGAAGCCTCCCGGGTGTTCGAGCTGCTCATGGGCAATGAGGTAGCTCCCCGCAAGGAGTTCATCATCGCGGGCGAGGGTCTCGACCGGGATCGCATCGACGTCTAAGGGCTTTCCTATGGACGACGGAGGAGGCCGTGGCATACTTAGGTAATGCTTACCTACCCTTCGGAAGTCATCGTGCGCGACGACCGACCGGCATTCCGCGTCTATTCAGCAGAAGTCTCCCGCATCGTCTCGCTCAGTCCCCACTTCCGACGGGTCACGTTCACCTCCCCGGACTTCGCGACCTTCGGCACCGACGGGCTCGACCAGCGCATCAAGCTGCTGTTCCCGCTCGAGGGCGTCGGCATCAGCGACCTGGGCGACTCGAGCGACTGGTATGCGCGCTGGCGTGAGCTTCCCACCGAGGTGCGGAACCCCATCCGTACGTACACGGTGCGCGCGGTGCGCCAGCATCTCGCGGAGGTCGACGTCGACTTCGTCGTGCACACCGACGACCACGGCGCAAGCGGACCGGCTGCGGAATGGCTGCTTGCCGCGACCGTCGGATCCGAGATCGCGATCATCGGGCCGGACGCGCGCAGCCTCCACTCTGCGGGCGGCATCGACTGGCACCCGGGCACCGCGACCGAGCTTCTTCTCGTCGGCGATGAGACGGCGACGCCGGCCATCTGCAGCATCCTCGAGTCGCTTCCTGCAGGATCGCGAGCGACGGCTTTCATCGAGGTACCGAGTAGAGCGGATGCCGTGGAGATCGAGAGCGCCGCGAACGTCAGCATCACGTGGATCGGCCGCGACACGAGCGACGCCCGCCTCGAAGAGTCGGTGCGCGGCTGGGTCGCGGAGAACCGTTCCCTGCTCGCGCTCGCCCCTGTGGCCCAGGAGCTTGAGGACGTGAACGTCGACATCGAACTCATCTGGGACTCGCCGGAGGATGCGACCGGTCGCTTCTACGCGTGGCTCGCGGGGGAGTCGGCGGTCATCAAGCGACTGCGCCGGCTCCTCGTCACCGAGACCGGTGTCGACCGCTCGCGCGTCGCGTTCATGGGCTACTGGAGGCTCGGCAAGGCCGAGGGGTAGACCACCCACCACACCTCCGGAATTCAAGCCGTGTTCAG
>Ga0247814_10001611_pt1 | contig 13096 bp, 13 predicted proteins | sample UWRJL179409R1_FD_179947 | JGI IMG/M metagenome (GOLD analysis project Ga0247814, IMG submission 179947) | Plant litter microbial communities from Arlington Agricultural Research Station in Wisconsin, United States - UWRJ-L179-409R-1 | ecosystem: Environmental > Terrestrial > Plant litter >...
ATCAACCGCAATTTTCTTACCGACCTTACTGATATAGTCTTGAATTTTGTTGAATTCGGCGATATTTTTCGAAGTTTTCCCCACTTCCAGATACATCAGGTTTCCTTTTCGGTCTTCAACCATATCCATTTTAAGGAATGGGACTGTATTTAATATAGCCAGCGTGTCTTTTTCCGTATTGTATGCAACTGTTTTATAACGGTAACCAAATATTTCTGTTGGTTTTTTATTTCTTACCATCCAGTCATTTGTTGGCTCCAGCGATAAATCTGCAGGTAATCTTCCATCCGTTTTAAAATAACCTAAAGTGTCTTTCATAAAAAATGGATCATCTAAAAGCGCCAATGCTTTTTTCTTATCCAAACTTTTAGGGTCTATGGCAATAGTTTCATTGGTCTTTTTCACTTTGTTATGATAAAATGCGGAGACATCGAAATCGCTGGATATTTTTGTTAAATCAACAAATTTTTGACCCTGGGAATGGCATGAAGCTATACCAAACGAAGCGAAAAGGAGGCAAATTTTAATCGTTTTTTTCATAAAGAGAGATAGGGTTGGCATAGCGGGTAATATAGTAAAAGAAAGAACCAGTGTATTGGGTTTTGGTTACTGGATATGATTCACACGCAAAAATGTTGACTTAACTTTTTGTCTCGCCTGATCGCTGTCGCTGATGGCCTTATGGATGGTCAGGCGTTTGCGTGGCAAATCTGAGATATCCATTGCTGCTTTTTTAGCTTTTGCAGTATCCTTTTGAAGGGTGATGGTCATCAGGCCACCAGGGCCTCCAGACGATTGCTCTCCAAACTGTCAGCGACAAGTACGCGGAAAACTTTACGGTCTGTTGAATCAAGAAGGCTATTATATTCCCGGGCTCTTCCAGACTGACAAGAGAGAAACGTAGCGATGATAAGTATAGTAATGAGGTATTTCATGATATGTGATAAGATAGGATTAACATTTTCAAATAACTCATTGTTTGATGCGATGCAGTTTGAGTGCTAATACATTTTTCTGATCATTATGTCCTGCTTTTTATCTGTCAACCACAAATGGATTTCATAAAAGTCCGAACCGTCGAGCCCATCATCACTAATTTGATCAAGATTGAAATAATAAATCCTTGCTCTGTAAATTCCATTCTTAAGTTCAATCCTTTTGGCTTCTGGAAAATAGTCCGTGCATCCTGCAATTACAATTTTTCCTGAACTAACTTCAATATCGCATTCATTGATCTGGCTAATTACGTTTTCATTGTTAGTGTAAACAGGCGGTTCACTTTCAAATATCTTTACTGTAACGGGAACAGTGACATTTCTGACCGTTCCAATGCCTATGGTTCCATCTGCTATTGCTAAAAGTCGGTCTACTGCTTCCGTTGTCCATTGAGCACTTAAATCACCTTCCGCTCCCTCATCTTGAATATAAAACTGAAAATAATCTGCAAATAGTTCTAAGGTAATTTCATTGTTCACTATCATAAATGTACCAGTAATAGGTTCTTATTTTGTTTAATCACTCTAAATTAAGAATAAACGATAAAGAAAACTAGTATTACACCAACAACAATTCTTACAGGGAGACCATGGACGTTATGAGGTTTAATGTTTACACCCCTTTGATGTTAAATGAATTTTATTACTATTCCTTTAAGATCAATCGTAAGTTGATTGTGGAAGAGAAATATTTTATTACCAACATTGTAAACGTTATATTGGCAACTAAACTGAGAAAGAACTTTTTGAATAACATAATATTCAAAAATTGACTTTTCCATAAAATAGAATAATATATTATTCAAATAATGATTTTTAAATCCCTTACAATATGAATAATAAAATATTCATATCTTCGTAATGACAGATATTTGAATATTAAATTAATCAAAATATGATATTAGACAGTTTATCGGTTAAAGATGTTAAGTTGAACATAGCAGAGCTGGTTAAGATGCTTCGGAAACGTCAGCAGATTTCACAGGAGGAACTGGCTGAAAAGTTAAATCTGTCCCGAATTACCATCTCAAACCTGGAACTTGGAAAAAATGCAACACTTGATACCTTACTGAAAGTATTTCAATACCTGGAGTTAATGGAATCTTTAAACAACTATATTGCCGAAGAGATTAAAAATAACCAGTACAACTCGCTTTACTAATGGCTAAAAATCAGATCATAGACCTGTATTGCTTCGACCAGGAAATCGGAAAGATCGGATATGATCCTGACCGAAATATCTCTTTTTTCCAATATAATCCAGAATTTCTGAAAACAGGGAAATACCAACGCCTGTTTCCATATATTTTCAAGCGAACTGAACAAGTTCAGGTTTTTAATAAATACCAATCTGAATCATTTAATGGTCTGCCTCCGGTAATCGCAGATTCACTTCCAGACGTATTTGGAAACATCGTCTTTAAAGCCTGGCTGGAAGCATCTAACAAGGAATTTGAAAAGATCAATGTATTGAAACAGTTGGCCTACGTAGGCAATAGAGGCATGGGTGCACTCGAATATAGACCCAACATAAAGCTGCGGACAGATGCTTCCATAGACCTGAACGAAATTATTGAGATATTGGCGAAGGTTATGGACCAGAAACACCATACTTCTGGCGAACAACTGGATAGCAAAGCCCTATTCAATGTATTTAAAATCGGATCTTCAGCAGGCGGAGCCAGACCTAAAATTCTAATTTCAGAACATAAGGAAACCAGGAAGATTATACCGGGGGATATGGAGTATGCGGATGAGTATAACAATTATCTGGTAAAGCTGGATATTCCGGACGAACAGTTTAATTACAGCAGGGAAATTATTGAATATACTTATTACCAGATTGCAGGGAAATTAGGGATAGAAATGATGCCTTCACATCTGATAGATGGGAAACATTTTGCGACATTGAGGTTTGATCGCCAGAATGGTAAAAAGATTCATGTATTGACTGCTTCGGGGATGACCGGCTGGGATTTCAAGGACGCATCAGTTTCCAGTTATGAAAATCTGTTTGATCTCGCGGTATCATTAAAGTTAACCCCTGCCGAACTCGATCAACTGTACCGGCGAATGATATTTAATATTGTGTTTTTCAATATAGATGATCATCTGAAAAATCATTCTTTTTTGTACTCCCCGGAAAATGACAAATGGAGGCTGTCCCCGGCATACGACCTGACTTATTCTTTAAACCCCTTAATTACAGTAACCAAAGTTGGCAGGGCACTATCCGTGAATAACAAAAGAACCGGAATTGAACTAAAAGATGTCCTGGAAATCGCCGATAAATACAGTATCAAACATGCAATAAAAATAGTTGCGAACACCCAGGATCAAATCTCTGTATGGAAACAGTTAGCAAGTGAACTGCATATCTCAGAAAAGATCATTTCGGGTATAATGAAGGATTTTAAGCCGTTGATTGTAAATGAAAGGAGATAAAGGTTAATGGATCATCAGTTCATAGTATACCTGAAAAATAAAACATCGCTAAAGTTTGAATACAAAAGCGATGTTTCAATCAAGGGTTCTTCGTACAGACAATGGATATAACATCACCTTTAATAGTGGGACTAGTGGATGGAGTGGCATTCCATGGCATTTTAGAACTTATAGGCTTACCCCTGCTTAGATTATCAACTGATGGACAGCAGGAGGAAACAAAAATCATTAAGCATTTAAGTGACGCAATGGGTAGCTATGAACGCTATATCAACCCGACAATCAGTGGAACTGCAATTCAGGGCTTTAAAAAATAGCGGAAGTTTTTGCTAAGATCAATATTGATCTCCCGTCCCCCGATATCTATTGGAATAATGTGGATTATGATATCATTTCTTTTTTTTGGATAGTCTAGCAGAAATCGTTCATGACAATCGTTCTGACCAACTGCATAGCTGCCTGCATACTGAACTGAGCGAGTGCTATAGTCCGGAGATTGTCCGGGTTTTAGCAAATAAACACGAAATGCGTGGGGACAGGCTATTTTACCTCCGCCATTAAATTCCAGAATCAGTTGTTTATAGTTGCCATTGGCGGTGGTCAAGGCTCGGTATGGAATAGAAATTACTACAGGCTGCCTGTTGCCAGGCACCTGCGCGCGCACTTCTCCAACAAGAATAAATCCTATTGCCAGCAAAAGGAATTGGAAAACCTTATGCCTGCTGCGTAACAACAATTTCCACTTGTGCATCCAAAAATTCCGCTTTGCCCCCATCTATATAGGGTATAGTGAGCAGTTGAAAATTAATCCTATCCATAGCTTTTTTCTGACTGCTGGTTTTCCGGCCAACACCATAAAGTTCTCTTAGTTTTGAAGTGATATCGAAAGAGAAATACAGTCTCTGTTTTTCGTGATGTTCCATCATTTCCCCGTCCCCGTGGTCATGATTTGACGCGAAAAATGAAAAGCTCCCCAGATAATGTGGATCCGTAATCGGCGTATCTTTTGTAATGTGTTTTCCATTGATAAATACCCGCACATAAAAATCCTCTTCATTTGTAGGCACGCCACTAATAATTGCCGTTACGGACCTGGACTTTGGCTTCCACTTGGACGTAGGGGTAACAAACGCCTTTTCAAAAAGCTGGCTGAAGCCCTCTAAACCCAAAGAAGCTGACTGGAATTTTTGTAATCTGGCAAACTCATTACTTTTTATCGAGGAATAGTCCAGGAGGACAAAGGTACCAGAGACTGTTCTTGCAGGCGCCACAGGATTAGACTGCCCTTCATATGTGTAGCCAAGTGCTGCCACCGAAGAAAGCGAGCTAACGGTAAAATCAACCGGAAGCCCATCCGCGCCATAAAAGTTGGCTTGAAATAAATGATTGGTGTAAACAGTATCAACGGAATTTAAATGCCCCATGATGTTCCATGCATTCCATAAACGGTCTATATTGGCATGGTGAAGCCAGAAAATCGGGTCGAGCGCCGCGGTCTTTGCATCAGCCATTTTACCGCCCACAAAATTATGGATATGGTTGTGTGGACCGCCCTCCAGTCTTCCTGAAGCAACCCGCTTCTTTTGTATACTGGTCTTGGCACTTGCAAAGTCCTGGAAAGGCGATGTATTCAATATGGAATTAATTGCGTTTTGGCCCACAAATTCTGCGAGAGCAGAACCATTACCATTCGCGGCTGCCCTTCTGGAACTTTCATATAAGGGGCTTGAGGTATCTTTAAAGGGTTGCGGGATTTGAGGGTTTAACGTCCAGTCCCAGTATGGAAGGCAGAAAGAAGGAACTCCTGAAGCCTGACGGCAGATTTCTTCAAATTTCAAAATATAAGCGCGGTGCCATGGTAAGAAAAACCAATTTTGATGTGGACAAAACTGGTTATGTATAGTAGCTTGAAAAGCCCAGCTGGTAGGATCGCTGGCGGGTCGTGCCTTCATCACCTCGACGGCGTTTCTGTAGGCAAGCAAATCCGGATCAGCAGGGCCAAGTGTGTTGACGTCTTTACGGATTCGGAGTAGTTGCCCGGGTGTATTGAAACTAAGAGCTGCCAAACTTGATGGTAAGCAGAATCCACCTGTCAATATAAATGAGTTTCTGATAAAATCCCTTCTTTTAATATTCATTTGAGTGCGGTTAAATATTTAGCATACAATTTATTGATATTAATATACTGATAATCAATAGATATAAATGTGTGAGATGGCCGAATAATATTGGTTGAGTGAATCGAAATTGAATTATGCACAAATTCGCACAGAGATAGTTGAGGGCTTTATCATTTCATCGGTAAATGAATTTGGTTTGGCGAACCTACTCTTTCTGGAAGTACTACCGGTAAATTTTTCCTGAGTATGCTTTATAGAAATCTGCTGTAAATCGCTGTTGATGGGCGCGATCACAAGGCACCAGGTTGGCAAGAATATATACAGAAAGATATATGGTTGTTATAGAGAGGAATATGGGGATATGATACCAATAGACCTAGTTTTTCTAAAAAAATATTTGTTGTTTTAACATCATTAAATTAAGCTGTTTATTATTTAGCTTATCATTTAGATATTATAATTATAAATACATCAAATAAATTTGCGTATATTAAATTTAATTTGCAGCTTGTAGAATAGATAATCACTAGATGAAAACTTTGAATGCAGCTCTTTTTATAATTCTTATAGCAATGTTGTTTGCTCAGTGTCAGCATAAAGAAATATCCGGAGGCTCCACTAATCCCCTGGACCAATTTTCTGGCCAGCATGAAGTGCATATAAAGGGGATTGACATTCCTCTTGAAAATGACAGCGTTTTGTATGACCCCAGAACAATCGATATCCACGACAGCATAGCTATATTGTATGACAATGTAGGAACAACGGGTTACACTATGGTGAATTTGAAAAATGGCAAATTGCTAAAACGATTTGCTTATTCTGGAGATAAGTCAACACAATTTAACATCAATGCGCTCAATGTCACTTTCTCTGACGACCATCAGTCGATTTTGATTTATCAGGCCAACCCACCAGCAAGACTTTTCAGATATAGTATTGACAGCATGATGAAATTAAAGGATTATCAGCCTGAATTTATGTATGAAGTCCCTAAACAATTGTATTTCGACAACCTTCTTGCTCTTTCCGATTCACTCCTGATAGGTAAATTGGGAATGATATCGCTTGATTCGAAGCTATTCGGTTTGCTGGATATCAAAACAAATAAAATGACCACCGGAATTTTATTACCGAAGCTAAATGATGTGGATGATAATTATTATTCAAAGGACGTGTTGCCGTGGACACGTAGTACTTTAGACGGGAAAACTATGCTGAGGCCGGGCAGACCTAATGAGATCGCCTATTTCTCTTCTAAAGGAGGATTTGCTCAAATTTTAAATATCAGCAAGGGTTCGCACTTTAATTCAGCGTATCAGATGCTTTCCTATTTACCTTCCTTTGAAGTGTTAAAAACAAATGACATGGTTTCGACCAAACTCTCCGCTGATTGTTTGTTTGGCTACAATGACGTAGCTGTAACCTCAGATGAAATCTTTGTACTATACAATGGAAAAAATGCGACTGATGAAGGTACGGATAACCTTTCGTCAAATATTTTGCTTGTTTACGATTGGCACGGAAAACCTTTAAGACGATATAAGCTTGACAAAGATTGCTATAAAATAGCAATTGATCCAGGTCACCCAAAAATACTCTATACCCTGCAGGCCTTTAAAAATATTAAGATCAGGACATATAAATTATAGTTTGATGGCTAGCAAGTTTGTATTCCGTAGATTTTTGTTAGCTGGTAAGTGTATCCTCATTATTGTTGCCGTTATTATTTTTTGCAGATTATTCTTGTTAGATATATTTAAAATACCAAGTAATTCCATGAATAACAGCCTGCATATCAGCGATATTATTATTATAAACAAGGTGAAGTACTCTAACTCAATTGTCCCTGTAATCGACAAATATATTTTCAGCATGAACACAGATTCCGGTGGAAGAAATGATGTATTTGTTTTTAAACGCTCAAAGGTTGATAATGAATATTTTGTAAAGCGATGTCTGGGCATACCTGGCGATCTTGTTCAGGATTTAAACAATGAAATTGTAGTTAACAAGAGTCGGTCTGCAAATATTAACACCGTAAGATATCGCTATAGGATAAAATACCGGCACTATGGAACGCTTGTTAAAGATTTTCAGCTTGAAAACGTTGACAGATATAAAAATGGATTTGAGAAAGTAAGTAACGGTATACTACTTTTCCTTGATCAGGAGCAAAAAAAAAGGTTGCTATCGAAAAAGAATATTATTTCCATAGTAAGAGAGTCGAAGGAACAAGGAAACTTCCTACCCTTTGTGGTCCCGTATAAAGGGTATAAAGTAATTTTATCCCCCGGTATAATGAATAATTATGCTGAGTTAATTCGAGAATATGAACATTGTCAAATCACTTCAGGAACGGACGCATATCAAATCAATGGTATTAAAACGCACTATTATGTATTTAAGCAAAATTACTACTACATGGTTGGAGACAACCGTGATGATTCTGTTGATTCCAGAATTTATGGACCGATTCCTGAAAATAATATTATTGGAAAGTTACTATTTGTATTAAACTAGTTATGAAAAGCAAATGTATAATTGTGATCGCACTTTTCTTCCTCTCATGTAAGGCAGATCGTAACCGCGACGAAGAAAAAGAAACGGTATATCAATTAAATATCAGTGAAGATATTAATGAGTCGCCTCTCAAGGTACTGGGTTCTTCGACTTATGATTTTGGAACTATCCCTGCGGATACGAAGTTAAAGCATACATTTTCTATTCGAAATATTGGTACTGAACCCTTAATTATCACCAATGCAATTACAACTTGCGGCTGCACGGTTGCAAGATACCCAAAGAAACCCGTGCTAACTAACCGTACTGATTCTGTTATAGTTGAGTTTGATGCAAGTGAGGGCGATAAGGGCTTCCAGAATAAGGTGGTGACATTGACATCAAACTACTCAGGCCCACCTACTTTGCTCATTATTAAAGGACAAGTTAAGTAATAGATTACAACCAAATGTTAGATTATGAGATACATATTCTTTTTTTTATGTCTGTCAGTGCTCGTAGCTTGCCAGCGTAAATATCAGACTGAAGACTTTCCTGAACTAAAGGCATCAATGGATGAATCAGGGGAAAACACACCTGAGCTTTTGAAAGTACTCAATCATTATGCTGCCAATGAAAAAGATAGCTTAAAGTTTAGGTCTGCAGTTTTTTTACTGAAAAATATGGAGGGCTTGTATCACTTTGAGGGCAAACTGCTGGATGATTACATGAAATATCAGAAGCTGATCAGAAGGGACCAAGACCATGGGGAATATTTTATGAAGTCGTTTGTAAAAATGTACGGACCATATTCATCTTCAAAAGTAGAACCAAGGTATGATCTTGAAACGCTGAATAGCAAAAACGTTATAGCAGATATTGACCAGGCATTTGAAGTTTGGCAAACAAGTCCTTGGAGTAGAGAACTGCCTTTTAGTGTTTTTTGTGAACATATCTTACCTTTTAAATATCAAGATGCAGCACCAGTTTCCAGAGCGCGAATTTATCAGTTGGTCAGAAAACTTGCAGGAGATGGAATGAAGCATACTGACCCTGTGGCAGCATGCAAATATATAAATGACAAACTAATGAGTCCTAAGTGGATTTTGACGCAGCGGATTTATTTCCTTCCCCATTTCAAAGCTGATGATTTGCTGAATTATCGTGTTGGAACCTGCAGGGACATGGCAGACCTGGCCTATTACACGATGAGATCTGTAGGAATTCCTGTAGCTATGGACTTTTTGCCCCAATGGCCCTACAGGAGTATGGGACATAATTGGAATGTAGTCTTTGATAAAAGCGGCAAGTCACATATGTTTCTTGGTGCCGAAGATAGCCCCGGCACTCCTCATAAACCTCAGACAAAAAAGGCTAAGGTATACCGTGAACTTTATGCGATCAACCCTGCAAGCCTTGCAATGCAGCCTGATCAGGATAAGCTCATCCCCTTCTTCCTTAGAAATAAAAGAATTGTAGATGTATCTGAGGAATATTTCAATCCGCTTGATGTAAAGATTAAACTAAGCGGCAATGTGCCTCAAGTAAATTATGCGTACCTGTCAGTTTTTAACAACATCAACTGGGTGCCAGTACAATGGGGCAGAATACAGCATAAAGAAGTTAAATTTTCTAAAATGGAAGGTGATATTGTTTATCTGCCCAGCTTTTATACAGAAGAAGGCGTTAAAGCAGCAACAGACCCCATTTTATTGACTAAGCAAGGGGTAATTAAGCACTTAGTGCCTGATATGACACAATTCCATTCGAGAGTAACCCTGGATTACATTTCTCCGATCTTTCCGGATAATTATTGGGTGCACACCTTAACGGGAGGAATATTTCAGGGAGCAGATAACCCTGAATTTTTAAATCCTGTAAATTTAAACACCATTACTGTTAAACCAAATCCTTACTGGAATGAAATCAACCTGACACCAACGCAGCGGTTTAAATTTATCAGGTACTTATCTGCTCCAAATGGTCATTGTGATATGGGAGAGCTTGAATTTTATAGTAATGGCAAAAAATTAAGCGGCAACATTATCGGCACACCAGGTTCTTTTAATGCAGACCCTGACAAAACAATTGATAAGGCCATGGACGGCGATCCTGTTAGCTTTTTTGATGCAAATTCGGCATCTGGGGCATGGGTAGGACTTAACCTTGATAAGCCTTCCTCTATTGATAAAATACGCTTTTCAGCTGCAATAGAAAAGCCAAAAGGAAATATTATAGCAAACCATATTTATCAGCTTAGTTATCTCGCGCTTGGAAAGTGGGTTGTACATGGGAATGTGAAGGCATCAGGAAAAACTATCAATTTTGATAAAGTCCCGTTAAATGCACTATACCGGGTAGTCGATTTATCGGAAAAGCGCGATTCAAGGATATTTACTTTAGAAAATGAGATAGTCATCTGGAGGTAGCAAAAAATCTTATTATGAAACTTATAAAAGCTTTGGTCTTAGTCTGGTTGTTTAGTTCCTGTGCGAATAAATACACCGAAGAACAGCAGGTAGATTTTCCTGAAAAATGGCATTTTAAACCTGGGAACAATCAACAATATGCTGCTGTCACTTATGTGGATTCCACGTGGAAGCTCATATCAACTATGGACTATTGGGAAAATCAGGGGTATACCGATCTGGATGGCTTCGCCTGGTATCGTACTGAAATAATGATTCCTGCTGTATTAAAAACGCATAAGGAATCCGGGTATTTAAAAATTGTTTTAGGGCTAATAGATGATTGCGAAAGAGTATATATGAATGGACATCCTCTGGCACAAAATAATAAATTGGAAAAAAACTTTGCTGCTGCTGCACTGGAAATGTCAAAACCTATTCCCGACAGTGCAAGGGTTTATTACATCAAGATGAATGATCCCCGGATCTTATGGGGAAGAAAAAATGTATTCGCAGTTCAAGTTTATGATCTTGGTGGAAATGGAGGATTCCACAATAAATTACCTACATACATCGCTGCTGTGGGACTTACTGATTCATTGATCTTTAATACAGCAAGTTTTTATATCCCACCTGATTCCGGCGGCATCGACACCGTACTGTCGATAAAAAACAGGAGCCATAGCTTAATTGACGGGAAGTTATCTGTTTTCTTACATGACGAGGAAAAACGAACAGCACTTTATTCTACCAGCGTTGATATCACGATTAAACCTGGACAGGTACTAAATGCTCCAATTACTCTTCCAATAGCGTTTGATCCACTGATTATTTCCTTCACGGTTACTGATAAACAGAATAAATACATCGTCAGAAAATATTCACGGTTAAATTATATCATTAAATGATGGCAAAGTTTTTTACTTATCCTGGTAAAGTAAATATGATGGTGATCTTGTGTCTTATCCATACCATGTTTATCCTGTTGATGTATATTTTATTAAGTCACTTAGGTATGATCAGTTTTAAACCTACTAATACTAATGTTGTACGTTGGGATGTGTTTTTCCATCAATCTATTAAGGATTATGGATACATTTATGTTCCCCGTTCCACTTGCAACCTTGCTTTCTTCCCTCTTTTCCCTATTCTCTGGAAAATACTGAATTTATCGCCACTCATCATGTGCCTGTTCAATTATGTTCTTTTCTTGTTTAGTTTTACCATTCTCCTTCATAAGGAAAAATTACATCCGGGAATAGTACTATTTCTATTATCTATTCCATCTTTTATCTTTTTCGCATTGCCTTATTCTGAATCTCTTTTCTTTCTTTTTGCCGCATTACTTTTAAAAGGTTATAAAGAGCAATCGACATTTTATATTGTTATCGCTCTGTTTTGTGTATCAATGGTAAAGTCTGTGTCGGTGATAATTATTCCTGCGATTCTGATAGTGGAGCTGATGACATACAGCAAGAATAAGCCTTGGTTTTACGGACTCCTGCTAAAGTTGTCAGCAACTGTTTCAGGGCTTATGTTATCCGTTCTTATACAAGTATACCAGACCGGAAAATGGTTTTATTTTATTGAAGTTCAGCAATACTGGAACAGGCATTGGATTGTACCAGGGTTTCCCTTGACTACGATTTCTCCGGAGAGGATTCTGGCACTTGATGGAATTGCATTCATTATTGGCATCATGGCGATAGCATATTGTCTTCATCAGGCTTATCTATACGGAAATGCATTTTTAATTAAGAAGAATTGGACTGAAAAGCATCCTGAAGTACTATTTTCAGCTTTGTTTCTATCAGGCACCGTTATTCTGGATACAATTTTCACTTACAATGTGGATGGTGCAGGAAATTTATGGAGTATGAACAGACACCTGCTCTGTACTCCATTCTTTGTTGTCTTTATTGTATTCTTCCTCACCAATCCGGTGCAGCATCTCTGGATAAAGATCTGTCTGTTTGTAACATTAACTTCAGGGCTTTATATCACGGGGGTCTTTAATTATCCGCGGATGGCTGCTTATTACTTTGTCTTTATGCTTTCATTAATAGTGATAAAGTTATTTCCCAGATCTTATTATTATTTGATACCTGTCTATGGCGGGAATATGATTTTACAATTGTTCTTTTTTCAGTCCTTCACAGAAAATCTATGGATTGGATAATATTAACCGGTGTAAATAGCTTGTTTTCAACGAAATTACTCTTTATTACTTTTATTCTAATTACCTGTCATAACATTTTTATATTTATATCAACTACCTACAGATAGTATTTTAAAAAAAAATTATATATAAATCGTTTTTAATTTAAAAATTCATATATTCAAATAATTAATCCATCTATAAACTTTAAATTTAAAGAAATGAACATTTCACAAACCAAAAGAAACCTTTTAAAGGCCATCGCTGTAGTAGGCGCTCTCAGTTTCGGTGTTGTAAATTTTGTGCAGTCAAGTAGCCAGGCTACAAGCAGCACTTCATTAAAAGAGCTGGCAAAAATTTCAAATGCCAATGCCGAAGGCTCCATTTCATGTGGCGACGCTGGTTCAGGGTGTAAATTCACTTTGAATGGTACTGCAATGACCTCTACTACTCACAAAGAGAAGTAAG
>Ga0247814_10001612_pt1 | contig 13086 bp, 13 predicted proteins | sample UWRJL179409R1_FD_179947 | JGI IMG/M metagenome (GOLD analysis project Ga0247814, IMG submission 179947) | Plant litter microbial communities from Arlington Agricultural Research Station in Wisconsin, United States - UWRJ-L179-409R-1 | ecosystem: Environmental > Terrestrial > Plant litter >...
TTGCACCCCTTGATTAGTCGGGATGGTTTTAGCCATTTAGCGAGCTCGTTCGAAGTGGCAGGTATAGCCACCGACATTCTTTTGCAGATAGTCTTGGTGATATTCTTCGGCTGGCCAGAAGGTCGCCAGCGGTTCAATACTAGTAACAATAGGTTGCTCCCAATACACTTGGTTGCGAGCGATTGCCTTCTCTGCAGCCTCTTCCTGGGCCTCATCTTGGTAAAAAATAGTCGAACGATAGCTTGAGCCGACGTCATTACCCTGACGGTTCATTGTTGTTGGATCGTGAATTTGGAAATGATAGTCAAGAAGCTCATCAATATTCGTCTTGGCTGGGTCGTATGTAAGCTTTAAGGCTTCGGCGTGTCCTGGATGGTTTTCGTATGTCGGGTTATCGTTTGTGCCACCTGCGTAGCCAACTTCGGTATCAACAAGACCGGGCTGATCCCGAAATAATTCTTCCATTCCCCAAAAGCATCCGCCGGCAATTACTAATGTATTCATATACTTAGTATAGTACACGGCGTATAATAAATATATGAAGAACCCAAACCTATCCAAAGAACAGCAGGACGTATTGTTCAATAAAGCAACGGAGACGCCATTTACCGGTACACTTTTAAACGTACACGATGACGGTGAGTACCTCTGTGCAAACTGTAACGCTCCCCTGTTCCGTTCAGATAATAAATTCGAAAGCGGCTCGGGCTGGCCAAGCTTCGACGATGCAATTGAAGGCGCCGTCGTGTTTAAAACCGACACCGAATTCGGAATGGTACGCACCGAAATTACTTGCGCCAACTGTGGCGGACACCTAGGGCACATGTTCGAGGACGGCCCAAGTGACACTACCGGTATGCGTTACTGCGTAAATTCGCTATCGCTCGACTTTAAGAAGAAGTAATAAATATAAAAACACCCTCTATTCTGAAGGGTGTTTTTATTTGTCTTCTGGTTTAAGCAAGCTTATCGACGACGAGTGTTTCGCGGCATGTGACGACGCTTACGAGAGCGAACTACGAGGAAGATGATTAGGGCTGTAAGGAGCAACAATCCAACCACAGTAGCAATTGCTGTGATGATGAGCCATGTTGGAATTACCCAGAATGATTTTGTAACTTCGATAGTTTGGTTCTTAGTACCGTAGGTGAAGGTTGCGACCACGTCGTAGTGACCAAAGGTGCCAATATCTTCGAGTGGCACTTCCCAGCGACGGGTACTGTCGGGGAGGATGACGTCACGTGGAGTTTGGTCGTTGAATGTAGTCTGATACACAACCTTATCACCCTGCTTGACGGACAGAATGCCGAATGGTCCAATTTGTAGGTTGCCTTGGTTTTCAAAAGAGAAAGACGTCTGGAGGTCGGTTGGCGTATTAAAGAAATTGCCATTAGCGCCCTTTTGTTGGATATCGAAGTTTTTTAAATCAAGCTTCTCGATAGTATCCCCTGGAACCGTGAGCAAAATCAAAGACGCAACGCTTGCGCTAAGGTTAACCTGTCCACCGCCATCAGGATCACTTGGTGCAAAGCGGATTGCGCCAAAATATCCACCAGCCTGTGCGGTAATTGGTACAGTAATAACTACGTTAATTGTCTTAGATTGCTTAGCGGGAATTGTGAAGTTTGGTAATGGCCCCATAAATCGCTTCAAACTGTGTGAAGGGGCGTATTTATCAGCATCAAGGATTAGAGCCGGTGTTCCACGATCGTCACCTGCAACAAAGTCATTTGTAATAGGAACAATAGATATTGCACCACCCGTAAGGTTCGTTACGGTAACGGGTACACCTTTACTTTCACCTGGTTGAATTTCAGTATCGGTGCGCACAGGAGACACCTTTAGTGTATTTGCTGTATTTGTTTTCGTACCAGAGCTTTGAGCATAAGAATAAGGACTTGCAATCAATGCAATGGCTACTGGAAGCGCAATCGCAAGTGCAACAATGAATTTACCCTGAATACGTCTTTTCACCAACACACCAATGTCCCCTTTACGTGATTACCTCCAATCATAACAGATACGGTTACGTTTGGAAATGATATTTAAATAAAACGACGCCCTGATCAAAAGGGCGTCGTTTTTAAAACCGTTTCTGGTTAGAATTTACCGGTCGCGATAAGGCTTAAGTCAGCTGAGTACAGACCCGCTGGGGTGTTATTACTAACACTTGCGCCAAATGTTAACGGCATGTTAATGCTATCCGCTGGAGCTCCGTCAGTGTCCAAGAATGGGTCACCAAAAGTGCTTGTTACGCCAGTAGCGTTTCCTACTGCATTGTAGTTTAGCAAGAAAGCAGAGCTACCATAACCAGAGGCTGCAACAGCCTGAAGTGTACCTGGAGTTCCCGTTACACCAGCAGCTGGGGCTGCAGTTCCAGTTTTAACACCGAACAACGCATTGCCTTGGGCTATGCCAGCTGTAGCAGGTTTAATGTCACAGTTTCCAGCAACACCGCCGATGCGTACCAAGCCACCACAATCAAGAGCGTTGCTCTTGAGACTAATAACTGCGCCCTTAGCAGCATTGGTTGAGATTTGTGTCCACATAGTGCCTTCGCTCACTGCATTTGGGCTCAGTGCAAGTACATCACCTACAGGCTCACCTAGCTTAAGCGTTGGAGCTGATGGGTTACCACAGCCCGCAGTGATGACAGCGTTTGATACACAGAAAGTCATACTTTCCATAACGGCTGCCGACACTCCGATAGTGTTAAGAATCCAGAGAGCTGCACCGCCTTCATCCTTACGGTTAGTGTCTTCCGCTGCGGTTTCATCCGAGTTATAATCTGCTGCATTTAGAGTAGTATCGTAAGTAACGATACGGGCATACAATGCACCCGCATTAGTCGGGTTGTTAATATGATCGATCTGAACCGATATATTAGCACCTTGCGCTATAACACCCGTAACAGAGACGGTGTTTGTATCAAGGTCTGATACAGTCGTGAAATTCGCCGTAGCAGACGTAGCCGCTGTGACGTCAAAGCCGGTCGGTTGTGTACATGTTTGTCCAATTAATGGACTGTTGCTACAGAAATCTACAACAAATGCTCCCGCAGCCTCGGCCGCGGTAAAGTTAACCGTGTAACTTACGTCATCTGCGTTTGCAGATGCGCTACTTAAATTCACTGAGCGTTCAGTTAACTGAGCTGCCGACACAATTGACGGCAAAATAAGTGCCAACAACAACGCACCAGCTGCTGCAAATAAGCCAAGCTGACGGCTCTTTAATATACTAAAAGAATTCATATTCTTTATTACTCCTCTGTTCTCTTTGGTTACCTTAACTTATTTGTATTTGTTGTGGTGATTGTTTTTAGTGTATCACGTTAATGGTTATATCTGTCAAGAAGTTTTTACAATGTTTTCCACAGGTTCGCAACCACTGTTAATCCTTGATATTGTCTCGCTCTTTTAGCATCTTATTACGAAGAGAAACAACCTGACTCAGTCGTCCAAGCCAAAAAGCTGGTATAAGCAACACCAGGCTTATAGCTGCCGGTACCCATAGAACCTGAGGTTTGCCAATACCCGCTGTCGTGTCAGCGGTCTCCGCTGAAGCATCCACCTTACCATTCGATACGGCAATAACCTGTAAGAAAGCACTCACGTTATTTGTATCGGTCACCTTGACGTTTGCTTGGTAGATACCGGCCTTCTTGTACGTGTGCGCTATAGATACTACACCCGCAAGCGATTGGCTTTTAAGTTCAGTCGCCGTTCCATCGCCCCAATCGAGGCTAAAAGCATACGGGCCAAGCCCACCAGATAATTGCAGAGGCCAACCCAATTGAGTACCAGCCGCTGCTGATCGACGACCGTATGAACTAGTAAGCGTGATCAAGGCACCAAAAGCAGTAAAGTTCGTATCAGTATAATTGACCGTTATAGCATTAGACACAGGCCCAGCTTGGTCAAGAGTATCGTACACAATAGCCGTCAGCTCATTAGCGCCGGCGAACAGGCTCACTTGCACACTGAAACTTCCGTTCGTACACATCACCGCACCAACCATTACATTGTTGTTATATACCTGAACTAGCAAATCGTTTGGACAGATACCATTAACTGTTATTGGTGATGTACTAAATGAGGCGCCATTGCCAGGTGTCGTAATAGTCGCCCCTTGCGTTGGCGCTTCCTGGGTCTTCGTTGCCTCGAGGCCATACGAACCCGGCTTAGGGTCTGGTGTTGGAATTGCATTAATTGCAAAGGTCGGTCGGACAAAAACAAATAGCGCCAGCAGGCACGACCCGATAATGACCGGAAGTACCCACTGTGCGCTAAGTTTAATTTTTCGTTCCATGTTGTGTTTATTGTAACGTGCTTATGCTGCTTACAAAAGGTCTATTGGTTATTTTCGACGACGAGACATCTTTTTACGTTGACTTGCGAAGTTACGACCCTTGAATTTTTGGACTAATCGCCAAATACCGTACGCAAGAGCTAGAAGGACGAGAATAAAGACAACAACAAACCACCAAGGAAGATACCAGAAATTGACAGTGCTGTTAATTTCTTTTGTATTATTTCCATTCTGGCCATAGAACATGTCAAGCGATACTGTATATAGTCCAGGCCACAAATCTGGCTCGGCACAAGCGTTTGATTTAGTTGTGCCACCATCGAAGTCAACATCCTGACTAGCAAGTTTTATGCATGAAGTAAACGTTCTGCTTTGCCCAATCAAAGCCAATGAATTGTTTGGGTTAATATTATCAATAGTGATTTCTTGGCCAAACATATTCTTTAAAGTGATACTACCAACTGGTGATTCAGTGACGTTACCTGCGTTTTTAAGTGTATATGCGATGTTCAAGGGTTTGGTCGCTGTCATAAAGACGTAGCCGCCCTTATCATCAGTTGTAGGGGTACGATAAGCGCCGAGATTCTCAAGGGTAAGGTCTTCTTTTACATCACCCGGTACAGACACGAATGCTAGTGTTACACCCGAAGCGCTAAGGCCTACGTTTCCGCCTTCAGGGGCACCAGATGAATATAGGATGGCACTGTAGTAACTACCAGCACCTTGGCTAGTAGGAATAGACACCTTCATATCAACTGTTTTAGTACCTTTAGCTGGTATCGTTAAAGTTTTTGGTAGAGTAAGAAATGGTTTTAAGGACCATGTCGTTTGAGGCGCATCCTCGGCTAACATAAGCTTTGGCGTACCGCCGTCATCGCTATAACTAAAGTCAATTACACGTAGCGTCAGCTGAAGAGGCTTCTCGTTGTCGAGGTTACGAATCGTTAAGGTATCTTTGATTGTCTTGCCTTGTTCGATTACGTAGTTCTTCTTAGGAATAATGCTAAGTGCTGCCGATGACTGTGCTGAAGCTGATGATACCGGCAAGACGGCTGCCGCAAAAATTAAAACCGCTAGACCGGCAATAACAGCGCCTTTAAAGCTTTTCATTTTTCTATATTCCCTCACGTTTTATGTTCATTTATAAATATAAGCTGTATTGTATCATTAAAAACGACCACTGGCTATAAAGGTCATAGTTGTTGTATACACACCAGCACGCAGACTTGGGCTGGCATTTAAAATGTAGCTGACAGTGAACTTTTTCATTAAACTTACGTTAGGTGAAAAAGCCACTAAATCTCCAGGAACGTACATATACTTGTTTGGGGTACTGTAATTCGGTGAAGCAATTGCGTTGGTAAACTCACCTTCTGGATTCTCGCCAACAATAGGGTCATTATTTTCAACCAAATTGATTCCGAATTGATTTTTTCCGGGTGTGCTTTCTGTCGGAGTCGATGGTGAGTCGATAACATTTGTCGCTGCACTCATCGCCGTACCATTCGCAGTAATTGCAAAACCACCACTAGCATTAGTACCTACTGCCATTTGCGACTGGGCTTTAAGCGTCGACTTCGAGTCAAGCATACCCATATCGGTATAAAAAATATCATTAGAGTTAGCACAGTTATAATCGACTTCTTGAGCAAGACAAAATATAAGCATTGGTGGAACCTGAGTTGCAATAACTAGACCATCGGTAACTTGGCCTTTTACCGAACCAAAATCAACCTGGGCGCCAGTACCATCAACTGACGAAAGGCTCTTTAGACGTATAGAGAAGGACTGTGATGTGTCTGAGGGGTTAATGATATTATCAAATTTATAAGAAGACCCTGTCGTAGGAATTGAGCTAACGTTACGGCTCAATACGATATGGTTAGTATTTTTTGACAAGACGGCAAAATTTGACTCTCCTGTTTGAGCAGCGAGCGTCGCATTTGAAACGTCGAGACCTGGAGGTGCAACGCAGGCGTGATAAGGTATTGGGTCAACACAAAATAGCATATCAACAGAACCAATTGGCTGAGGACTCATATAGCGAAAAGCTACCGTATAAGAAGTTGTCGCAGCTGGAACAGTACTATTCATATATAGGCTGCGATCCTGAAAACGCATAGCCGCCGCTGCGGGCGTTATAAACACAAATAACACCAGCACCAAAGCAATCAACTCCTCAGAGAATACATGGCGCCAGCTAAATACAAATGCATGAAGGCGAAACAACTTATGCTGCATACCTGTTATTGTACTTGATTATAGCTGTTATGCGTAGTAGCCAAAATTAAAACCGACCCTGTTGAGGGTCGGTTTTAATCTACACGTGTATTTCTCTTTTAAGATAAATCTTAGTATTGAGGAGATGCAAGGTAGTTAATCTTTGTCGTGTATACACCAGCTGGTGTGTCCGCCGCGATGTTACCTACGTAACGCATCTTAGCAGTTGCACAGCTAATGACATCTGTGTTCTCTTGAACAATAAGTTCAGGGATAGCTAAACTTGATTCTTTAAACTTAAATTTAGCATCGCCTGGACCACGGTTACCGTCATCGATTGTACCAGTAGCTTCGGAGTAGTCGGCAGCTGCAATTTGACCAGCCGAGAAACCACCAACGCCAGCCGTTTGGCCAGGTATAGTTACGAATGGCTTACTGCTAGAAATCGCACCAGTATAATCAGCCGCTGGAGTTATAGCCGTTTCTGCACCTGTTACTAAGTCAATTGTTGCGTTAGCATCTACAAATCCAAGTCCGAATTGTTCAATGCCTGGAGTACTTGGAGCTTGGGTTGGCATGTCAGCAATTTGGTCACCTACGGTGTTTGCGAGAGTATCACCAGAGTAATAGACACTTGCACCACCTGATGAGTTAGATGATAGACGCCAGTATGAATATACATCCCAAGCCTTGCCAGTTTCGAGTGAGTATTCCGCATTTGGATCACCCAAGTTTAGGCGGTTTTGGTTGATGTTTTGCACTGGGTAACATTTACCGTGAACGGCGCCATTCGTTTCACAGTCAGGAATGTCATCGTTAGGGTTAGTGTTAGCAGAAGGGTTTGCACAGTCAACCACAACATTGTCGCGGTTTTGTGTACCAACTGAGAATGCCATGGTTTCTAGTACCTTGGTGGTAATGTGAATCGAGTCAGTCATGACGTTTGCCACAGTTACACCACCGTCAACATTTTCTGGGCCACCAGAGATGAAGTCGGTTGTTAATGCACTTTTGAAAGTATTAAGCTTTACAAAGAACGAACCTTTTCCAGGGTTAGTCATGTAAATTGTCTCCGATGGAGTGAATACAACTTTAACCTGTTGGCCATTGTTGATTTGAACACCGGCAGAATTAACTAAGGTTACATAGTTATTTTTACCAGTTTTGTGTCCAGTGTGAGTTGGGTCTTCTTTATTGCTAGTTGCAAATGTCCAGCCAGAAGTCAAAACATTGTTAGCGTAAACTTGGAACTTGCCAACACCCGCGCCTTCAGTGAAAGTATTAAGGATATTGAAGTCACTCAAGTTTTGCGCCCAACCACCAGTAGTGGCAGTTTCGTTAGCAATACGAGTTGAGTCCACAGTACTACCGTCTTTGTTTGGGTCAGCATCACCAACGCCATCGATTTGATCGTTGTTGCCCGGTGCCTGACACTTACCAGCTGCGCTTGTGCAGTACTGGAAGTTCATGCCTTTAATGAGCGCAGAGCTACTTACCTTGAAGATAAATGTCTCACCGGTCTTCTTGCCGTTTGGTCCTGAGCCAGCCGGTGCATAGTTTTGTCCGATAGAGTTAGGCGCTGCAGCAGAGTTGCCCGAACCGTCAGTATCGACAAATCCAGGTGCCGAGCTACTGAGCATCAAAGAACGCTCAGTCAATGGGTTCAACGCATCCGCGAATGCAGCTCCAGCTGGCACAATCGCCGCCACAAGCATCGCACCCGCAGCGCCAAGCAACGAACCACGTCTTAAGATTGATTTAAGTGTATACATTCGTGTATATCTCCTGATTGTGTTTATTTTTATATCCTTTGATAAGGCTTACATGCGCATTTTACCATTAGCAATATATACAACGCAATACAATTTGTTATCCACAGCCTTAAGCTGTGTATAAGTATTGGCTAGTAGGCTGGAATCAGCATAGCTGTAAAGTCGCCCGTGTACTTACCTGCTGGTGTTGAGTTTGAGATGTTTACAACCATACTGACCGTATAATCAGTCCGGCCTGAATCTGTCTGTCCATGCGCAATCACAGCTTCACTCTGGTACATGAACTTATTTGGAATTTTATAATTATCGTTCGCAACGCCAAATACTTGCTGATCGGCCGGCACTTGCACCGGGTTAGCACCAACACTTGGTGATGTATTAGCAACAACGTTTATGCCAAACATTTCAGTGCCCGGGGTTGAGGTCGTAGGCGTAGTGGGCGTAGACAATGTATGGTCACCATACTTCGGTGCGTCACCGATAATTTGCAACGAGTAGCCACCAGAAATTAAATAGCTTCGAATCTTAATACTTGTTGTTTTAGTTGAGGTACGTTCGGTACTCAAAACTCCGAGGTTCGAATCACCTGGCTCGATAATCATATCGAGAAATGGTTCGTTATCAGTAATATCCTCAAACTGCGCAGAGCCTGTCGTCGTAGCGCTTCCGTCAGTCGCTTCGCCAATCGAGGCTTCAGCACAGTACTGTCCAGAACAACTTTTTTCGCTTGAACCAAATTGTGTTTCGGTCATTTGATAGTTATTGGAACTAGAGGTAATTGCGTTCGCAGTACCGGCACAACTAGCAACAACAAGCATCACTGCCAGCATCACCTTTACCCCTGTCCATAATCTATGTTTTCGCATAAGCTTTATTTGTATATTATCCCCTACGGATACTAAAAACACAACCTAGCGTCGGCTTGTTAAATATAGTAAGCTATACCTAAGCATAAACGTAAACTCTAAAGACTTTCAGGACAATGGAGCCAGACAAAAATTCCTCCCCAGACGACGCTAACAAGCCATCAAAAGATACTGAGCCACAGGCTCCAGTTGACGCCCTTAGTTTGACTCCGGAAGAGCTTGAGGAAGAGCAAGCCGAACAAGCAGCCTCATCCCCTTCAACCGCGACCGACCAGCCTGCCGTAAAAAAAGTCTCACCGTTTAAGCGTTTTCTTAAAAAGATTAACGTCTACTTACTACTCTTTGTCATATTGGTCGTTACTGCAGCTGCAATTGCTGCGGTCAGCTACCTCAATAGCCAAAAAGACCCCGTCGTGCCAACCGTTGCCAGCCAAGAGCTAACACAAGACGCGCTCAAAGACCTAGCCAACACAGACGCATCAGTTGGTGGCGCAGCCCAGACCCTTACCATTCAAGGTAATGCTATTATCGCCGGCCAAACGTTGATGCGAGGCAACCTAAACGTTGCTGGCAACTTTCAAAGCGGTGGAAGTGTCCAAGCTCCAACACTCACAATCTCCGGCACTTCAAACCTTGGGCAAGCCCAAATTAATAGCCTGCAAGTTGCAACCACCGTTGCCATTCAAGGAGTTACAACGCTTCGCGACCTCAACGTCGCTGGCGCTGCTTCATTCAGCGGTGCAATCACAGCTTCAGAAATTACCGTCACTCGCCTCGTGATGAGCGGCAACGCCGTCCTGCAAATCCCGAACCACATTAGCTTTACTGGCGCTTCACCGACCCGAACCTCAAACGCCGGTGTAGTAGGCGCTGGAGGTTCTACTTCAGTAAACGGCTCGGATACAACCGGTACGGTCAGCATCAACACTGGAAATAACCCGACAGCTGGCTGTTTTGTGCGTGTGAACTTTCAACAAAGCTTTTCCAATGCGCCCCACGTACTTATTAGCCCAGTCGGGGCTGCAGCTGGCGCTACCGATTATTACGTAGAGCGTAATAATAGCGGCTTCAGTATTTGTAGTGTAAACATTGCACCAGCAAACCAACCATTCGCTTTTGATTACTTCGTTACTAACTAGACATCCATAAACACAACAACGCGGTTAGCCTTCACATGCATAAGCGCGCGGTTAACCTTAATGTTCTGTGACCCATCGGCCGATTGGACAGTAAGCGTGCACGGTACCAACATACACAAAAAGTTGTGGTGTTGCGGTAATACATCAAAAGGACCTGAAGCATTAATAGCACTGACACTATATGCGCTGCCTTCAAAATACACTTTAAATGGTGCGTATACTTTTACCTCAAGGGTTGGCTTACCGCTATTCTTAACAGCTACTTCCTCGGCCATTATTTCTCTTTCACTTCAACGGTACCAATAATCGCTTCGACTCCATTAAGCGTGTCTTCTCGGGTCATGTGTTCGCCAGCAACTCCGGTCACCTTCTCCATAACGTTAAAGCGTTGCTTGAAGAATTCAACGAGTTCTTTTGCCTTGTTGTAATCGTCACGGTCTTCAGCGGAGAGCTCAGATTCACCAATAATGGCAATAATTCCCTTCAACGATTCGTACTTCTGCAAAATTGCAGTTGCCCGGGTAGCAAGTGCGTAGTGGCGTTCTCCAACAACTTCTGGTGTGAGGAGGCTCGATTTAGATGCCAAAATATCCACCGCTGGGCGAATACCCTGGGCGGCAACGGCACGCGATAGAACGATCGTACTGTCCAGTTCGTGTTGAATCATTTGCACCGCTGGGTCGGAAAGGTCATCGGCAGGCACGTAAATTGTTTGCAGCGCGGTAATGGAACCATTTGCATTCGTCGACAAACGGTCTTGGAAGGTTTTAACATCCGAGAAGACGGTTGGTTGGTAGCCACCCTCGGCAGGCGTCTGGTCAATAATAGTCGAGACTTCGTTTTTTGCTTGAATATAACGATACATATTGTCGGCGAACAGCAGTACGTCCTTCTTTTGGTCGTCGCGGAAAAACTCAGCCAGTGTGATTGCACTAAGGCCAATAAGGCTACGTTGCACAGGGTTTTCATTCATCTGCCCAAAGAACATGGCGGTTGTTTTCAGTAGGTCGTTATCCCCTAGCGTCTTAAACAGTTCGTGCCCTTCACGAATACGCTCCCCAATACCAGCAAAGATAGACAGTGCACCAGAGCCGGTCGCGACGTTATTAATAATCTCCATAGTAAGCACCGTCTTACCCACACCGGCACCACCGACAATGCCGATCTTGCGGCCTTTAACGAATGGCGTAAAGAAGTCGAGCACCTTTAAACCAGTTTCGAGTACATCATCGGATCGGTTTTCCAGGCTTGTTTCTTGGAATGCTGGGGCGAAAATTGGGCGTTTAATCATTTTATCTAACACCGCTTGGTCGAGTTGTGGCTTGCCGTCAATTGGGCGGCCCATAGCATCCCATACGCGCCCAACCATCTCATCACCAACCGGAATTTCCAGGCTGCGACCACTACGAGTAACCGTCTCGCCTTTTTGAATACTGTAATCGCCACCGATGTTTAGACAGACTGCCATATCACCATGCTCGAGGGCACTCACAAGAAGTGGGGACTTTTTATCATTATCAACATACAGCATTTCGTTCAGGTCTGGCATACCTTCGTCGAAGCGTACTTTAATAACAAGCCCCTTCAATGTGCGGACGATGCCTTTCTTATACACGGTTTGTTCGCTCATTATTCTGCTCCTCCGGCTCGTAATTTTTTAAGACCCGACATAGATTCTTTCAACCTGGTGTCAACTTGGGTACGCTTTGCGCGGTTATATTCGGTATGTAAACCAGCGGCGTTTGTAATTGATCGCTCTTTGGCTGCCGACATCGCTTTAAAGCGGCTCGCAACTTGCGCCAAACGGCTGTCGTAAATGAACTGTGAAATTGTTAGACGCAGAATTGAATCCTCAAGGTAAGCCGCAACAGCGTATGAGCTTGGTTCAAAGATGTACGTTTTTTCACTGACCATATCGTCGCCGATAGTACTCAAATCAGCTGTGCGACCCTTACTTGATACAACGTCACTAAGGTCAACTTCAATAATTTCTTGTTGAGAAAGTGAGATATAATTTTGGTAAAAAATGCGACTTTTTGCATATTTTTTCGTGATATCCATCAGTGGGTCAACATTAATATAATCGTGTTCTGGCAAATCAAAATAATAAGTGTAGTTAACGTGTGCCTGTTTCAGCTTGGTTGTTCCGTGGTGCCCAATAACTAATACGTCGTTCTTGTTCTCGTCGTAGTGTTCCATAAACTTACGAATAAGACGGTTATCGATGTCTCCACTCAAGCCACCCTTAGCAGTAATAAGAATCAGCAACTCTTTATTAATTGGCGTCTCATCAATTTTGCGACCATAGTTAAACAAAACATCAACACGAATTTGCTTGTAGATATTCCAAACTTCATCGAAAAATTGGTTACTAATTAACACCTTATTTTTCGTCTTAGCAATTTGCATACTACTAATACTCTCAAGCGCCGATGTTAGGCTTACGACAGAACGCGCTGCTGCTTCTTCGGCTTTGATTTCAAGAGGGCGTCGCATTACTTTCTCTCCGCCTTCTCTTTATTATCAGCCACGACACTTGCCGCAGCTTCGGCTTGCTCAGCTTCTTTCGCCTGACGCATCTTTTCTTCATCGGCCTTTGCAGCCTTTTCGATAGCTGCCTTTTTCACTTCGTCAATTGTCATTACTTCGGCCTTTAGCGCCGCTTCAAGTTCATCGTAATTACCATTCATGTCCTTGTCTTCTTTGAGCTTTGGCCCGTATTCGTGCACTCTCTCTTTTAGCAACTCGACATTAATAATTTCCTCAGGGCTACTACAAAGC
>Ga0247814_10001613_pt1 | contig 13078 bp, 16 predicted proteins | sample UWRJL179409R1_FD_179947 | JGI IMG/M metagenome (GOLD analysis project Ga0247814, IMG submission 179947) | Plant litter microbial communities from Arlington Agricultural Research Station in Wisconsin, United States - UWRJ-L179-409R-1 | ecosystem: Environmental > Terrestrial > Plant litter >...
TTCACCGCGCGCCAGGCGGGTATTGATGTCTTCGATGACGGCCGGCAACTCGACGATGGTGTCGATCAGATAGTGCGGGCGAGAACCTTCGAACATCTTGGTGATGCGGGCACGTTCTGCGGCGAGCTCGTCGGAGGGCAGGGCCTTGAACTCATCGTAGGTCAGGCCCAGCGCGTTGCCGGAACAGGTCAGTGCGACCGTCCACATGCCGGCGCTACGACCTTCAAGAATGCCGGGCCAAGTGTCGTCGACCTTCACGCAGGCGGCGACATCGCTGATCCCCAAAGCAATCACATTGGCCAATGCCTGAGCCGGGTGCGGGCGCCCGTTGGGCACTTCGTCGGTCGCTACGACGTGGTCGGCGACGTAGCCGTTTTTCCGCGCCAGCTCGACGACTTTTGCCATCACGACCGCCGGATAGCCGGAGCACGAGCCGATTTTCAGGCCCTTGTCGCGCAACGCATCGATGGCGTCCAGTGCCCCAGGAATCAGCGCGGAGTGCAGGGCGATTTTCTCGATCTGCAGCGGCATGAAACGCTCGTAAAGCGCGGTGACATCGTCATCGGTTGGCAGACGATCGAAGGCCGCACGGTAGCGTTCGGCGATCTGTGGCTGGTTGCACAGCGTGCGGATGTGATCCCACTTGCCCATGCCCATGGGGCCACGTGCTTCCTCCAGAGAAACGGCTACGCCGAACTCGCCGAACGCCTCGACGAAGATTTGAGTCGGCGCGAAGGAGCCGAAATCAACGACGGTGCCCGCCCAGTCCAGGACCACGGCTTGCAGTTGGGAAGGTTGTTTGTAGTGCATGGTGAATCTCCAATTTTGGGTAAGGGAAGGCCGTCCCTCTTGTCACCAAGAGGTAAGCCTATTGATTGTTGAAACGCGTTACGAAATCAGGTTGTCGGTATGGGGCTGGAGTCGAACAACTCCGCGATCATTGGCCGATTCCTTCGAATACCCAGGCAGCACAGGTGGTAGTCGATTGAAAACGGGTGATCGACAAAGGTGATCGGCGTAGTGCCTGGCGTTTCGGCGTACTCGACGGCCGACACGAAACCGATACCGATGCCCTTGGCGATGGCGTGGACGATCGCCTCGCGACTGTTCAATTGCATGACACAGTTCAGATCGACGCCAAGACGCTTGCAGCTTTCTTCCACCAGTTGCCGGGTGCGTGAGCTTTTTTCCCTCATGACCCACTTTTCGTCGCTGATCTGCCCGACGTACACCTCTTTCTGCCGGGCCCAGGGATGGTCATCGCGGACGACGGCAATAATCGGATAGCGTCGATAAAGCTGCGTATCAAAGCGCTGGTCGAATTCGGAGAGTGCAAGAATCGCCACATCGATATCGAAGTTGAACAGGCGATCCAACGTCTCTTTTTCAGGAGAGAACGACGTTTCCAGTTCAATGTCCGGATGCCGCTGCATCAATTCGTAAGTCAGGTTCATCGCAATGGGCGGGGAGACCGCGCCCAGGCGCAGCATCCCGGTTTTGCGTTGCTTGAAACTCTGCAGAAGTTGCACGGCTTCATCCTCTTGGCCGAACAGGCCCTGGGTGATCGCGTAGAGCTTGTGTCCCGCCGAACTCATTTCGATAAAACGGCCTCGACGATGAAAGAGTTCCACGGAGAACTTCTTCTCCAGCGCGTTGACCTGTTCACTGACAGTCGGTTGACCAACGCTCAGGTACTCGGCGGCGAGGGTGAAACTGCCGGTCTTCGCCACCGCATGAAAGGAACGTAACCACTTGTGGTACTGGTACATAGAAGATCCTGTTCCCGAGCCGCCGCTGTTGATTCAAGCCTCTGTGCCGGGCCATCAACGCCTGATGAACAGCGCGACCACCGCACTGCACAGGCATGCAGCCGTAACCACGATGAAGATCAAAGACGTGTTGCCGGTACTGTCGAGCATACTGCCGATCAGCGGTTCCGCCAGGCCGGCGAACAGATAGGACGAGAAGTTCATCACGCCGGTTGCCGTGCCCGCGCGCTTGGCGCCGACCAGGTCCGGGCAGAGTGCCCAGAAACTCGACGCCGGGCCGTAGACGAAGAAACCGCAAAGGAACAACGCTACAAGACCGGTCGCGCTATGAGGTGCAAGGGTCCACATCCACAGGCTCGTGCCTGCCCCCAGGAACATGTAGAGCATGATCGCCAGGTAGCGTTTGGAGCCGAACAGCTTGTCCGAAATCCAGCCATTACTGAGCGCGCCGATGGCCATGCCCACTGGCAAGGCAACCGTGATCCACTTCGGATCGATCATGCTGTCGCCGGTTTTCCAGTTGGCACCCAGAAAGTGCACAGGTACCCAGACGATCAAGCCATAGCGAGCGGCGTTCTGAAAACCCAGGGACACCGCAGCGATGATCAGACGAAAGTTCTTCAGCACGGCTTTATAGCGTTGCGCGGAGGTTTCGACTTCGCCGTGTGCCACTTCATGATTTTTGTCATCGGCATTGGCGACGCCGGTATCGGCGAGCGGTTCGAAACCCATGTCCTGCGGACGTTCACGCGCCACCAGGTAGAAAATGATGCCGCCGGCCAACATCAGCAGCACGGGCAACCGGAAGATCCAGCGCCACTCCAGTTGCAGCACCTCGAGCACCACGATGGAGGTCACATAAGAAAGGACCGAGGCGCAACCGGCGGCGAACACGTAAAGGCCATAGACCTTGCCGCGCTCACCGGTGCTCCACCAATTGGAGATCAATCGACTGCCTGGCGCCCAGCCCAATGCCTGGAAGTATCCATTGATGCCCCAGGGCAGGATCAGCGCGGAAAAACTACTGGCGAAGCTGGTCAGCCAATTCGCCGCACAAGACAACACAGCGCCGGCCGTCATGATGCGGCGGCCGCCGAACTTGTCGGCGAGGTTGCCGTTGATGGCTTGGCCAATGGCATAGGCCCAAAGCATTGCAGCCGATGCCCACCCAAGGTGTTCCTTGGTAAAACCGAACTCGGCCTGAATGCCTGGAATGGCAAAACCGAAGGTTTGCCGACCGGTGTAGAAAAACAGATAACAGAACATGGCAGCCAGCAGCATGCGCCACTGGGCGACTCGAAACGAGGAGGTGGATGCTGCGATACCTGGCATGGTTTGGGCACGATTCATGATCTTTTCCTTATTATTGTTCGGTCCCTCCGAATGTCGTCGGAGGGTGCACTCTTTTGTGGGTGCAGCAGGAAATCGTCGCGGTTCGTTACGCCGCTGGCGGTGCTTGGTTGGGCTGGCGGATGCTAGGCGGCTTGTGAACCGATGAAGTTCTTGCCGCGTGCGCCTTGCATGGCGAAATTGATCATCTCTTCAGCCTCCTTTGCCGTTACGCCGTAGTCGGCAAATTCGGTTTTCACGTCAAGGCTGTGCAAGAACTCGCGTAACTGGCTTTGGGCCTTGTGCAAGTCATTGCCGAAAATTCGCTGAAGCGTTCGGTCGCGTGCTTCGTCATGGCCCCAGGCAAGGCCCAGAACCAGCGGGAGGGTGAAGGAGCAGGCGATGCCATGGGGCAGGCCGTGACGCAGGGTCATCTCGTAGGAAATGGAGTGCGCCAGTGCGGTTTTGGTATTGGAAAATGCCATCCCGGCCTTGAGTGCCGCGAGCGCCATTCTGGAGCGCAGCTCCTTGTTGGACAGATCACGGCGCAGCAAAGGCAAGCAATGCAGGATGTCCTCAATGGCAGAGATCGCGTAGGTGTCCGAAATCGGATTGGCATTGATGTTCCAGATCGACTCCAGCGCATGCGACAGGGCATCGAGGCCCGTGGAAACGGTGACACCGGCCGGAACTGTCAGCATTAACTGCGGATCGACAATGGCCACTTTCGGCCAGGTGCATTCTAGGTGCAGGGAGTATTTCTTGTGGCTGGCCGAGTCCCAGATAGTCGCCCATGGGGTGACTTCACTCCCGGTACCCGCCGTGGTCGGGGCTGCAATCAGTAACTTGCTGCGCGCCGGGACGAAGGGTTTACCGGTTGCCAGCAACGCGAGCAACTCATCGAAGCAACCCGATTCGGTCCCCACAATTAACGCCTTGGCGGTGTCGATGGCGCTGCCACCACCTACGGCAACGACCGTATGGCAGTCGCCGGCTTCCTGCCAAAAACGCTCGTAAGTATCGCGTAACTGGGCCACGTCCGGATTGGGCTGGACATCCTCGATGATGTACACCAGGCGATCGCCCAGCAGGTCCTGAATGCGATCCACTAATCCCAGCCCACGAGCTTCGGGAAAGGTCACAAGAGCGACTTTCTGGTTTTCGGTGATTTCGGCAAGTTCGAGAAGGCTGTTCCAGCCGAAGCGGGTATCAACTGGATTGTGGAAACGGGCAATCATGGCGGGGCCTTTATTTTTGTTGTTGAAGGTGGCCCATGATCGGGGACCCCCAACAACAGCTCAAATCGATAAATCGCAGGCTTTAATCGGCTGAGCCGATACCAGATTCAGGAGGGGCATTGGAATAGAGTTATGTAGAAAGCGTTCTATTCAGTTTTAAGTGTTGATACGAATGCAGCCAGCGAAGGATCTTTTTCAGCATTTTGCTTGTGCCTGCCGATAAAAATCCACTCGTCCTCTGTCCAAAGAATTCGTGTTGTTTTAGGTGCTTTGCAGTCAAAAACAACCTGATAGATTTTCGTTTCTCGCTGCTGGACGACGACGCATTGCTCAAAGCAAACCACCAATCGCTGCCCGGGTTCCAGTGTTGGCGCATTGAGCGGGACACACATCTTGATTCCTGTTTTTCGCATGATGACTTTCGTCCTTTTGGACCCGTCCAGACAATTACCTCCAAGGTGTGTAGCTGATAGCTGCTCGTGAGAGTTTTTTTGGTTTGGTTTGGTTTTGTTCTCGATCTGGCCGTCAGAGCCTTTCATCACTTGAAGGTCACCCGCGAGGTCATGTGCATTCCAAGGCAAAGCATTGGGCGGGACGGCTCAGGGCGGCGTACCTCCTAGGGGGCGGTGGTTCTGCACATGACTAGCCTCCGAGGCTTTATATGTGCATAATATTATCATGCAGTGATAATAGAAATGCAATCCGATCGCCCTTGCCCCAGGCAGGGGGGAAGTTTTTTGCTTAATTACCGGGAGGCAAAATCACGCATGAGAATGGAAGTACGTGAGCGCTTGGAGAGAGCTGCATGAAACGTGAGGACGTAAAAATCAAACACGCTGAAGGCATTCAGTTTGACACCCATTTAATTGCCAATCCGGCCAACACCCAGGAGTGGATTGCCTTCTTTAAAAAGGAAGCAGGACGAAGCTTTTTCCTGGTCAATGACAATGAAGAGATTGAACCCTTCCGACACCTTGATGATTTGATTCATGAACTGCGTGAAATCGGTATCAAGGTTGCTGAAATTCATTTTTGAATTCTTTTTCCTTGGAGTGTCGTCATGTCTGTCAGGGTCGAACATCTGTCCAGTCAGAGTGGAGATCTATGGTCCGTGTGTGTAGGTACCCGGCGAATTCAGTTCCGCAATGAGCAGGGTGCAAAAGACTACGCGGCAAAGTTGAAAGAACGCATTGACGCTCCGCATGAATACACTTATGCAGTGCGGCTAACCGATGAGGGTGGGGGGATATAAGAGCGCCAGCTCTGACTGAGCTGGCGGTTACGTCTATCTAGTCACGCAAGTAGGCCACTAAGGCGTCAGCGAAGGACTCAGTCGTACCGGTTCCCCCCATATCCGGTGTCACTTGATCGCAGGAGGTTTTCAGAACAACACGGATAGCGGTACGAATGCGTGTCCCCTTGTCTACCATGTCCAGGTAATCAAGCATGTCCGCAGCCGCCAACAACAATGCACATGGGTTCGCGATGTTCTTTCCCGCGATGTCCGGTGCCGAACCGTGGACCGCTTCGAAGATGGCCGCATCGGCGCCGATGTTAGACCCGGGCGCCAAGCCCAATCCGCCCACCAGGCCTGCGCACAAGTCTGAAAGGATGTCACCAAACAGGTTGGTGGTGACAATGATATCGAATTGATGGGGATACATCACCAACTGCATACAGGCGTTATCGACGATCATCTCGTGAAATTCGATCTCCGGATAATCTGCAGCGACCTGACGCGCAACCTCAAGAAACAAACCGGAGCAAGACTTGATGATGTTGGCCTTGTGCACCGCGGTAACTTTCTTACGGCCTTTGCTACGGGCCAGCTCGAACGCGTATCGCACGATGCGTTCGGAGGCTGTGCGTGTGACGCGAATGCTCGCCAAAGCGACTTCGCCGTCCGCTGAAATACTTTGTCCTTCGGGTAAGTACGCCCCCTCGGTGTTTTCGCGCACTGTGATGATGTCGATATCTTCGAAGCGTGAACGAGTCCCTGGGAAACTGATTGCTGGTCGGACATTGGCGTAGAGATCGAAATGGCGGCGAAGGTGAACGTTGATCGATGAGAACCCGCGTCCAATCGGTGTCGTCAGAGGGCCTTTAAGTGCGATGCCATGTTTGGCGATCGTGTCGATGGAGGCGGGTGGCATCAGCTGCCCGTGTTGCTGCAGTGCCTCCAGGCCGGCCTCTACGAAGTCGTAGCGAAGATTGCAGTCAAGGGCATCGAGTACGCGTAGCGTCGCTTGCATGATCTCAGGACCGATGCCGTCGCCCTTGATGATTGCGATTGTTCTGCTCATGGTCTCTTCCTTAACAGGGCTTTGTCAGCCTGCTGAATTGATTGGGTCATTGCGGATCAAATGACGGGCGTCCTGAGGGGGGCAGATCTCGCGCCGCACAGAACTACTCGAGGATGCTGCTGCTACGGGCGAGCTACCGGGTCAAGCGTGCTGTCATTGCGTCTGTGAATATGCGCATTACATTAACATACAATGATAATTAAATGCGCCTACAAGGCCGCCAAGCCAAAACCAGCGTGCTCGCGCTCATCAAAAGTCATTGGCTCACTTTCGCATGACGCGGCGGACCAAAAGACTGACGTCATCAAAGGCAGGCACGATCGCCAGCGTCACCAGAACCATTGCGAGCGGTACCGTTGAGATGTAACCAATGTGGTTGAACCCAAATGCACCCACCACGCCGCCGAAGAAGAAATTCAGTGCGAGCAGTATCAGTATTTTGAGCCGGGTCCGATTGGCGATTACTTTTGGATGGGGCGATGTGCTGACGGCATTCCAATAAAACAGTTTTCCGAACTCGATACCGATATCCGTGATGATGCCCGTGATGTGAGTCGTTCGGATTTCGGCTTTGGAAATTTTAGTGATCACCGCGTTTTGCAGTCCCATGATGAAACACAGCAGCATCACGGTGACGGATACGAACAAACCATCCACGGTGGAAAGCTGAGCGCCCATGAATCCAAAGCAGATGAGCAGAAATGCTTCGAACAGGAGGGGTACTGCAAACTCACTGTGCAACCGTCTGCGTCGGGAGTAATTGACCATGACTGCAGAGCACGCAGCCCCAACCAGAAAGGACAACAATGCTCCTACGCCACTAAGCACCAGGTCGTAGGCTCCCAGTACACTGTTGTCTGCCATCGAAGAGACGATGCCTGTCATGTGTGAGGTGTACTGATGCACCGCCAGGAAACCGCCCGCGTTGATTGCTCCCGCGACGAAGGCCAAGGCAAACCCAAGATGTCGGTTGGCGGTTGTGGTGCGCCTTCGCCCGGTGAGGCTCCTGACATATTTGATCGGCATTTGTTCACCCTTGTCTCAAGGATTTGAGGAGCAAAAAAGCCAACCGATTACGCATATCTGATATCACCAGGTTCTCAGCGACTGGATAACCCCAAGTGCGACAGCTGCCAACCGTGAAAAAGGTCGTGCAGCTGCGACACATCAGCATGATTGACGTCAGCTTAGAGCGGGTAGTGCGCCGGGTAATGCAGCTTCGCAACGCCGGTGTCGATTGCGGCCTTGGCCACTGCGCCGGCTATGGCTCCGAGCAGGCGAGCATCGAGCGCTTTGGGGAGGATGTAATTGCGTCCAAACTCAAGCTTATCGACGTTGAACGCTTGCAGCACTTCCATAGGTGTCGGCTCTTTGGCCAATTGACGCAGTGCTTCCACCGCCGCAATTTTCATCGCTTCGTTGATCCGGGTTGCCCGAACATCCAACGTCCCGCGAAAGATGAACGGAAAGCCCAGAACGTTATTGACCTGATTCGGGTAATCAGAGCGACCGGTCGCCATGATCAGGTCATCACGTGTAGCCATGGCGAGCTCGTAGCTGATTTCAGGATCCGGGTTCGAGCAGGCAAACACGATCGGATTGGGAGCCATTGCTGCCAGCGCTTCTGCCGGAAGGAGATTGGCTCCAGACAGACCGACAAACACATCAGCGCCGTTCATGGCTTCCATCAGCGTACGAGGGCCACCATCGTTAACGAACTGAGCTTTGTATTGATTGAGGTCTTCGCGTGCGGAGTGAATGACACCGGTACGATCAACCATGTACAGGTTGCTTTTTTGAGCGCCAAGACTAAGCAACAGGCGCATGCAGGCAGTGGCGGCGGCACCGGCACCGAGGCAAACAATTTTCGCATTTTCCAGGGTTTTGCCCTGAATCTCCAAGGCATTGAGCATGCCGGCGGCAGTGACGATGGCAGTGCCGTGTTGATCGTCATGGAAGACCGGGATGCTGCACTGTTCGATCAGTGCCTTTTCGATTTCAAAGCACTCAGGCGCTTTGATGTCTTCCAGGTTGATGCCACCAAAGGTGTCAGCAATGCGCACGACTGTATCGATAAAGGCCTGGGAACTCTCAGCATTGACTTCGATATCGATCGAGTCGATTCCGGCAAAACGCTTGAACAGCAATGCCTTGCCTTCCATGACCGGCTTGCTGGCCAAAGGGCCTAGATTGCCGAGGCCCAGAATGGCAGTGCCGTTGGTGATCACGGCCACCAGATTTCCTTTACCGGTGAAGCGGTAAGCATTCTCTGGGTCCCTCGCAATTTCGCGTACGGGCTCGGCTACGCCTGGGCTGTAGGCCAGTGCGAGTTGGGCGGCCGTGTCGGCAGGCTTGGTCAGTGCAATGCCGATTTTTCCAGGGGTTGGGAATTCGTGGTAATCCAGTGCGGCCTTCTTGAAGTCGGTAGTCATGCGATCCCCTAATTAGACATTGATTACAACCACATGTTAACACTATTATAATGCGAGGCAACGAGCTCCTGAACCACAGACCAGGATCAAATTGCCGGCTGAGCGCTGCTGATGAAGGGGTTTATCAGCCAGCGGAGCCACTCTATTGGCCCTAAGACTTCAGGGCGGGCCTGTATCTGGTGGCCAATAGAGATCCTCCTATGCTTGAACCCGTCTTAGGCCACCTCGTGTGGCCATTTTTTTTGCGCGCGCGAATGCCCCAAGCGCCAAGGCGCCGAAGTTATGGACGAGAACGATAGGCTCAGATCAAGGCGGTGTAGTGGATCAAAATAGCTGAGAGGGAAGGGGTGTTGGCCATGATAAAGGCGATGAGAGAGGTGCCAGGCAATTCTGTTTGAGAGTGCGAGGGATAGTGTTTCTACTAGGCGAGCATCAAGCTTGCCCAATGGAGGGGAATGACCGGATCAGCATTCGGACCAAAGCGTTTCGCCCTGGCCGGACAGATACTCAACCTTTACTGACTTGATCAAATTCCCTAAGCAGAACCATCAGAAATGAACTTCGGCGGACTTGATACCAAGCTCTCGAAGCTCATGGACAAGTTCATCGAGGTGTCCAAATGACTCAATTTCCTCGTTGTCGTTGACCAGAAAATAGCTTCTGCCTTCCTCCTTTTTGAAAAGAATGATCCACTCTTGCGTATTGGCCGGGTTGGCTATCACATGCGTGTCGAAGTGCATGCCTTCATCGTGTTTGGTTTTGACGTCTTCGCGTTTCATGCGGGGTCTCCGGGCATTTGTTTATGCGCTCTCGGCACCGAATCTACAGTGTCGCGCAAGGCTGGAGATGAGTTGCAAGAGATGGACGGAGCGATGAGCAGGCATTCGTCGTACCCGCTCATGCGCAGATGAATCACTTACCATTGGCCGCAGTTTTGCTTTTGGTAGAGTAGGAAACGTCATGCGTCTCCAAATAGTCCCGAATGAGCTGACGAACGACCTGTGAAGGCGTCAGATCCTGAGATGCGCAAAGCTCCTCAAGTGCTTTTTTCTTGACGGGATCAATGAGCACAGTCAGTCGTGCAGTCTTATTTTCCATGGAATTGTCTGTACCCTAAAACGGTCGATGTTAATTAAATTGTAATGCTCGGGGATTTATTTGTCACCGGTTAGGTTTGTTGCAGTGAGTCCGTGGCGAGAATCAAGCCCGCCCGAACTTCACGAGCACGATGGGTTTGCTTGCCATCGACAGAATCGCTTGCGGGGTCAACCCGTTCGGGTCTGCGACACCTATAAAACGTTAGATCTCTTCAGGGTCGCAGGCGAGTGCTGCGTGGGTCCATCAGATGGATGCCGCCGACTCGCAAGTTTTGACCTGGCCAGGCGTCTGAACAGAAGTGCTTTTCCCTCCATCACCAGCTTGCTGGGTTTTTTGCCCTGTATTCATCGCACTCCTCAGTTGCAACGTCATTACCATATTATGATAATGTGATTAGACCCTGGTGTGTGTCTTTGAAGGCGCCTCATTTCAAGGGCTTTTCCCATTTGCAGTACAGGCTGGTTCCATTGATGAAGGCTTACCACGCTGATTGGGTGATCTATTACTGTGAGTTGTCAGGCGTAGCAGCCTTCGCAGTGACGGGCACCCTGATGGCAGGGCGAAAATCGTTGGACTGGTTCGGCGTAATCACCATCAGCTTAGTCACCGCTTTAGGCGGCGGTGCCTTACGTGACGTACTGATGGCGCATTATCCGATCGAGTGGGTTTCCAATGAGAATGGCTTTTTGGTAGGGGTTAGCGCTTCGCTAGGAACCATGATTTGGGCGAGGACCTTGAAAACCTTCAACGAGAGGGTGTTGTTGGTAGCCGATGCATTTGGATTGGCTGTATTTACGGTTAGAGGAACAGATATGGCTCTTCAGCAAAACCTCCCTCCCAGCATCGCAGTGATCATGGGTGTAGCTACCGCAGTCGCAGGGGGTGTGATGCGTGATGTGTTGTGTAACGAAATACCGTTGGTGTTTAAACGTGAGGTTTATGCATCCATCAGTATTTTGGGTGCCGTCGCCTACATCACGCTGTTGGATTTGCAGATTTCACTTGAAGTAGCGTCTGCAATCGCCATTGCGTTCGTTTTTCTCAGCCGTATTGCCGCCATTCGTTGGAAATGGAGGCTGCCCAGGTTCCATGTAGTCGATTGATCTTGTTGCTTGCCCGACAAAGCTGCGCTCTATAAGAAAACATGAGTGATGCCAAGTCATCTCTGCCCCCCGATCCTTGAGGCTGCTCCTGCAGCCTTTTTTTTCCTTCGCTATTAGTTGATTACGCATCAAGGGTAGGCCCCTGGGTCATCGGCTTGGGAAGCGTTTGAATCAGGTGTTTTTTCCCGCCGTGTGAACGCAAGGGCACCATCAATCCGGACAGGTCGTGTTTGTTGGCAGCACTGCCAAGCACGGTCAGTCTTTCTCCGAGCACAACCAGATCGCCTATCCGGTCTTCAGGCAATTCGAACCGCTGACAGGCTTGCGTGCGCGTCAAAACGGCTTCGCCCCCTCGATCCCGGCGAGAAAGTCGTTTCCACGATGTTCTCCACACCGTGTTCCACCAGGTTCACCTCATCGGCTTTTTCAGCTGAAAAGCAGATACCTTTCAACTGATGCCCCATCAAGTCCGAAACTAACATTCGATGCGCCACTCACTGTGCCAAAAGGTCTCGACAGTGCATCGCTCATCATTTCATTGGAACTCCCCATAACCCTGCTCCGTCATCTGGAATGAGGGGGGCTACGGGCATGACGTGGCGAACCCTATACCGCTTTTTCATCCAGAAGGCGAGGGCAGTCATGAACACATCAGACACCAGAACGGACGGTCAGACCGATCAGAACGGCTCCGGAAAACCGGAGCAGGATTTTCAACACTTGAAGGAAAACGTAACAGAGGCGCTTGGCGATGCGAGACAGCAAGCCGATGCCCAGTTTGGGCAATACCGCGACACGGCAGCAGACCAGATCGAGGCACTGGCACAGGGGGCGAAATCCTTCGTTTCCGAGATTGAAAGCAAGGACACGCTCGGTATGTCCGACTACCTGTCAGACATGGCGGAGTCCATGAGCGGTCTGGCGGGCAACCTGCGTGGAAAGAGCGCTGAACAGCTGCTTCACGACGCGGCCAACCTGGCGCGTCACAACCCCGCACTCTTCATCGCCGGCAGTGTTGCGCTGGGTTTTGGCCTGTCGCGATTCCTGAAAGCCGGAAGCGTCCCTGCGGTGACATTCCCCGATACCAGCGACCCGGCTGCAGGCAACTCAATGCCTCCGTCAGGCGGTTTTGGCGCCCAACGGCCTTATGAAACTTCCGTTGCACCACGCACCGATCCAGGCGCCAGTCTGGCCACTGGCTTCACGCCGGCTTCACCGAATGAGCACGACCATCCTTCGGACTTCGCAACGACCTCCACACCCGGCTCGACAGCCTTCAAAGGAGAACTGTGATGAACAGAGAAGATTCAGATTTCCCCAGCACAAGACCGGTGCCTGCCACTGAACATGACGCGTCAGTTGTCGGTTTGTTACGCCAGCTATCGCGCGAAGTGCCAGCGTTGTTTACCAAGGAACTGGCATTGGCCAAAGCGGAGCTTCAAGCCAGCCTGACGACACTCAAGGCCGGCCTTGCCGCGGTCGCGGGCGGTGCGATTGTGCTGCTGGCAGGCTTCATTATCTTGTTGATGTCTGCCGTCTACGGACTGAGCCTGGTGATGGCGCCCTGGTTGGCTGCGCTGATTGTGGGGGGCGTGGTGATGATCGTCGGGTTCGCCATGTTGCAGTCAGGAAAAAAACAATTCGAGCCGTCTCACTTCAAGCCAGATCGCACACTGGACGCTTTGAATAAAGACCAGGAAGCCCTGCGGAGGAAAGTCTCATGAACCGTGAAATTGAACTGGAATCACAAAAAAGCCCGGAAGCCATCGAGCGTGAAATTGATGCGCAGCGGGCCAGCATCGGCAA
>Ga0247814_10001614_pt1 | contig 13076 bp, 12 predicted proteins | sample UWRJL179409R1_FD_179947 | JGI IMG/M metagenome (GOLD analysis project Ga0247814, IMG submission 179947) | Plant litter microbial communities from Arlington Agricultural Research Station in Wisconsin, United States - UWRJ-L179-409R-1 | ecosystem: Environmental > Terrestrial > Plant litter >...
TTGACTACACAATAGCAAAATATAATGATACCGGAATTTCATCTTTAGTCGTAGATAAGGCATTTGAGCAGGATAAGAGTAAATTAATACTTAAAAACTTTGGTATTAAAATATGGCTTCGCTATCTTTTCAGAAGATTTAAGGCGAAGTTTATTTCTAATAACCATGATCTATGATAAACGTATTATTTGATCACCAAACATTTTCATCCCAACGTTATGGGGGAATATCGAGATATTTCGCCAATATTCATCATTATATTTCTCAACAGGATACTGTGCAATCTGACATCAGTATAATACGAAGTGAAAACCAATATATTCGTGATTATCCGGCATTATTAAATAATCAGATTGGCAATATTATTCTTAAAAAGCCTACTAGAAGTTACAAATGGAATAAAGTATATTCCAAATATCGACTGCTGAAAAATGACTACGATATATTGCACCCTACTTATTACAACCCATATTTTTTAAAATATACAAAAAAACCATTTGTAATCACCGTACATGATATGATTCATGAAATCTATCCTGAATTTTTTGAGTCAGGTGATATATCAGCCCGTTATAAAAGATTATGTGTAGAAAATGCATCCCATATTATCGCTATTTCAGAATCAACTAAAAATGACCTTATAAATATTTTAGGGGTAAGTGAAGATAGGATTTCTGTTATTTATCATGGATATGATCCTCAGTTATCCTCGCCATCAAAAATTACTGAGGCTCCTCTGGCATTCGACTACTTATTGTATGTTGGTGACCGAAAGGGCTATAAAAACTGGGCTAGGTTTGTAAGGGCAATAATACCTTTATTAAAAATGAATGCCTCAATGAAACTGGTATGTACAGGCGGTGGATCTTTTCAAAGTGCAGAACGCGAACTTTTAAACAGACTACATGTGACGGACCAAGTACAACAATTGAGTGTTTCGGACAAACAACTAAGTTCACTCTATCAAAATGCACTTGCCTTCATCTACCCATCTCTATATGAGGGTTTCGGATTACCTATCCTGGAGGCCTTTCAAAATCAATGTCCGGTTATAGCAAGTGATAATATATGTTTTAAGGAAATCGGACGCGATGCAGTGGCATATTTTAATCCAAATGACGAGGAAAGCATATTACAAGTGGTTAGTTCAGTTATCAGTAGCTCTCAATGTACAAATGACCTTGTAAAAAAAGGGTTGTCTTTATTACCTCATTATGCAATGGAACAGTGCCTGGAGCAAACCCTTACTGTATACAAAAACATATTTTCGAAGTCATGAGTAAAATAAATAGCGGCGTGGTAGCAATTATTATACCTTTATACAAACCCAAAATGTCAGCGCTGGAGACTGTTTCCATAACCCGATGTTTTTCAATCATGTCTGGCCATCCAATCATTGCAATTAAACCGAAAAAACTTAATCTAGATAACTACAGTTTTAATTTTAAAAAGGTTGTAGAATTTCCGGATGAATATTTCGACAGTGTTGCAGGGTATAATAGGCTCATGTTGTCAGCTTCTTTTTATGAAGCGTTTGTTAACTACAAGTATATCCTAATCCATCAACTTGATGCTTTCATCTTCCGTGATGATCTCAAGTATTGGTGTGACCAGGATTATGATTATATTGGAGCCCCCTGGTTGCGATCTAAAGAATACGCGAATGTTTTCAAAAAGACTAAGCACTTGACAAAAAGATGGCTACACACCAAACTTAATAAAAAACAAACGGCCACTAACCTCCCTACTCAGATTCAAATCGATAACCGTGTTGGAAACGGAGGCTTTTCCCTAAGAAAAACGGCTGTATTCCAACATGTCTGTATTAAAAACAAAACAATGATTGAACAGTACAATAACCGTTCAGAGCATCAGTTTAATGAAGATGTATTTTTCGGATTAGAAGCGAATAGAAAACAAAAGCAGCTCAATATTCCCACTTTTAAAAAAGCAATTTTCTTTGCCATGGAAAATGAATTGGAATATGCATTTAGGCTTACAGACGGAAAGATTCCTTTCGGCTGCCACGCATGGGATATCCACAGGACATTCTGGGCACCTGTGATCGCTAAATCAACTGGAATTGACATCCTTAGTATGGATCAGGAAAGTTAATCTTTCGACTTGATTGCTTTCCAAATTCTTGAAAAAACATTTTTTCGCTTTTTTTTACGCGGCCTCTCCTCTGGTACTTGACCATCTGTACTTTTCAATGCAGTGATTGTATCCTCTATATTTCCATTGATAAAAACTAATCTAGGCCAGATTGCAGGTTCCAGTGGATGGAAATTTCTTAGACTAGGATAATTATGCTCATCGACGGCCCACCATAGATTAAATAAACTATGAGTGTTAAAATCAAGTTTATGACTCCAGTTATTCAACTTTTGCTGGATTTCGGACTCGGTCCTCGCCCAACTCTGATGTACAACCAAATCATTCCAATTAAGTATAGTATTACCAGAGATATTTGTTCTTGCAAGATCATATTTGGGGTTATTCGTCGCAAAACTTAGTTTCTCCACAGAGTCTCCAATCATCAAATAGCCAGAAGACAGTTCCTTAAATAATGTAGCCACGCTACACTGTATGGTAACCGGTTCTTTTATATCATAACCACGTAGCTCTTTCGCAAATGCTCCGAAGTCCACAAAATATTCATCACTGTCAATTTGTACGTGCCAGCCGCCGTCTCCCATTGCTTTCCCCAACATATTTCTTTCCCGAGTATCACATTCCATAGGGGATAAATCGGGCGCGTAAAACTGATCCTTGTAAATGGTAATCTTGTTTGATTTATCTATTTCTTTAATCCACGACCAAAATTTTTCATCGATTATAAGGTCATTTCCTGACCATGTTTTCCCATCCTTATCTACCGCCAAAAAGATTTCATCCGCATTTGGATAGACTAAAGGCAAAGAAATTTTTAAAAATTCATAGTCGTAAGAAACTAGGAAACCTACTTTAATTTTAAGCATCTTAAAAAATATTATTGTAACAATAATAGCGTTTTTTAACTGGTTTGTACCAAAAAAACATCAGTATGAACTTAAAAATATTAAAAATATAAATTATTTATTGCAAAATAGTTACAAAACAGCAATTACATATGCGGACTATGTAGCAGTGGCACCATTATCCGCGTTTATATACATATGCCAGAAGTTACAGTCATTATACCAAATTATAATCATTCTGAGTATCTGTCACAGCGTATAGAAAGTGTGCTGCATCAGACCTATCGGGATTTTGAGGTCATACTTATGGATGACTACTCTACAGATGATAGCAGAAAGATTTTAAACGAATATGCTTCCCATCCAAAAGTATCTTGTGTCGTATTTAATAGTGAGAACAGCGGGAGTACATTTAGGCAATGGGAAAAAGGCATATTACTTGCAGGCGGCAAGTATATATGGATTGCCGAGAGTGATGATTGGTGTGCTCCTGATCTATTAGAACACCTGGTAAAAGGAATCAATTATAGTGCAGATTGTGTAATAAGCTACTGTCAATCCTATTATGTAGATCAGGCTAATCAAATTGAATGGGTATCTAAACATAACAGCTTAAGTGAGATCGTAGATGGACAACATTTTTCAACAAATGCTATGCTATTGAAGAACCCTATATTTAACGCTAGTATGGTGCTTTGGCGACGTGAATACTACGCTAGAATTTCACAGGAATTTAAGATGTATAAGTTAGTTGGGGACTGGCTTTTTTGGATTGAATTATCACGATTAGGCAAAGTACACATAACTGGTCGTGCATTAAACTATTTTAGAAAACATGATAAAAATGTTAGTAGCAAAGCTTTCAAAAGTGGTCTCAATTTCATAGAAACACTTAAGATTATCAATTCTCTATACGATCGCCAGATGATTTCTTCCAGTGATCATTACAAGGCATTCAAAATACAATATAGAAACTATTTTCAAGTTCGTAAAACCCTTAATCAAGATTTTAGGCAACTAATCGTCCAACTGTTTCATTCTCCAATTATATCAAAAAGTAACTATTATAAAATGTTACTAAGTGCAGTCTGGAGACACTTGCGGAATAAATAAAAATGACTGGACAACGAAGTCTGCGATATGAGCATATAAAAAGAGGGTATTGCTTATCAGCAATACCCTCCATATATTCTTTATGATAAAAAACCCGATAAACCTCCTCTTAACTTATTATTTTAGCAGGGAATGGGAATAATTTTAAAAGCTTACAGCTTCCTTTTCACTTCTACTTGTTCGTATGCTTCAACGATATCGCCTACTTCAATGTTGTTAAAGTTCTGAATGTTTAAACCGCACTCATAACCTCTTGCTACCTCTTTAACGTCATCTTTATAACGTTTTAATGAAGCAAGCTCACCTGTGTAAACTACAACACCATCTCTAACAATACGGATCTTACTGTTACGTGTAATCGTTCCGTCCAGTACCATACAACCTGCAATAGTACCAACCTTGGTAATTTTAAACGTATCCCTGATCTCCACGTTAGCCGTAATTTTCTCCTGGAATTCAGGAGCCAACATACCTTCCATCGCAGCTTTGATCTCGTTGATCGCATCATAGATGATAGAATATAAACGGATATCGATTTGCTCAGCTTCAGCAAGCTTTCTTGCACCTGAAGAAGGACGAACCTGGAAACCGATAATGATCGCATCAGAAGCAGAAGCTAACAATACATCAGATTCTGAGATCTGACCTACCGCTTTACTAATGATATTGATTTGTATCTCTTCGGTAGATAGTTTCAGTAATGAATCCGCAAGGGCTTCAATTGAACCATCCACGTCACCTTTAACAATCAGGTTCAGCTCTTTAAAGTTACCGATTGCTAAACGACGGCCAATCTCATCTAATGTAATATGTTTCTGAGTTCTTAAGCCTTGCTCACGCATCAATTGTAAACGTTTGTTAGCAATCTCTCTGGCTTCAGATTCGTTTTCTACTGCATTGAATTTATCACCTGCTGTTGGTGCACCCTGCATACCTAATACCTGTACTGGTACCGATGGTCCTGCCTGGTCAACTTTCTGGCCACGTTCGTTAAATAACGCTTTAACACGACCGCTATAACTACCTGCTAAGATAGGATCACCTACTTTTAATGTACCAGCCTGTACTAATACTGTTGTTACAATACCACGGCCTTTATCTAAAGTAGCTTCAATTACACTACCTGTAGCACGTTTATTAGGATTAGCTGTTAATTCTAACAGTTCAGCTTCTAATAATACTTTATCTAACAGAAGGTCAACATTTAATCCGCTTTTACCCGAGATCTCCTGCGACTGGAATTTACCACCCCAATCCTCTACAAGAATATTCATGATCGATAATTGTTCACGAATTTTATCAGAGTTTGCTCCTGGTTTATCAATTTTTGTGAAGGCAAATACCAATGGAACACCCGCTGCCTGAGCATGGGCAATTGCTTCTTTAGTTTGCGGCATCACAGCATCATCTGCTGCAACTACGATAATCGCAATATCTGCAACTTTCGCACCACGTGCACGCATTGCTGTAAAGGCCTCGTGACCTGGTGTATCCAGGAAGGTTACTTTTTTACCAGTTGGCGTAGTTACCATGTAAGCACCAATGTGCTGCGTAATACCACCGGCTTCACCTGCTACAACGTTGGCTTTCCTGATATAATCCAGTAATGATGTTTTACCGTGATCGACGTGACCCATAATCGTAACTACTGGTGCCCTTGAAACTAAATCTTCCGGCTCATCAGCTTCTTCGATAATACTGTCACCTTCATCATCAGGTTTAACAAATTGTATTTCGTAACCAAATTCGTCTGCAACAATAGTCAGTGTCTCTGCATCTAAACGCTGGTTGATCGAAACGAACATACCAAGACTCATACAAGTACCAATAATTTTGGTAACCGGTACGTCCATCATGCTTGCCAATTCGTTTGCCGTAACAAATTCTGTTACTTTCAACACCTTAGACTGCGACTCCAGTTCCATTGCAGCTTCCTCAGCAGATAACGCTACATCATCACGTTTACCACGACGAAGTTTTGCACGCTGAGCGAATTTACCAGATTTACCAGCACCGCTTAAACGTGCAAGCGTTGCTTTAATCTGATCCTGTATTTCTTTTTCCGTAGGCTCTTCTTTAGGTCCGCCAGATGTTCCTGGTTTACTGTTTCTGAAGTTTGGCCTGTTGGCTGTATTATTTGTGTTATTCCTGAAATCAGGTCTGTTGGTAAATGTAGGTGCTCCGGCAGGTCTTGCAGGAGTAGCTGGATTACCACCAGTTTGCTGTCCACCTGTAGACGTTTGTCCACCAGTAGGCTGACTTTGTCCGGGCCCGCCAGGAGTTTTCTTACGCTTCCGTTTCCTCTTTGCATCATTACTGTCTCCAGATGAAGCAACAGGCTGCGATTTACGCTCAGGCGTTGTCGGCAAGACGATTTTACCAATAATGTTTGGTCCGGAAAGTTTCACCGATCGCGCTTTAATTACCTCAACTTCGTCGGGCTTGTCAGCTTTTGGTGCTACTACATCTTTAACCGGTTCTGCTTTAACAACTGGTGATTCCACAGGTTTAGGTTTTTCTTCTACTTTGATTTCTTCCACAGGTTGAACCACTTCAGCTTTAACAGCTTCAAAAGGTTTCTCTGCAGGTATAATTACAGGCTTCACTTCTTCCTGAACTACTTTTGGCACTTCCGGAACTACTGCTGCAGGAGTTTCAGCCACAACAACCGGAGCTACCGGTTTTTCTGCCTTTACTTCTTCTGGGGCAGGAAGCTCCTCTTTTTTAACCGGACGGGTCTTAGAGTTTAAATCATCAAGATTAATCTTCCCAACGATCTTAACACCTTTTAATGTTCCGTCATCAACCTTTTCAGGTTCCTTTTCTGCCGCAACCTCTTTTGAAGGAGCAGGAACTTCTTCCTTTTGTTTCTCAACAGGCGGAGGAGTATAGGAATGAAGGTTCTTAATTAAGATCCCTTCGTTTTCAAATTCTACATTTTTTCTAGGTGCCTCTGCAACTTTTTCAGTTACTTCAGGCTCATCACGACGAATTTTACCAATAACGATCTGATTGGCTTCTTCCTTTACGATTTTATCTCCCTGAAACTCCTTCAATAATGCATTATACATATCTCTGGAGAGTTTAGTAGTGGGTTTATTCTCAACAGAAAAGCCTTTCTTTCCTAAAAACTCAACGGCCGTAGCTATCCCTACGTTAAGTTCCTTAACTGCTTTGAATAAAATTATTGGTTTGTCGTCTGACATTGATCTCCTATTTTTTTCTTAATTCTTATACAAAAGTAACGTTTATTCTTGTTTTTTCATCCGTCTATATTTGTTTTTTAACGGTAATGAAGCGATCATGAGCTTGTTAGTGCTTTTAACGGACTATTATGTCCCATGATCATTTCTTCAAGCAAACGCTTATTCAAACTCTGACTGTAAAATACTAATAACCTCTTTGATAGTTTCCTCCTCAAGGTCAGTTCTTTTTACAAGTTCATCTACTGATAAAGCCAGTACACTTCTTGCCGTATCACAACCAATTGCTTTCAATTCGTCGATGATCCAGCTATCGATCTCATCTGAGAACTCTTCGATATCCACATCTTCATCTTCTTCACCAGCTTCACGGTAAACATCAATCTCATAACCAGTTAATTTACCAGCTAATTTGATGTTATGTCCACCACGTCCGATTGCCAATGAAACCTGGTCAGGCTTCAGGTAAACCGAAGCATGTTTAGTTACATCATCCAATTTAATTGAAGTGATCTTTGCCGGGCTCAATGCCCTGGTAATATATAATGATATGTTATTAGTGAAATTGATCACATCAATGTTTTCATTTTTAAGCTCTCTTACGATTCCGTGGATACGTGATCCCTTCATCCCAACACAGGCTCCAACCGGGTCAATCCTGTCATCGTAAGATTCTACAGCAACCTTAGCACGTTCTCCTGGTTCACGAACGATTTTTTTGATGGTGATTAAACCGTCAAATATCTCAGGAACTTCAATTTCGAACAAACGCTGTAAAAATTCAGGTGCAATCCTCGAGATAATGATCTTTGGTGTGCTATTCATCATATCTACCTTTAAGATCACCGCCCTTACTGTATCGCCTTTTTTGAAATAGTCAGCAGGAATCTGTTCTGTTTTGGGCATCATTAATTCATTGCCTTCATCATCCAGTACCAGTGTTTCTTTTTTCCAAACCTGGTAAACCTCACCTGTAACGATCTCTCCAACCCTGTCTTTATATTTCTTAAAGATTTCGTCTTTCTCCAGTTCAAGTACTTTAGATACTAGAGTCTGACGTGCTGCTAAAATAGCCCTTCTGCCAAAACTTTCTAAAGTAATCTGCTCAATATAGTCGTCACCAACTTCCATATCAGCATCCAACTGTTTAACCTCAGCCAATTCGATTTCCAGATCATCGTCTTCAGAAAAGCCATCTTCCATAACTTTTCTGGTACGCCAGATCTCCAAATCACCATTATCCGGGTTAACAATTACATCACAATTCTCATCAGTACCGTATTTCTTGCGCAGCATACTGCGAAATACTTCTTCCAGCACACTTATCACCGTTGGACGGTCGATGTTCTTGAATTCTTTAAATTCTTGAAATGAATCGATTAAATTAATATTGCTCATTTTTATTTAAATGAAATTAAAACCTTTGTTTCTATTATATTATCAAAGTCGATAGTGGTTTCAACCAGTTGCGCCTTTTTCCCTTTTTCTTTTACTTTAGCCTCTATCGTAATAGCACTGTCGTTCATTCCCAACAATTTCCCTTCCTTCAGCTCACCGCCACTCAATTTAATGCTCAGATCCCGTCCAATATTTTTTTCATATTGTCTTTTCAGCTTTAATGGCTCACCTACTCCAGGAGAAGAAACTTCTAAATTATAAGCCTTCTCTATAGTATTCTCTTCTTCAAGATGAAAACCAACATGCCTGCTTATCGCAGCACAATCCTGGATACTGATACCTTCATCGCCGTCTACATGAATTATAAGTTTGTTGTTCGGCAACATTTTCACCTCAACCAAAAACAACTCCGGTCTGTCCGAAATCTTTTCCTCTATTAATTCTTTAACTCTGTTCTCTATTTGCATAAATCAATTTGCGGATAAAAGAAAAGAGGGGACATCTGCCCCCTCTTGCCCCTCTATATCAGCGCAAATGTAAGAATTTTATTTGAAAAATAAAAACAAATGCTGTGTCTAAATCCGCAGAGTGATGACTCGTATCTAATTTAGAAAAATCTGCAATAAACTAAAAGAGAAAATATAAAAAAAATAAACGGATTGAAAAGAAATTGACTAGCGTGTAAGCACAGCCTGGTTCGGCTTCATGCCTGAATTTAATTTCTGGCTGATCACCATCCCTGTACTTCCGAACTTTACATTCATATAAGAGACAACCATATAACTTTTGCCCGGCACAAAAGGAGTTAGTGGTTTAAATACAATCGTACTGTCTGTAAAAAAAAGCTTTCCCGGAAAAGACACTTCCATACCGGTAGAATCATCCTCACCCGGCGTCTGGACCACAGAAATAATTTCTTTGTAACCAGTATCTATACCTTTAATATTCCTAACCTTCAATAAACCAGCCTGATCTATTCCGGAAAACAATATGGCAGTACTGTCAGGAGAAAATGTAATGAGTACTGGCTTATTATTTGCAGACGAACACGCGAACAAAAAAAGAATGCCGGTTAACACTATCGGGTATCTTATAAACCATTTAAACATTTTATAAAACTACAAATTATGAGATTCATTATTGAAATTTTATTAATGGGCCTTGCCATGCTGCTAGGCTCATATCTTGTTCCCGGAGTACATATCGACGGGTTCGGAACAGCAATCATTGCAGCAGTACTTATTGCGTTGGCCAATGCTACCATCGGGTTCATATTAAGAGTCCTTACTTTCCCTATCAACTTCCTGACCTTAGGCCTGGTCTCATTTATCATTACTGTATTGATGATTTTATTGGTAGACAATGTAATGTCAGGATTCAGTACTTCCGGCTTTTTTGCGGCAGCAATACTCGCGATCGTCGTAGCACTGATTAAAGCAGTATTCGGAGCAGTTGCAGGAGGCGATAAAGACTAAAGCTACTTCGGGTGGAGTCTGTACAAACGATAGTATTAATCAATGCAAATCTAAAGTAATACAAATGCATATTGAGTCTATGTATTCCGTTAAAAAACATAGACTAAACATAGACTCAACATAGACTGGATATAGATTCATTGAGACTCGTTCCCGATTCTGTACCCTTCTCATCTTGGTTTACAGTTAAATAAAAAAGGTCCATTCCGCAATGCGAAATGGACCTTTTTTATTTAACTGTATCCTATCTTATTTCAGGATATCCCTGGAAATCACCAATTGCTGGATCTCCGAAGTTCCTTCATATATCTGAGTGATTTTAGCATCCCGCATTAACCGCTCTACATGGTATTCTTTAACAAACCCGTACCCTCCATGCACCTGCACAGCCTCAACAGTAACATCCATTGCCACTTTGGAAGCAAATAGCTTTGCCATAGACCCGGCAAGGGTATAAGATAGTCCCTGGTCTTTCAGCCAGGCTGCTTTATATACCAGTAGCCTCGCCGCCTCAATCTGGGTAGCCATATCAGCTAATTTAAATGCAATCGCCTGGTGATCCGCGATAGGTTTACCAAACGATTTCCGCTGTTTGGCATACTCCAAAGCAAGTTCATAGGCGCCCGCTGCAATTCCTAAAGCCTGCGCAGCAATACCAATCCTACCGCCTTCCAGCGTTTTCATAGCAAACTTAAATCCGAAACCATCCTCACCTATCCTGTTTTCCTTTGGTACTTTTACATCATTAAACATTAAGGAGTGCGTATCGGAACCCCTGATACCCATTTTATTTTCTTTAGGCCCTATAGTAAAGCCTTCCATCCCCTTCTCCACAATAAAGGCATTGATCCCTTTATGCTTCAGTTCAGGATGGGTTTGCGCAATTACAAGATAAGTAGATGCTGTACTCCCGTTGGTAATCCAGTTTTTTGTTCCGTTTAATAAATAGTAATCGCCTTTATCTTCTGCCGTAGTCTGTTGAAAGGTGGCGTCTGAGCCCGCTTCGGGTTCAGAAAGGCAGAATGCACCGATTTGCTGACCGGAAGCCAGCGGCACAAGATATTTTTCTTTTTGGTAATCGGAGCCAAATGCTTCCAGTCCGTAACATACCAATGAATTATTAACAGAAACAACTACAGAAGCAGAAGCGTCAATTTTAGACAGCTCCTCCATTACAAGCACATAGGAAACAGCATCGAGACCACTGCCACCAAATTCCTCGGCAACCATCATTCCTAAAAAGCCAAGTTCGCCCAGCTTTTTAACCTGTTCTGCAGGAAATTTCTGATGTTCATCCCTCTCGATCACACCCGGCCTAAGTTCCTGTTGTGCAAAATCCCTGGCAGCCTGCTGGATCATCAGTTGTTCTTCTGTTAATTGAAATAGCATAATAATTATATTTTAAAATACACTTTTAACCAAATTTAGTATTTCCAAATCGGAAATACTATGGCTGCATAGTATTTTTTATTATACAGTTTTTGCTAAAACGAACTAATGCTGTTATATCTTTTATTATTTCAGCAGATGATTGTTATCATCCGGGAATACCAGAATAGGGTTATAGTTTTTAGCTTCTTCGATAGGCAATGAACCGTAAGACATGATAATTAAAATATCACCTACCTGTACCAGTCTTGCTGTTGCACCGTTTAAACACACTGTTCCTGTACCACGCTCACCCTTAATTACGTAAGTTTCGAACCTGGCACCGTTATTATTATTTACGATCTGAACTTTTTCATTCGCGATAATTTGCGCAGCATCCATCAGATCTTCATCAATAGTAATACTGCCCACGTAATTTAATTCAGCCTGTGTTGCTCTGACACGGTGTATTTTCGATTTTAATATCTCGATAATCATAGTACAAAGTTATACAAACTTTATGTTCATTTATTTTAAATGTGTCAGTTCAGGATCATGTTATCGATCAAACGGGTATCGCCAACCTTTGCAGCCACCAGTGCAACCAATGGCACAGCCGACTTATCTTCCTCAGGAAGAAGGGTTTCTCCGTTTGCAATAGTAAAATAATCAAGATCAACTCCTCCCGAACTGCCTATCATGTCTGTAGCCTTTTGAAGCAGTTCATCAATACTGTATTGGTCAAAATTATCTTTTACAAACTGTAAAGCCCTGCTCAGCACCAATGCATTCTGTCTGTCGGCAGCAGACAGGTGAATATTTCTGGAACTCATTGCCAGTCCGTCATCCTCCCTGATGATCGGACAGGAGATAATTTCTACCGGCATGTTTAAACGTGCAACCATATTGCGGATCATCAAAACCTGCTGGAAATCCTTTTGCCCGAAAAAAGCCAGGTCAGGGTCTACGGCATTAAAGAGCTTATTAACAATTTGTGTGACACCCTGATAATGTCCTTTGCGAAAGGCGCCTTCGAGCAGAAACTCAGCATTCCCCAAATCGATATGCCAATTTTCTGGTCCCGGGTACATTTCTGTTACGGAAGGCATAAACACGAAATCACAACCTGCTTCCTGTAACATTTCAATATCATGTTCCAGTGGCCTGGGATATTTTTCCAGGTCCTTCGGATCAGTAAATTGTGTAGGGTTTACAAAAATACTGCAGACCACTACATCGGCATTTTGCTGTGCAATTTTCACCAGAGAGACGTGTCCTTTGTGCAAAGCGCCCATTGTAGGCACTAAAGCAATTTTTTTCTGAGCCAGCTTTTCTGACTGCAGCAGCACTTTTAATGCTGAGATTGTATGAATAACTTCCAAACCAGGTTGTAATATTTGAATTCCAAAGTTGTGCATTTATATAATCCCAACAAAACATCACAGCAAAAAATTGATATTTTTGAATAAATTGCTTACCTTTGCCCCTTGATTATCTTTTCTTTAACATAAATATTTATTCACAAATATGGAGATGGCAAAAACGAAGCTACTGATTGT
>Ga0247814_10001616_pt1 | contig 13070 bp, 9 predicted proteins | sample UWRJL179409R1_FD_179947 | JGI IMG/M metagenome (GOLD analysis project Ga0247814, IMG submission 179947) | Plant litter microbial communities from Arlington Agricultural Research Station in Wisconsin, United States - UWRJ-L179-409R-1 | ecosystem: Environmental > Terrestrial > Plant litter >...
CGGGAACGCCGCTTCGAAAGCCTCCGGATCTTCCGGGTTGTCGATGATGAACGTGATCTTCATGGCCATGGAGTTCCTTCGTCGTGCGTTGGTCTCGGTCCGTTTCTCCCATGGTCCTCTTTTGCGAGGTCGAAGAGTAGAGTGGCCGTCGTGTTTATCTCAGCTACTCGGCCCACGGGGCGTTTGGAGGGTGTCGGCGTATCTCTCGCCGGCCCGAGATAGAGCTGTCATTTTTCCGATTGATCACGCGCTTTTCGTGCGTCCGAGCTCGCCGTGCCGCACCCGCGGACGTCGTCTCACTTCCCCGGATTACCTCCCCGCATGCTGTCTGGCCGCGGGGAAAGACAGTTAGGCACACCCGCAATGTTTCCTCTTACCGAAAAACAGATTCAGACATCCTTCATCAACGCCTCGCAGCGTGAGGTCAAGAACATCTCACTGCCCGACCTTGGTTCCCTCGACTGGGACAAGCTGGATTACCTCGGATGGCGAGACCGCAAGGTTCCCGGCATCGGCTACGTTGTCGTCGAGCTCGACGGAGTCCCCGTCGGCATCCTGCTTCGGCAGACCGACGCAAAGACCCGCAGCCGGGCGCAATGCTCGTGGTGCGAGGACGTCACTCTTCCCAACGACGTTGTTTTGTTTGGAGCAAAGCGGTCCGGCCAGGCGGGGCGGAATGGGAACACCGTCGGCACGCTCATCTGCGACGAGTTCCAGTGCAGCGGCAACGTGCGGAAGCTGCCGCCGGTCGCGTATCTGGGGTTCGACGTGGAGGCTGCACGCCTCCAGCGCATCGAAAACCTGCGGGTGCGCGCAGCGCGCTTCGTACGCGACATCCGCGACGACCGATAGCTGAACGGAGATGCTGGCCGCCGGAAACCCGGCGGCCGGCATCGCTGGCCAACCCGTGCGCCCAGTCCTGGCCGAGCGCGAAAAAGGTACCGCGAGACGACCAGCAAACCCGCGCAGATGGTACTCCTGCAACTCAAAAGATTCACCTTGTGGTTTTGCATACCCGGGATTAACGTCGCTTGCAGGCATCCACGGACGGATAGCACCCGAGCCCTCACGGTCGCGCCCGACGGCAACAACCCTCCCCCGGTTTCCCCTTCCTCAATGACGAGGAGCTTTGCCATGCGCACCACACACCGCCGCCGTTCCTATCGCACCGCACTGGTTGCATTCGGCGCAGTAGTCACCACCGCAATAGCCATGATCGGACTCGCGCCCGCCTCCGCGGCCCGTGTCGGTCCCAACGCCATCACTCCCGAGAACTGGGATCACTCCGCGGCGGTCGATGCGCGGGCCAGGCAGATCCTGCGCACGCTGACGCTGGAACAGAAAGCAGATCTGGCAACCGGCGAACTGAACAATTTCTTCGGGTTCTACAACAACCCCATCCCGAGCGCAGGGATACCGGCCCAAACGATGGCCGATGGCCCGGTCGGCGCCCGTTCCGCCAATCCCGCGGCGACGAACGGGGGCAAAACGACTCAACTGCCATCTGCAAGCGCGCTCGCTGCGACATTTGACTCCGACCTCGCCCGCACCTACGGGGCGGTTGTGGGGCAGGAGGCCTTCCGCACCGGCAATAACATGTCGCTCGCCCCGAGCACGGACACCGCGCGCACCGCGCTGTGGGGTCGCGCCTTTGAGGGTTTCGGTGAAGACCCGCTTCTGTCGGGAACTCTGGGCGGGACGTACATCCAGGGTGTCCAGAGCAACCCAGGAGTCGGGGCAACGATCAAGCACTTCAACGTCTACAACCAGGAAACCGACCGGTTTAACGTCGACATGCAGGTGTCTGATCGGGCGCTGCACGAGATCTACAACCGTGCATTCCAGATCGGCATCAGCACCGGTCATCCTGCGGCCGCCATGTGCTCCTTCAACAAGATCAACGGAGTGACGGCCTGCGGGAGCGCGCTGTTGACCTCCATGCTCAAGAGCACCAACGACTTCCGCGGTTTTGTAATGAGCGACTACAACGCGACACCAGACACCGTCAACGCCGCGAACGCCGGCCTCGACCAGGAACAACCGGGCGACCAGGGTCCGAACTCCGCGAACTTCGGGGCGCGCCTTGTCGCCGCCGTTCAGGCGGGAACCGTTCCCGTTTCCCGCGTCAACGACATGTGCCTGCGTATCCTCCGCGGGATGATCGGACTGGGGCTTCTGACGACTCCGCCGACGGTGGCGCCGCTGGACATCGCGAACGGGCGGGATGTCGCGAGGAGGACCGCCGCACAGGGAATGGTGCTTCTGAAGAACAAGAACGCCACCCTGCCGATTGCGTCGCGCACCAGCCCGTCCATCGCCGTCATCGGGCCGGACGCGGACAACACCTCCGCCGATGGCGGTGGTTCGTCGACGGTGTCAAAGCCCACCGCCGCGGTCAGCCCTCTCGAGGGGATAACGAAGCGCGCCGGGTCGGGAGTCGACGTCACGTACTCGCCGGGCACCGATGGCATTTCGGACGGGTCGCTGCTGCCCGGTCCCGCGGCGATACCGTCCAGTGTCCTTACCCCGGACGGTGGCGGCGCTGACGACCACGGCCTGACGGCCCAGTACTGGGACAACACAACCTTTTCGGGCGATCCCCACCTCGAGCAGACCGATCCCGTGGTCAACCTGAGTTTCGGGTTCCAGAACTTTCCCGGGTTCAGTGTTTCGTCACCCAAGATCCCCACCAACCGGGGTGACTTCGCCCTGCTCGGCGACATGTCGGCACGGTGGACCGGCACCATCACCGCGCCGGCAACGGCGGATTACGAGCTTGGCCTGACAGCCAGGGGGACGGCGACGCTGACTCTGGACGGCAAGGTCCTTGTCCGGCACACCGGCGATCTGTCGTCGGTGAGCAAAAGTGTCAGCCTGGTTGAGGGCGAGGAGCACACCATCGCGAACAGCTACAGCGCACCCCGCCTGAACACCTACCAGGGCGCGGAGGTCCGCCTCTTCTGGGAACACCCGGACGACGTGTTGTCACCGATGATGGCGGAGGCCGTTGAGGCCGCAAAGGCCGCCCAAACGGCGATTGTTGTTGTTCGTGACTACGAGACGGAGGGTGTCGACCGGCCCAACCTGGACCTGCCCAACGAGCAAGACCAGCTGCTGCGCGCGGTGAGCAAGGTGAACCCACGGACCATCGCCGTAGTGGAAACCGGGTCGCCATCGATCATGTCGACGTGGGACAAGAAGGTGGCCGCCGTCGTTCAGGCCTGGTACCCCGGGCAAGAACAGGGCTCGGCAATCGCCGACGTGCTGTTCGGCGACGTGAACCCGGCGGGCCGGCTCCCGGTGTCTGCTCCAAAGACCTCGGGTCAGGCGTTCGAGACAACGCCCGGAACCAACCGGCTCACCGAGGGAATCTACGTGGGATATCGCGGCTACAGTCACAACAATTCCCGTCCGCAGTACCCCTTCGGGTACGGGCTGTCCTACACAAAGTTCGCCTATTCTGACCTCACCACGACCGTGACCGGCGGCACAAAGGTGACCGCCCGCGTGACGGTGACCAACACCGGCGACAGCGTCGGCGCGGACACCCCGCAGTTCTACGTGGGCAAGCTGCCGACCTCGGCGGTCGATACGCCCCCGCGGCAGCTCGCGGGCTGGAGCAAGATCAAGCTCGGGCCGGGGGAGAGCAAGCGCGTTTCCGTTGTCCTGTCTCCCGGGTCCATGTCGTACTGGGACTCGTACGCCAACGAGTGGATCATGCCATCGGGCAACCTGCGGGTGTTTGTGGGCACCTCCTCGACCAAGTTCCCGCTGAACACGGTGGCGCGCATCGCGTCGAACGATGTGGAGGGTGGCGGTGCGATCTCCCAGCGCGCGACCTACAGCATCGTGAACTCGGTCAACTCGAAGTGCCTGGACGCCGAGAACGCCGGCACCACCGCGGGCACTGCCATCCAGCTCTACGCCTGCCCGGCACCCGCCGAGAACCAGCAGTGGACTTTCACGTCGACCAGCGGGGGCTATTTCACAATCAGCGGGGTGGATGCTGCGGACAAAGTTCTCGGAATCGATGGGGGTGACGATGCAACCGACAACGGCGCTGCCGTCGAACTCCAGGCCGATGCCGGGCTCGACAGCCAGCAGTTCAGGCCCGTTCGAATCGGCGACGGCAACTACCGGTTCCAGGTGCTGTCCTCCGGAAAGTGCCTCGGAATAGCAGACGGGTCCGATGCGAACGGCGCGAAGCTCGAGCAGCAGACCTGTTCCGCGCGAAGCACCGCACAGGCGTTCCGGCTCGACAGGATCGAGTCCTAGCACTGGGAACGCGAAGCCGGTCGTCGCTGCCGCGGCGGCCGGCTTCGTGCTTCCCCTTTCTCATCCTCCGGTAAAGCACCTTCCGATTCCGAGGTCACGGACGGATGCTGAAGTGAGCACGCACGCACCGCTCTACCTCAACGAGGAGGACCCGAATGAAATCTGTCCGGCTGCATTCATATGGCAACAGCCCATCGGTCGACGAAGTCGCCGAACCCACCATCACCGGCCCGTGGGATGTGATCGTCGATGTGGGCGCCGCGGGCGTCTGCCGCACGGATCTCCACATCATCGAGGGCCAGTGGGATCCCATCCAGCATCCATCCCTGCCGTACATCCTCGGGCACGAGAACGCCGGCTGGGTGCGCGAGGTCGGCAGCGCCGTGCACAACGTGCAGCCGGGCGACACCGTCATCATGCACCCGCTCACCAGCTGCGGGTTGTGCCCCGCGTGTCGCATCGGGCAGGACTCGCACTGTGAGAACGCCACCTTCCCCGGAATCAACGTCAACGGGGGAATGGCCCAGCAGCTTCTCACTAACGCCCGCGCCGTGGTCAAGCTGGACAAGGGACTGCAGCCGGTCGACGTTGCGGCGCTCGCCGACGCGGGCCTGACGGCGTACCACGCGGTGCGCAAGGCGGCCGGCGAACTCTTCCCGGGCACCCACGCGGTGGTGATCGGTGCCGGTGGTCTGGGACACATCGGCATCCAGACCCTCGCCGCGATCACCAGCGCCACCATCACCGTGGTCGACCGCAGTGAGGCGGCACTGGAACTCGCGCGATCCCTCGGCGCTCATCACACGGTGCTGTCGACCACGGACGAGGACGTAGAAAAGCAGGTTCTCGACATCACCGGAGGTGGGGCACACATCGCCTTTGACTTCGTCGGAGAGCGTGGGGCCGAGCTGCTGGCGCCCCGCCTGATCCGCAACCGAGGCTCGCACTACGTCATCGGCTACGGCGGCGAGGTTCGCCTGCCCACCATTGAGATCATCTCCCGCGAAATCAACGTGATTGGCAACCTTGTCGGCACCTACAACGACCTCGTTGAGCTGATGGCCCTCACCGCACAGGGCCGGGTGAAGCTGCACACGGCCGTCTACCCGCTCGATGCCGCCGTCGATGCGCTGGCCGACCTCGACGCCGGCCGCCTCGTTGGCCGCGGCATCCTCGTTCCCTGACCCACCCCGAACCGCCCAACATCACGCAAAGGAGCTACTGATGGTTTTCCCTGCAAAATACCCGCAACTGAACGAAACCGAGCTGACAGAAGAGGCACGCAGCGTGCTGATCCGGGTCATCCGCGTCGCCTTCCCCCATCCGAATTTTCCGGATGCCCCGTACGAAAGAACCGCGGACACCATCCTCGCCGAGGCGGCGAACTCGACCTGGTTCCGCGTGGCCATCACGCAGGGGCTGCTCACACTCGCGCACCTGGCGGGTGGGGACTTCCGTGAGCTGAATGACGACGACGCCACCAAGGTGCTGCGTCGGATCGAATCGACGGAGTTCTTCGGGTTTGTTCGCCGCACCACCGTTCTCAACCTGTACGACAACGAGGACGTCTGGGAGGCACTCGGCTACGAGGGCCCGAGTTTTGACAAGGGCGGATACATCAACCGCGGGTTCGACGACCTCACCTGGCTGCCCGATGCCCGCATCGAAGAGCCCGAGGGCCTCGAGCCGCTCGTGGAGATCGCCACTGACGTGCCGCTGTCGAACGTGCGCGCTGCGGCCCCGACCTCGCGCCAGCGTGACACCAGCAACCAGCCCGGCCAGCGTGACGCCGAGATGGCGGAGGTGAAGAAGTGAACGCGATTGACCTGAACGACGACGCGATCGTCATCATCGGTTCGGGCGCGGGCGGCGGAACGCTCGCCTACGAACTGACCAAGCGCGGCATCCCGGTTGTTGTCCTCGAGGCGGGCGGCTACCTGCGCAACGAGGATTACGTCAACGACGAGTGGGAAGCGTTCAACCAGATGGCCTGGCTCGATCCGCGCACCACCAGCGGATCGTGGCGCATCGCGCGCGACTTTCCCAACCTGCCGGCCTGGATCGTCAAGGCCGTCGGCGGGACCACAACGCACTGGTCCGGGGCGACCCCGCGGTTCAAGGCGCACGAGTTCGCCGCCCGCAGCACCTACGGGCGGGTGGACGGGGCCAACCTCCTCGACTGGCCGATCACGCTCGCCGAGATGGAGCCGTACTACGACCAGGCCGAGATCGCGATGGGTTCGACCCACACCCACGGGCGTAAACCTCTGCCGGCCAACAACAACTACACCGTGTTTGCCAACGGCGCCGAGCGGGTGGGCTACACGCACTACTCCACCGGCCCATACGCCACCAACGCGGAGGAGTACGACGGCCGGCCGGCGTCGATCCAGGACGGCTTCAACTTCCAGGGCGACAAAAACCGCTCCAAGTGGTCGACGCTGGTGCGCGAGATCCCGCGAGCGGAAGCCACCGGGCTGCTCGACCTGCGGCCCGACAGCCACGTGGTGCAGATCACGCACGACGCGAACGGCCGCGCCGACGCGGTGCTCTACCTCGACGCGGAGGGCAACCTCCACCGTCAGGCGGCCTCGCTGGTGTCGGTCGCGGCGAACTCGATCGAGACGCCCCGGCTGCTGCTGCAGTCGGCGAGCCCGATGTTCCCCGATGGGCTGGCCAACTCGTCCGGGCAGGTGGGACGCAACTACATGCGCCACACCACCGGTTCGGTCTACGCGCGCTTCGACCAGCCGGTGAACATGTACCGCGGCGAGACGATGGCCGGGGTGATTGCCGACGAGTCGAAGCACGACCCCGACCGCGGCTTCGCGGGCGGCTACTACCTCGAGACCATCTCCCTCGGCCCGGCGTTCCTCGCGAGCTTTGTGGAGCCGGGTGCCTGGGGGCGCGACTTCACCGAGATTCTCGACGCCTACCGCAACACCGCGGGGTTGTGGATCGTGGGGGAGGACATGCCGCAGGAGAGCAACCGCATCACGCTGAACACCTCGGTGACCGACAAAAACGGTCTGCCGGTGCCGAACGTGCACTTCGACGACCACCGCAACGACGTCGCCATGCGTGACCACGGGTACACCCAGGCAGAGCTGCTCTACGACGCCGTTGGCTCCGTTGGGTCCCACCGCACGCCGCCGTACCCGTCGACCCACAACCTCGGCACCTCCCGCATGAGCGAGAAGCCGCAGGACGGCGTGGTCGACCGCTGGGGTCGCACCCACGACGTGCCCAACCTGTTCATCAGCGACGGCTCGCAGTTCACCACGGGGGCCGCGGCGAACCCGACCCTGACCATCGTGGCGCTCGCCATCCGGCAGGCCGAGTACATCGCGGACGAGCTGAAAACAGGAGGAATTTGAGCCAGCAGCATCCACCCCGCCCCTCAACCACACTCAATTTTCAGGAGGAACCATGAGCACATCGACCAGCACCATTCCCTACGACGACATCGCCAGCGTGCCCACGTTTGAGCTGACCAGCACCGACGTGACCGACGGGGCAGAGCTGCCCACGCCACAGGTGAGCGGCATATTCGGCGCCGGCGGCAGCGACACCAGCCCGCAGCTGAGCTGGAGCGGATTCCCGGCCGAGACGAAGAGCTTCGTTGTCACCGTCTACGACCCCACCGCCCCAACCGGTGCCGGATTCTGGCACTGGGCCGTCGTCGACATTCCCGCCTCTACGACCTCGCTGCCGACGGGCGCGGGGGACGAGGAGGGTGCTCAGCTGCCGCCCGGGGCGCTCCAGCTGAAGAACGACGCGAGCCTGGCGCGCTACCTCGGGGCAGCGCCGCCCGCCGGGCACGGCAAGCACAACTACTTCATTGCCGTGCACGCGCTCGACGTCGAGTCGCTTGGACTGGACGCGGGAGCCACCCCGGCGTTCCTGGGCTTCAACATGTCGGGCCACACGCTGGCCCGCGCGGTCATCGTGCCGTGGTGGGAAGCGAAGTAGCGCCGCCGGAGTAACCGGAAGTCCCCGTCCCGAACCCGGGACGGGGACTTCCTGTTCGCCAAGCGAGGCGCGCGCCCCGGTGAGCCGCGTCAGCCGGTGACCGCGCCCGCGCGCAGCTGCCCCGACCGGTAGTACTTGCTCACGTGGTTCGAGGCGTCTCGCAGGTACCGCTCGAGCTCGCGCTCCCGGGCGGTCGAGATCTCGCCGCTCGGGGCACTGATCGCCACCGCCCCGACAATGAGGCCCGCCCCGTTGCGCACACCGACCGCGGCGCAGGTCATCTGCGGCACAAACTCCTCGTGCTCCCACGCCACCCCGAGGTGCGCCACCTTCGCGAGGTGGTCGTCGAGGTCCGCGCGCGACGTCATGGTGCGCTCGGTGAGCTGTGGCATCCCGTGCACCTCGAGGTACTGGGTCACCTGCTCGCGCGTCATGCCGGCCAGCATGATCTTGCCGAAGGCGGTCGCGTGGGCCGCCTCGTGAAATCCGAAATTGAGGGGCGTGAGGCGTGGATGCCGCGGCGAATCGACCACGTACGCCACCACAACATCCGCCCCGCGGTACACGGCGAAGTACCCAGCCGTCCGTGCCGTCTCGTGCAGCCGCGCGATCTCCGCGCGCACCGGGGTGGGAACGCCGATCTGCCGGTGCAGCGATACCCCGAGGCGGTCGAGCTTGTAGCCGAGCTCGTAGCGTCGTTCGCCCTTGAGGTGCACCAGGTAGTCGGTGTTCACCAGCGCCTGGAGCAGCCGGTAGACCGTCGGGAGGGGAAACCCCAGCGCGGCGGAGATGTCGCGCGCGCTCGCACCGCCGCGCTCGGCGATGATCTCAAGGATCGAGAGGGTCTTCTCGACCGTGACCACCCCGGGTTCTTTGGCCTCCGCGCGCGGAGCGATCGTCGAAAGCGCGGCAGTGTCGGACGAAACGTCAATGGTTCGCATACCCACATTGTGTGCGGGGCCACCCGAGAACTCAATGGATGCGAGCTGCTTTCTCGCTGGGTGAGAAAACGGTCGTGACGCCCGCCGAAAATGTCGCCGCCCGCGGCTAGGCTTAAAGTCGCTCGAAGGCGAGTGACGTCACTCGATCCAAGGGGCTCCCCATGAACACGCTCTCCCCAGCCCGCACGCGATTTGCGCTCCTTGCGCTGGCGCTCGGCGGTTTCGGCATCGGGGCAACGGAATTCGTTGCCTCCGGCCTGCTGCCCAACATCGCGTCCGACCTGCTGCCCGCACTTGACGCCTCGTCGCACCAGAAGGCGATCGCCCAGGCGGGCATCATGATCTCGGCCTACGCCGCGGGGGTCGTCGTCGGAGCCCCGACCATCGCGATTTTCGCCGCCAAGCTTCCCCGCAAGGGCATCCTGCTGTCGTTGGTCGCGGTGTTCACACTGGGCTCCATCGCCTCCGCCCTCGCGCCCAACTTCGAATCGCTCATCGTTGCCCGGTTCGTCGCGGCGCTGCCCCACGGCGCCTACTTCGGTATCGCGTCCCTCGTCGCCGCGTCGCTGATGGGGCCCGGCAAACGCGGGCAGGGCATCGCCTTTGTGCTCGGCGGCCTCACCGTCGCCAACCTGATTGGGGTTCCCGCGATCACGCTTCTCGGACAGGCCGCCGGCTGGCGCGCCGCCTACTTCGCGGTGGCGCTGGTCTTCGCCCTGTCGGTCGTCGCGATCATGTTCGCGGTTCCCCGCCAGCCGGGTGACCCGGCCGCGACCGCCGCCCGCGAGCTCGGCGGCTTCAAGCACCTCTCGGTCTGGCTGGTGCTGCTCACCGGCGCGCTCGGATTCGGGGGCTTCTTCGCGGTCCAGAGTTACCTCGCCCCGCTCGTCACCGAGGTTGCCGGCCTTCCGGCAGGGATCGTCTCCGTCGCGCTCGTGGTGGTTGGTCTGGGTATGACGGTCGGCAACATCATCGGTGGACGCCTCGCCGACCGCGGCGCCGTGCGCGCCATGTTCATCGGGTTCGGCGCGTTCGCGCTGTCGTTCCTCGTCCTCGGGCTGACCGGCCACGCCCCAGCGGGCATGTTCATTGGCGTGTTTCTAATTTCCGCGTCGACGATGGCCCTGGGCCCGGCCATTCAAACGCGGTTGATGGATGTCGCGGGCGAAAGCCAGACGCTGGCCGCAGCCGCCAACCACTCAGCACTCAACCTGGGTAACAGCCTCGGCGCCTATCTCGGCGGCGCCGTGATCGCCGCCGGCTACGGGTATCTCGCCCCCACCTGGGTTGGGCTCATCCTCTGCGGACCGGGCATTGCCCTCGCCATCGCCGGAGCCCTGCTCACCCGGCACCAGGCGAAGACGCGCGTGGTGAAGGAGTTTCACACGCCCGAAACGTCCGAGATATAAACACTCCCTAGGCTCAGGGCTCTGGACTCCGCTCGTCGGGTGGGGCCGTCTCCTACCCGAGGGATTCGCCATGAGTGGAAACAACGTCAGACTGCAAGCGATCACCGATGTGGAGGCGTACACGCCTCCCCTCGTGAGCTTCGACATCACAGAGACTCCTGGCGAGATCTTCGGCGAGAACGTGTTCAGCAAGTCGGTGATGCAGAAGCGCCTGCCGAAGTCGGTCTTTAAGTCCGTTGTTTCGACCATCGAGCACGGCACCACACTCGACCCGCTGGTCGCGGACGCCGTGGCCTCGGCCATGAAGGACTGGGCGCTGGAGAAGGGTGCCACCCACTACGCCCACGTGTTTTACCCGCTGACCGGCCTCACCGCCGAGAAGCACGACAGCTTCTTCGAGCCGAACGGCGACGGAACGGCGCTCGCCGAGTTCGCCGGCAAGACCCTCGTGCAGGGCGAGCCCGACGCGTCCAGCTTCCCCAACGGTGGCCTGCGCAACACGTTCGAGGCCCGTGGCTACACCGGCTGGGACGTCACCAGCCCCGCCTACGTGCTCGAAAACCCGAACGGCAACACGCTCTGCATCCCGACGGTGTTCGTCTCGATGACGGGTGAAGCGCTCGACCACAAGACCCCGCTGCTGCGCTCGCAGCAGGCGATGGGAACCCACGCCACCCGCATCCTCGAGCTGTTTGGCCACCAGAACCTCAACAACATCGTGGCGTTCTGCGGCCCCGAGCAGGAGTACTTCCTGGTCGACCGCCACTTCTTCCTCGCGCGCCCCGACCTGCTGAACGCCGGCCGCACCCTCTTCGGCGCGAAGCCGCCCAAGGGCCAGGAGTTCGACGACCACTATTTCGGTGCCATCCCCGAGCGTGTGCTCGGCTTCATGATGGACACCGAGCGCGAGCTGTTCAAGCTCGGCATCCCCGCCAAGACCCGCCACAACGAGGTCGCTCCCGGCCAGTTCGAGATCGCCCCGATGTTCGAGCGCGGCAACGTCGCCTCCGACCACCAGCAGCAGCTGATGACCACCTTCAAGTCGGTGGCCAAGAAGCACGGTATGGAGATCCTGTTCCACGAGAAGCCGTTCCAGGGTGTCAACGGGTCCGGCAAGCACGTCAACTTCTCGCTCGGCAACAACGAGCTGGGCAGCCTGTTCGTCCCCGGCGACAACCCGCACGACAACGCCCAGTTCCTCGTGTTCTGCGCCGCAACCATCCGCGCCGTCCACAAGTTCGGTGGGCTGCTGCGCGCGTCCGTCGCCTCGGCGTCTAACGACCACCGCCTCGGTGCCAACGAGGCACCCCCGGCAATCATCTCGATCTTCCTCGGCGACCAGCTCGCCGACATCTTCGAGCAGATCGCCGCGAGCTCGCTCAGCTCCTCCAAGAGCCGCGGCTCGATGCACATCGGTGTCGACACCCTGCCCGTGCTGCCCACCGACCCGGGCGACCGCAACCGCACCAGCCCCTTCGCGTTCACGGGCAACCGGTTTGAGTTCCGCGCCCCCGGCTCGCTGCAGACCGTCGCGGCTCCCATGGTCACGATCAACACGATCATGGCCGACTCGCTCGACTACATGGCCACCAAGCTCGAGGCCGCTGTCGCCGACGGCACCGACTTCGACGAGGCGGTGCAGTCGCTGCTCACGGAGATCATCACCGAGCACGGCGCCGTGGTCTTCAACGGCGACGGCTACTCCGACGCCTGGCCGATCGAGGCGGAGAAGCGCGGACTCAAGAACCTCAAGACCACCCTCGACGCGCTCCCCGAGCTCATCACCGATGAGGCCATGGAGCTGTTCGAGAAGTACGGCGTCTTCAACCACCGCGAGATGCACAGCCGTTACGAGATCGGCCTGGAGCAGTACGCGCTGACCATCGGTGTCGAGGCCCGTCTCACGCTCGAGATCGGCTCCACCGTCATCCTGCCCGCGGCCGTTCGCTACCAGACCGAGCTCGCGCTCAACATCGGCGCACTCACCTCAGCGGGTGTGGACGCCGACACCACCGGCCTCGAGGAGGTCAGCGCACCGCTCACCGCGCTGCGCTCGGCACTGGCCACCCTCAGGTCCGCGCTGGCGGGCGAAGCGGGTCACACGGCCCTGGCGGAGGCCGAGTACGCGCTCAGCACACTGCTGCCGGCAATGAACGACGTGCGCGCGGCTGCCGATACCCTCGAGGCGATCGTGGCGGACGACCTGTGGCCGCTGCCCACCTACCAGGAGATGCTCTTCATCCTGTAGGTCCCATCGACTGGCGCTGGCGACCGAAGGAAGGCTCGGTCGCCAGCGTCATTTCACTGTCCGCGGCCGGTCTGGGCCTGCAGGCGCTCGATCTGTTCTGACGCCTCGGCCTTGGTGATGTCGGCGGAAATTTCCTCGCCGGCCTCGCGGGCGAGGGTATCGAGGTAGCTGCGCTGTGCCGCGGTCATCGGCTCATCGCCGGTGACCCAGTCGGCCGGATCCTTG
>Ga0247814_10001617_pt1 | contig 13068 bp, 3 predicted proteins | sample UWRJL179409R1_FD_179947 | JGI IMG/M metagenome (GOLD analysis project Ga0247814, IMG submission 179947) | Plant litter microbial communities from Arlington Agricultural Research Station in Wisconsin, United States - UWRJ-L179-409R-1 | ecosystem: Environmental > Terrestrial > Plant litter >...
CCAGGTTATCTTTGATAATATCGTCCAGAAATACTACATACTTATGGTTATCTTTTACTACTGAATACAGGCGTGGCAAAGTATCTGACGGAATAGTAATCAGCTCCAGTCTTTCTATTCCTGCACCATCGGTAAGCATAACTGCCTGGTATAACTTATTATTTTCGGCAAAAAAGCCATCATCGTCCTGCTCTACACAAAACATCCGGATATAGGCCAGTACTTCATTAAAAAAAATAGCTGCAAGATTGTCCTTTATCTCTTCCGGGATAGGATCATTATATAACCAGTGGATTTTTTCCTGCTCCAGGGCCGGTAAAATCTGATTGGCCAGCAAATGCCCAAAACGCTGCTGTTGCTGGTTAACAAGGAACTGAGCTTTTTGGTAAGGATTATTTAAACCGCTCCGGTCGTCAAAATTATCTATTGCCATTAGCACTGGCATCCTTACACGGTAAAATTCATCGAGGTTAGACGAATAGATAGACAGGAACTTAATCCGTTCCAGTAAAGGGACCTGCTCACTCTCGGCCTCCATCAGCACCCGTTCATTAAAGCTCAGCCAGCTGAGGTCGCGGTTAAAAAAAGTATAATCTTTCATCTGCTACTTATAAGGCCGCCCAGGCTGCTGCGATTACAAATGCCAGTACAGCTGCAACAATGCCATACATAAATACATTGTAGGCAATCCGCAGTAAACGGTATTTTCTGCCCAGCACAACTCCCTGCGAGTATAGGTCGCGGATCAAGCTGCCGTACAAAAATTCACGGTCTTCCATCATTTGCTCCATGCCCATTGCGTATTCCGGTAAAGACATTTTGTAGAAATTACCAAAAAACAAAAGGTTCACTTTTTTTTCTTCGATATCCTTCGCAGTAAAAGTACCTTCTGGTAAGGTAGGCCGGGTAGCCAGGATAGAAAACACCATGGTTACCACACAAATAATCAGCAGGATTAATGTAGGGATAATCAAATGCGGGTTATCTTCCAGTTTACGCAGTAAAATACTCAGTATCACTGATAAAATAATCGAGTTGGTAGAAATCATGATATGCGCCTTGTTATCTGCCATATCGCTCAGTCGCTGATGATTGCCCGATGTAATGCGGAACATGGTTTCAATCCCTTTATCCGGTCGGTCACTTTTCTTCTTTTTGTCTGATTTATCGTCTTTTTTCACTGTTAATTCTTGTTCTTCTTTTTTGCTTTCCAATCGGTTATCCCCTACTGGTTCTATTCTTTCCTGTTTATTTAGCGCTTTTTCGCTCGCCTCCAGTTCTTCGTCCCGCTGTCGCTCTGCTTTCTTTTCCTGCTTTTTATGTTCTTCTTTGCTATCGTCCAGTTTATCTTTTAATTCCTGGAGGTTCAGCAGCTTTTTTGCCGTCAGCAAATCCTGACAGTAGTCGGTATGATAATGGTGCGACTCAAACAGAGCAATCGTCTTTGCCCGCCACTCATTCTTATCGATATGTTTATCAAAATAAGACTCCATCTCTTTCCGCATCAGCTTATTTCGTTCCTTAAAACTATCGCCTCCGAGGTGAAAAAGATCAGCATCACACACAATCTGCTCCAGCAAACTTACCGGGTGCTGTGGCATTTTTGTAGCAAGGATACACTGCACAACCGATGCGGTAACAGCAGGGTCTACCCCTTTGTCGTCTAAAAACTGTTTGGCAGAATCTGCACCCCTGGCCTCATGCTCTTCAAAACTGGTCAGGTACCCCGTATCATGAAACCACGCCGCAGTGCTCACGATAAAAAAATCCTGGTCAGACAAATGATAATGATTAGCAATTTTCACCACTGCCCGCACTACGTGTTCAGTGTGCTGCAGGTTATGATAGATTAACTTATCGCTTTTTTGGGCGTGAAACAAGGCCGCGGCATGTGCCCGCACCTGGTCCAGAATATCCAGATAATTCATGGTATAAATATGATAGTTTAAATCGTGAAATCCCAATTACAAACTCGTAAACACATTAAATCGCCTAATGTGACAAAAATTTTCAAAATCTCGTTAGAGTCAATAAATTAGCAGTATGATCTGGCAACTCGATTGTCCCAATTTAGATGAAAAAAATCAATTTTTAGAGGAATTTGCACAAGTTCATCGCCAAAAACGTATTTTTAAATTAAATTACACAAATCCTATAAATCTATCTCCTTTGTCACATGATTTTATAAAATAACCCAGCATCTTTGCACAAAAATTGACGCAACAATTTTCTAAAATGAGCTTTTCAAAAGATAAAAGTATAGTAAACTTATTTGCTGAGAAGGCAGCAACCATTCCTGATGATATAGCGGTAGTGTTTCAAGATAAACATATTACCTACCAGGAGTTAGCCGATAAATCCGGTCAGCTTGCAAATTACCTGCAGCTGCTAGGCGTAACCAGCGAAACGCTGGTCCCTGTTTGCCTGGCAAACCCTATGGATATGGTTATTGCCATTTTAGGTATCCTGAAAGCCGGGGCAGCATATGTACCGGTAGACCCGGAGTTTCCTTCAGAACGGATTGCCTTTATGATCAAAGATACTGCTGCAGAGGTAGTGGTCTCAGATAGCCTGTCTGCTCCCTTTTTATCGGCCGCTGCAGGGAGGAATATTGTGCTGTACGATCAGCACAGGGAATTGATCGCACAGCATTCAACGGTAACCGGGGGGCAGGTAATCAGCCCGGCCAACCTTGCTTATGTAATTTATACTTCCGGTTCAACAGGTATGCCCAAAGGTGTACTGATTGAACATCGCCATCTGGTTGATTATGTAAACGGGTTGTATAAAACCCTCCCATTAGCTTCCTGCCGCAGCTTCGGACTTGGCGCCACAATGGCTACAGACCTGGGCAACACTGTACTCTACAGTTCACTGGTGCTTGGCGGCACATTACACCTTTTTACTAAAGAAAATTTTAATACCGTCAATTATATCCACGCGTACTTTGATACAAATGGAATCGACTGCCTCAAGATAGTCCCTTCTCACTGGAAATCTTTATCCCTCGATGGCAAAGATTTACTGCCACGCCGGCTGCTGATTTTCGGTGGAGAAGCATTACATACTACGCTGATCAATGAATTACTGGTTCAGGAACCATCATGCGTTTTAGTAAATCATTATGGCCCTACAGAAACAACAATCGGAAAATTACTTCATGTAGTAGATCCGTCCGCAACATATAACCATACTATACCTATTGGCAAACCATTTACTGCCGCGTCTGTATACCTGCTTGATGAAAATCTCCGGCAGGTTCCGGCAGGAACAACCGGCGAAATTTATATCAGTGGCGAAGGTGTAGCCAGAGGATACCTGAACCGGGACGACCTTACTGCCGAACGCTTCCTTAGCGATCCTTTCATCTCTGACACTGCTGCACGCATGTACCGCACGGGCGATCTTGCACGCCGGCTGGAAGATGGGAATATCGAGTACCTCGGCCGGATAGACGACCAGGTGAAAATCCGCGGTTACCGGATTGAGCTTGGCGAAATAGAAAGTATTTTACAAAAAGCGCCCGGCGTTAAACAGGCAGTGGTAATGGCCCGCGAAAATGCCAGCGGCGATAAACGGCTGATCGGCTATGTAGTGTGTCCGGAAACCTATCACAAGCAAAACATTATTACCTTCCTGGAAAGCAAGCTGCCACCCTATATGGTACCGCAGCTGCTGATGCAGTTAGAGGCTCTTCCCTTTACCCCAAATGGTAAAGTAGATAAAAAATCATTACCAGATCCGGATGCGTCTGCATTGCTGACCAATGCATACTATGCACCCGATTATAAAACCGAAAAACAGGTAACCACTTTATGGAAGGAAATCCTCGGTGTACAACGGGCGGGTATAGAAGATAATTTCTTCGAACTTGGCGGCAATTCCCTGCTGGCACAAAAGTTTGTAGCGTTGCTCAAAGAACGCTATCAATTGATTTTGCCCGTCACCAAATTGTATCAGTACCCTAAACCTAAAGACCTGGCTGCCTTCCTGGATGGAAGAAAAACAGTTAAGCAACCTAAGATAACAAACAAAACCAGTTTGGCGGATGAGAACAAAGATGTGGCGATTATCGGACTTTCCGGACGTTTCCCTGGTGCAGATTCTATTGATGAATTATGGACGATTTTAAAGGAAGGTAAAGAAACAACACGTTTTTTCAGTGATGATGAACTGGATCCAAGTGTGCCCGCAGCACTGAGGGACAATCCTGATTATGTGAAAGCACGCGGAATCGTAAACCATGTGGAAGCCTTCGATCCTGCTTTTTTTGGTATTACTCCAAAACTGGCAGAAATGATGGACCCGCAGCAACGGATCTTCCTGGAAATTGCCTGGGAAGCGATAGAACGCAGCGGTTATGCCAGAGAAAACCAGGGGAATACGATTGGTGTATTTGCCGGGGTTAGGCACAACAGTTATTACGACCACAATGTATTGCCTAACCAGGCAATGATAGAGAATGTGGGCAGGTTCCAGGTAGTTACAGTAAATGATAAGGATTATGTAGCTACACGTACCGCCTATGCTTTAGACCTGAAAGGCCCGGCAGTAAACGTACAGTCGGCCTGCTCCACTTCACTGCTGGCAGTAGCTCAGGCGGTGCAAAGCATCAGGGCTGGCCAATGTGATATGGCACTTGCAGGCGGAGCAACCATCAATTCTCCGGTAAACATCGGCCACTTGTACGAAGAAGGGGCAATGCTCAGCAACGATGGCCATTGCCGGCCTTTTGATGCAGCAGCCGAAGGCACTGTATTCAGTGATGGTGCCGGTGTTGTTTTACTGAAAAGTAAAGCCGCCGCCCTGCACGACGGAGATTTTATTTTTGCAGTGATCAAAGGTGTGGGTTTAAGTAACGATGGCGGCGGTAAGGGGAGTTTTACGGCTCCAAGTGCCGAAGGACAAGCCGGGGCGATCAGGATGGCGATTGATGATGCAGGGGTAGACCCGGCAGCAATCAGCTATATCGAAACGCATGGTACCGCAACCCCACTGGGCGACCCAATAGAGATTGAAGGATTAAATATCGCTTTTGGTGAACAGCCACTCAGCCAGTACTGTGCTATAGGCTCTGTAAAGAGTAATTTTGGCCATTTAACCTGTGCCGCAGGGGTTACAGGGTTAATCAAAGCAGCATTGTCGCTGCACCATAAACTCATCCCCGCCACTATTAATTTTGAAAAACCAAATCCCAATATAGATTTCGAAAATAGCCCTTTTATCGTTAATACCGCTTTAAAAGAATGGGCTGGCCCCAACCGTATTGCCGGTGTAAGTTCTTTTGGTGTGGGTGGTACCAATGTCCATGTGGTACTTGAAGGATATGAAAATCCTGTTACCGATAGTTCTGTATCCAGACCGGTACAGCTTATTACCTGGTCGGCCAAAAACATGAAAAGCCTCAACGGCTTCAGCCAGAGCTTATTGGCTGCTGTTAAAGATAAAAGCGGGGCAGCATTTGCAGATCAGGCCTATACATTAAATACTTTAAGGGCAGAATTTACCCACAGAAGATTTGCTATTGCTGCAGAGGGGAACGAGCTATACAGTAAATTACAGGACCCTGCCAAAGTGTTCACTCAGCAAAAAAAGAACATCCGCGAGGTAGTATTTATGTTTCCCGGACAGGGTTCACAGTACCTGGACATGGGTAAAGCGCTGTACCAGCACGAACCCGTTTTCCAGCAGGCGATGGACGAGTGCAACGTTCTACTAAAAAACTATCTACAAGAAGACCTGCTTTCTATCATCTATCCCGCAGCGCATAACGCTGCCGCAGAAGAAAAACTTAGGAACACACGTTATAGTCAGCCCGCCCTGTTTATCACCGGCTATGCGCTGGCAAAACTGTGGATGAGCTGGGGAGTTTATCCTTCCGCATTTATTGGCCACAGTATTGGCGAATTTGTTGCTGCCTATTTTGCAGGGGTATTTAACCTGCAGGAAGCACTTCAAATTATTGCTACACGCGGACAGCTTATGAGCGAACTGCCTTCGGGGAGTATGTTATCCATCAGAGCCAAAGCAGAAGACATCCTCCCTATCCTGCCCGCAGACATATCTGTAGCAGCGATTAACTCCCCGGTACTGTTTGTGGTAGCCGGAACGCTGGAAGCAGTAGCTGCTTTCTGTGAGGTGCTCGACGAAAAAAATATACCTAACCGCTTACTGCCTACCAGCCATGCTTTCCACTCCTACATGATGGATGATGTAGTGGCGCCGTTTAAAGAGGTGTTGACAGGGATAACCCTGAACAAGCCATTGATTCCAATTTATTCTACAGTTACCGGAGAAGTTTTAAGCGACAACCAGGCAACCGATCCTGCATATTGGGCCAACCATCTCAGGGCTACCGTGCAGTTTGCAGATGCGGCAAAAAACTTGCTGGAAGAGCATGGCGACAAAGCATTTTTAGAACTGGGTCCCGGCAATGCAGCGGCAACTTTTGTACGTCAGCAGCCTGCAGGTAAAAGTAGCGTAGTAATTACTTGTCTCGAAAAACCAGCGGCTGACGAAAATTCGTATCATACTTTATTAAAGGCTGCAGGACAGCTATGGTTAAACGGACTGGATTTCGACTGGCAAGCTTTTTATAACAACGAGCAGAGAAATAAAATATACGATCTGCCTGCTTATGCGTTTAATAAAACAAACCACTGGGTAATGCCCCCGGCACCGGTAGTAATAAATGATACTTACACAACAGAAATTAACACTCCAATACTACAAATACAACCAATAATGAGAAAGCAATCATTGATCAGCAAAATAAAAGACGTTCTGGAAGACACCTCGGGTTTTGAAATGCAGGACGTATCACCAGAAATGAGTTTCATAGAGATGGGGCTCGATTCTTTATTGCTCACACAGATTTCTATTGCCTTAAAAAAGAACTTTAACGCACCGATTACCTTTCGCCAGTTAAACGAAGAATATAATACGATCGATCAGCTTGCAGGTTACCTGGATGCACAACTGCCTCAAGAGGCAGCACAGCCGGTAACACAGCAACCTGCAGCTACAGCTGCTCCGCAATATCAGCAGCAGTATCAACAACACCCACAATACCAGGAACAGCCGCAGCAATACCAGCAACCGCAACATCCGCAGCACAACGCTAACGGCTACGCCCATGTTTATAAACAGGACGTGAACGGCTCAGCGATAGAGCTAATCAGTCAGCAGTTACAGCTACTGGCCAGGCAACTTGCCCTGCTGCAGGGCGGGCAACCGCAGGTACCTGTACAATCCATGGCACCCGTATCCGTGGCCGATTATGCACAATCCAATGTGGCCCTGCCCCAAAATGGAAGTGTGGCCCAGGCTAAACCGGTATCCGACACTAAAACACCAGATCTTACACCAGAGGAAATGATCGAGATCAAAAAACCCTTTGGTGCAAGTCCTCGCATAGAAAAACAATCTGCCGCTCTCACCAATGAGCAGCAAACCTATCTTTCATCGCTGGTTGCACGGTATACGGAGCGGACTAAAGCGAGCAAAACCTACACACAGGAAAACCGTTCGCACATGGCCGATCCAAGGGTAGTTTCCGGTTTTAAACCTGCAACAAAAGAACTGGTGTATTCTGTAGTCATCAATAAGTCCAAAGGCAGCCGCTTCTGGGATATAGATGGCAATGAATATATTGATGCAGTAAACGGATTTGGTTCCAATATGCTGGGTTATCAGCCTGAGGTAATAAAAAGTGCGCTAATAGATCAGATCGAAAAAGGTTACGAAATTGGTCCACAGCACGAACTGGCCGGCGAAGTGAGCAAGATGATCTGCGAATTTACAAACTTTGACCGTTCTGCGCTATGTAACACAGGCTCCGAAGCTGTACTGGGTGCCATGCGTATCGCAAGGACAGTAACCGGGCGCTCCCTTATCGTTGCTTTTACCGGTTCTTACCATGGTATTGTAGACGAGGTGATCGTCCGCGGCAGCAAAAAACACAAAACTTTCCCAGCTGCTCCCGGTATCATGCCCGAAGGAGTGCAGAACATGCTGATACTGGACTATGGTACAGCAGAAACTATGCAGATCATTAAGGAACGTGCCCATGAACTGGCAGCAGTACTGGTAGAACCTGTACAAAGCCGCAGACCGGATTTCCTTCCTTTAGAATTTTTAAAAGAACTCCGTGTAGTAACCCAAAATTCTGGTACTGCATTGATTTTTGACGAAGTGATCTCCGGCTTCCGCTTCCACCCTGCCGGTATACAGGGCATCACGGGTATCCAGGCAGATTTAGGCACCTATGGTAAGGTAGCCGGCGGCGGTATCTCCATTGGTATTATTGCCGGAAAAAGGAAATTTATGGATGCGCTCGATGGTGGTTTCTGGCAATATGGCGATGATTCTATCCCTGAAATCGGGGTTACCTATTTTGCAGGAACATTTGTACGCCACCCTCTTGCACTGGCAACAACCAGGGCATCACTAACGTACTTGAAAGAACAGGGTCCGCAATTGCAAAGTTCACTCAATAAAAAGACAACTTTTATCGCAGACTCCATCAACGCCATTATTAAAAAACTGCGTGTTCCTATGGTAGTGGCTCATTATGGTTCACTATGGAGGGTAAAGTTTATTGAAGAATATCCCTACACAGAGCTGTTCTTTACCTTAATGCGCTACAAAGGAATACACATCCTGGAAGGCTTCTCCTGCTTCCTTACTACAGCACATTCACCGGAAGATATAGACAGGATCATCAGGACTTTCGAAGAATGTCTGTTGGAATTAAAAGCAGTGAACTTCATTCCCGAATATACCCACCCTGTTACAGCGGCACCAAACAATAGTTTTAATACCCCGCCTGTTCCCGATGCTAAACTGGGAAAAGACAAAGACGGTAATCCAGGCTGGTTTGTAAAAGATATGAAGAACCCCGGTAAATATCTACAAGTAAATTAAAATCAAACCAATGTCCCGCTATATTTTAACACCAGTTGATTTTAATCCTTTTGAAGACGAAAAGGAAATAGATAAAATTGTAAATACCAACGAGCCACAGAGGGAAATCTGGCTTTCCTGCGCCATCGGTGGCGAGGAGGCTAACCTGGCATACAACGAATCTATCTCGCTAGACCTGAAGGGAGAGATGCACCCTCATTTTTTTGCCGAAGCTATCCACGAGGTAGTGGCCAGGCACGAATCGCTACGTGCAACGGTTAGTGCCAACGGGGAGTCGCTTATCATCTACAGCCATATGCCCTTTGAGGTAACCACCGAAGATCTTTCTGGTGATAACGACCAGCAACAAACCATCAGCCGGTTTATCAATGCAGAAATGCAAAAGGTATTCGACCTGCAGGAAGGCCCGCTGTTCAGGGCCTATTTACATCAACTGAGTGATACGCATTATTTTTTCACTATGGTCAAACACCATGTGATTGGTGACGGATGGTCTACCGGCATTATACTGGAAGACCTCAGTAAAATATACAATGCAAAAGTTAAAGGGCTGCCGCACTTTTTAGAACCGGCACCGCAGATCAGCCAGTACGAGGCCGAAATGTCAGAATTTAAAAACTCTGCAGAATACGGGCAAACAGAGAAATACTGGTTAAATATCTACAAAGGGAAAGTCCCGGTGCTGGATATGCCCACAGATTTCCCAAGGCCAAAACGCAGAACATATCATGCGAACAGAATAGATCAGTCAGTTTCACCAGAGCTGATCGAACAGTTAAAGAAAACCGGTGCTAAATCAGGATGCAGTCTGGTAAATACCCTGCTGAGTGCCTTTGAGATTTTCCTGCATCTGCAAACCCATCAGCAGGATATTGTAGTAGGATTACCTGCTGCCGGGCAGGCCGCAACAGGACATTTCGGCCTGGTGGGCCATTGTGTAAATGTATTACCGCTAAAAAGTACCATTAACCCTGAAAGTACCTTTAGCGAATACCTGAAAAAAAGAAAAAGTGCTTTTTTTGATGCGTACGACAACCAGAAATTTACTTTCGGTCAGCTCATTAATAAACTAAATATCAAACGGGATTCTTCCCGCATCCCGCTGGTTCCGGTGTTGTTTAATATCGATATGGGCATGGATAATGCGGTAGCATTTGAAAACCTGACCTTCAAACTGGTTTCCAACCCAAGGGCTTATGAAACTTTTGAGCTTTTTCTCAATGCAACAGGATCAAAATCGAGCTTCATCCTGGAATGGTCTTACAATACACACCTTTTTAAGGAAGAAACGATCCAGCAGTTATCAGCCAGCTTTGAACGGCTTTTGCAGGTACTCGCTGCTAACCCTACCATAGCGATCAGGGAACTAACAGCAAATCACACCAAAGAGCTCACAGACCAGCTTGCAATATGGAATAAGACGGATAGAGCTTACGAGCAGATTGCCACATTACCCCAGCTCATCGGCCGTGCAGCAGCAAGGTATCCTAATAAAACGGCTGTAACTTTTAAAAACGAAACACTTACCTATAGAACTTTAGAAGAACGCTCCAACCAGCTTGCCGCCTGCCTGATAGAAAAAGGAATACAAAGGGGCGACCTGATAGGGCTGGCTTCAGACCGCTCTGCAGATCTGCTGATCTCACTACTGGGAATTCTTAAAGCGGGTGCAGCATATATCCCGTTAGACCCGGAGTATCCTCATGAAAGGATTGAGTACATGCTCGAAGATTCCCAGGCCAAAATGCTCCTGGTTTCCTCAGCTTATAGCGGTAAATTTCACTCCCCTGCTGAAGAACTGGTCATAGAGGAGCTTTGGCAGGAACTGGAAAATTATCCCGCTACGGTCCCGGTAATACAATCTACCGGAACAGACCTCGCCTATGTACTTTATACCTCAGGTTCTACAGGTAAACCTAAAGGGGTAATGATCAAACACCACAACGTGGTCAACTTTCTTAGCAGTATGCAGGTAGCACCTGGAATGACAGCAGACGACAGGTTGCTGGCCGTTACTACAATTTCTTTTGACATTGCCGGCCTCGAATTATATTTACCGCTGATTACTGGTGCAGAACTGATTTTATGCGATCAGCAAAGTGCAAAAGACGGAAGGCTCCTGCTCGATCTCATCGCACAAAAAAATATTACCATCATGCAGGCCACTCCTTCTACCTGGGGGATGATGATTGCTGCAGGTTGGGAAGAGCAATATGAACTGAAGGCACTCTGCGGTGGCGAAGCATTGCCTAAAGAGCTCGCAATAAACCTTATGCAGCGTACTTCGTCTTTGTGGAATATGTATGGCCCTACAGAAACGACAATCTGGTCTACCGTAAAACAAATCTTAAATAGCACAGACGCTATTACCATTGGACGCCCAATTCAAAACACACAAGTCTATATTTTAAACGAAAACAACGAATTAGCCGAACACGGCACCACCGGAGAACTGGTCATTGGAGGCGAAGGTGTTGCAGCAGGTTATTTAAACCGGCCGGAGCTGACGGCCGAGCGATTTATAAATGATCCGTATAACACCACACCCGGCTCAAAACTATACAAAACCGGAGATTTGGCCCGGTTCCTTGCAGATGGTGAAATCCTGCATCAAGGCAGGATCGATGAGCAGGTAAAAATACGCGGATACCGGATAGAACTTGGCGAAATAGAATCCTTGCTTTCACAGCAGGATGGTATTAAACAGGCCGTAGTATTGGCCAGGGAAGACACACAGGGTGATAAACGCCTGGTAGGTTATGTAACTCTTGCTGATGAAGAAGTAAGCGATTTGAGCCCTACCTGGAAAGACCACTGGGACACGATTTATGATATTGCTGCAAAATCGCAGCAGGATGTAGCTATCTCCGAACAGAAAATTGATGGTATCGTTCTCGAACAATGGCAGGACAGCGGCACCCTGCTCGAAGAAGCAAAAGAATGGCTGCAGGTATCCGTAGATAAAATTAAAGCATATAACGCACAGGATATTTACGAGATTGGATGCGGGGGCGGACAACTCATGTTCGAAGTTGCCCCCTTTGTAAAATCTTACCTGGCTACAGATTATTCGCCGCCGGCAATAGTAAAACTGAAAGAGAAAATTGATGCCGATCCTGCCAAATGGAACCATGTGAGTGCCAAAAGCTGTGCTGCAGATGATTTCACTGGTATCCCTTTAAAATCTTTTGACCTGGTTATCATTCATAGTGTAGCCCAGTATTTCCCAGATACGGAGTATTTACTGAAAGTTATTAGTGAAGCTATTAAAAGGATTAAAGATGGGGGCTGTTTGTATATCGGCGATATCCAGGGAATGAACTGCCTGGAGATGGAACATGCCATGAACCAGATTACGCATTCGAAGGAAGGTACAACCCTGGCAGAATTCCAGGAGATTGTAGATAACAGGGTAAGAATTGAAAATGAGCTTGCTGCTGATCCGGGGTTCTTTTATCTTTTACCAGATCTGATGCCTGCTATCAGCGCTGTAGATGTAGAACTTCGAAAAGGAAAGCTGGAAAACCAAACTACCAGATATCACTATGATTGCTGGATTTATGTGAATTCGGCACACGAGCAGGTAGATGCCGAATTATGTATTGACGGTTCTGGTCTAAGCTCCGCAGCCGCACTGGAAGAAAAACTTCAAAGCTACCCTGAAGCCATTGTAGCAGTAAAAAATATTTATAATGCACGAACAGACCAGGATTGTGCACTGCTGCACTGGATGGCCAATACCCCGGGGGATACGCCGATAGATGAGATCAGGAACGAATTGACGCTGATTGATAAAGGGCTGCAGCCAGACCTGTTCTGGGAATTAGGCGATCAGCTGGGCTATGCTACGTATATCAACTGGAGTACCGATGGTACAGATGGTTTATTTGATGTGCTATTTATACCAAAAACCAAGCAGCATGCCCTGCCAAAAATCCCCTATTCGGAAAGTTTTAGAAAGGCCAGGGCGGCAGAATTTGCACGTACACCGCTAATTACAAACGAAGTGCATGTAGCCAAATCAAAACTGGATAACTGGAAAAATACATTGAGAAAACAGTTGCCAGACTATATGGTACCTGCTGATCTGATTGCATTAAAAGCATTCCCGCTTACACCGAATAAAAAAATTGATAGAAAAGC
>Ga0247814_10001620_pt1 | contig 13047 bp, 10 predicted proteins | sample UWRJL179409R1_FD_179947 | JGI IMG/M metagenome (GOLD analysis project Ga0247814, IMG submission 179947) | Plant litter microbial communities from Arlington Agricultural Research Station in Wisconsin, United States - UWRJ-L179-409R-1 | ecosystem: Environmental > Terrestrial > Plant litter >...
TCGCGATTGGTTATGGATTGGGTGATTTTGAGTTGTCTCATTTATGTGCTTTGGTGCTCGTTATGTGTTAAGAGCGTGCAAAAGTAAGGATTAAAAGGCACTTTTAAAACTTAAATTCCTGAAAATGTTACAGTTTACACGCGTTATTTATACATAAAATATCTAGCAAAAATTATTCCAAAGTCCTTTTGACAGTAAAAATGTTATATATTGACATATATGTATTATTTATTGTTTATCAATCATAATTGCTTGTTTTATAATAATAAACGGTTTATGTTTGTGTAGTAATAATTGTTTTTGCATGACATTTATCATTAGCATGGAATGGAATTTAAAAACTTATCAAGACACCTTTGTTTGATATATTGAACAGTAAATAACAGCTACAAATGTCGATTATTGTAAATTTAGATGTAATGCTTGCCCGGCGGAAAATGTCCTTAACTGAACTAAGTCAGCAAGTTGGTATTACACTATCTAATCTATCTGTGCTAAAAACGGGCAAGGCGAAAGCTATTCGTTTTGAAACGCTCGCGGCTATTTGTAAGGCCTTAAATTGTCAGCCCGGTGAAATCCTGGAGTATTCTGCTTAGAAATTCATTCTTATACCCAAACCGAGGTGGAAAATATCCCCAATTGGGGTCGATGTTCTATTTTCATACCAACTAATTAAATAAAGATCATTTGTGTTTGATTCTGCGTATAAGCTGATCGACTTTATTTTACTTGTCTTATCACCCACTATCTTGAGCTCTGAACTCAGGCCTATGTGTTCTCTGAGGGCTGGCGACCAGAAATAGTAACCTTTTTCATAACGTTTTTCATCAAAATTAAGCCCAAACTGTTTCCCAAAAGTATAGGAGAAGAAGAATACTGGATTAAGCGGATGAAATATCAGTTTATCTTTGATACGTATTGCAAAAGGCTTGTATTCAAATTTAACAGCAGCAATATGCAACTGGCCTCCTTTAACTTCCGGCACATAACCATAATGGAAGCTTAAAGTTGTTTTTTCTTTTAGCATATTATAACCAGCTCCAATACTCATATAACCAATGCTACCTGCATATTGAATTCCGATCTGATCAGGAGTAATTGTTTTTAGCAGCCTCCTTTGAGAGAATGCAGATGCTGACAAAAATAGGAGTAGTATTAAAATATTAAAAGCCTTCTGCTTGTGCATGGAGTTGTCCGTTAGAAATATCAATTATTGTATAAGCTCTGTTAACTATAGCATTGGTGATGATGAAAGGGATGCCAATATCATCTTTTCTGTAAATGACGTCAGGTGAGTGCTGATGCGAATGAATCGAGGCAAGCATTCCCGGTGTTTTATTAAATAAATCTTCATACGGTTGCTCAAGGTTTTTGTCAAAATCTCCGTCAGTAGGGGGGACGTGTGAGAGTGCAACAATATTACTGATCCCATTTTCCAGTGTCAGATTATCTCTCAGCCAGGCAAGATCGGGAATTGTGCCGTCGAAACCGTGTTCTCTACTGTTGGAATCGTGACATACAAACTTTACTCCTCCATAGTTGAAAGTAAAGTTGGGCTGACCAAACATTCTTTTATACACATCATATCCATTTGCGAGCTGGTCGTGGTTACCGATAACTGAAATAAAAGGAACCCTGAGTCCGGAATAGATTTTATAGATTCCCTGAAATTCGAGCAGCAGACCAAAATCGGATATATCACCGTTCAGGATAACAAAATCTATATCATTGCGAGAATTGATATGATCTACAAATAACTGTGCTTCGTTATATTTTCGTTGTGTATCACCGGATACAGCTATTCTTATTGCTGAACCTGCAGCCTTTTCCTGCAGCGTACTGATCTCTTTAGCATTTACGTCAGTAGGAGAATCGGCGTTGAATTTTTGGTTGGGGCTGTATTCGTTTACGTTACAGCCTGATATTGACACTGCAATTATGCAGGCAAGGAAAGTACTTTTCATGGTATTTTTTATAACACCACAAAGATAGAAAAGTTCTAAAGTCTGACTTTTTTTATAAGTCAGTCAGAAGTAATGTTTCCTTCAATTTAACTCCTTTTTCTGTCATTTCTACCGTACAGCACTCGTTTACCGAATCATGCTCCAAATAAAGAATATAATTTTTAGCCGCTGCTTCTTCCAAAAACGCCTTTTTTTCTTTTAAAGTCTGTAATGGAAACATATCATACGCCATTACATAGGGTAGAGGGATGTGCCCTGTAGAAGGAAGCAGATCCGCTGCATAAATGATCGTCTTGCCTTTATATTGAATTTGAGGTAACATCATTGCATCTGTATGGCCGAAAGCATAACGCACATTAAAACCAGGTATAAATTCAATACCCTCAGTACCGTCGATAAACTTAAGCTGACCACTTTCCTGGATAGGCAGGATATTGTCTTTTAAAAATGAAGCTTTCTCCCTGGCATTTGGCTGTACTGCCCATTCCCAGTGTTTTTCATTACTCCAGTAGGCTGCATTTTTGAATGCCGGAAACAGCTTGTCGCCTTCGCGTATAATCGCTCCGCCACAATGATCAAAATGTAAGTGCGTCAAAAATACATCAGTAATGTCATTACTGTTGAAACCTTTTGCGGCAAGTGATTTTTCCAGCGTGTCATCCCCGTGCAGGTAATAGTGACTCAAAAACTTCTCATCCTGTTTATCCCCTATACCTGTATCAATAAGGATCAGTCTATCTCCGTCTTCAATTAACAAACAACGCATTGCCCATGTACACATGTTATTTGCATCCGCAGGATTACTTTTCTGCCAGATTGTTTTTGGTACTACGCCAAACATTGCGCCACCATCCAGTTTAAATAAGCCGGTTTCAATAGTATGTAAATTCATCTTTGGAGATTTTGATCTGCTGTAAAATTAAAAAACCTGCTGAGGAATCAGCAGGTTTAGTATAAATAAGTTCTTGTTAATCTTACAAGTGGATTACTTCACCATATGCATCAGCAGTGGCTTCCATAATCGCTTCACTCATTGTAGGGTGAGGGTGAACTGCTTTCAGCATTTCATGACCAGTAGTTTCTAATTTACGTGCTACAACGATCTCAGCGATCATTTCTGTTACATTTGCACCGATCATGTGCGCACCTAACAGTTCGCCGTATTTAGCGTCATAAATCATTTTAATGAAACCATCTTTAGCACCTGCAGCACTAGCTTTACCCGAAGCTGAGAATGGAAATTTACCGATTTTCAATTCGTATCCAGCTGCTTTAGCCGCTTTTTCAGTATAACCTACTGAAGCGATTTCAGGAGTGCAATAAGTACATCCCGGGATGTTGTTATAATCTAAAGGCTCAGGGTTGTGACCTGCTATTTTCTCTACGCAGATAATTCCTTCCGCAGAAGCAACGTGAGCTAAAGCTTGTCCGCCTACTATATCACCGATAGCATAATAACCTTTAACATTAGTATTATAGAACGGATCTACAACAACTTTACCTTTTTCAGTTTTGATGCCTGTTTCTTCCAGACCAATATTTTCAAGGTTCGCAACAACACCAGCGGCAGAAAGGACGATATCACATTCTATAGTTTGCATGCCTGATGCAGTTTTTACCTGTACTTTGCAGCCGTTACCGGAAGTGTCAACAGATTCTACACTTGAAGACGTCATTACCTCGATACCGACTTTTTTAAAGCTGCGCAATAATTGTTTTGAAATGTCTTCATCTTCTACTGGTACGATAGTATCCAGGAATTCTACCACGGTAACTTTCGTTCCCATAGTCGCATAGAAATAAGCAAATTCTACACCTATAGCTCCAGAACCAACGATAACCATTGATTTAGGTTGCTCCGGTAAAACCATCGCCTGTCTGTAACCGATTACTTTTTTACCATCTTGTTTTACACTTGGCAATTCTTTCGAACGGCCGCCTGTAGCCAATATGATGCTAGTTGCAGTCAATTCTTTTTGAGAACCATCGGCACCTTTAATTTCGACTTTGTTTCCTGGTTTAGCTTTACCAGTACCCATAATCACGTCAATTTTGTTTTTCTTCATTAAAAACTGAACGCCTTTACTCATACCATCAGCTACACCACGACTGCGTTTAATGACAGCAGCGAAATCAGCTTCAGCCGGAGCGGTTTTGATACCGTATTCAGCAGCATGATTAATGTATTCAAATACCTGAGCACTTTTTAATAAAGCTTTAGTTGGTATACAACCCCAGTTAAGGCATATTCCGCCTAAAGATTCACGTTCTACAATTGCAGTTTTTAAACCTAATTGTGAAGCTCTGATTGCTGCAACGTATCCGCCTGGACCGCTACCTATTATAATCACATCGTAGTTCATATCTTTTTAAAGGAAAATTAACTTAGTAAAGCCCAAAATTAAAAAAAATGTTCGTTAAACCTGCGAATTAGATTTTTGTGCGATTCTTTTATTGAAATATGATTTAGCAATGTTAAAATCAATGAAAGGATTACGTTAGCATTCTTTTTAATAATTATCTGGTGAACTGTGGGTTAAGCTTGTATTATTATTGTAAAATGTGGATAAATACTTGTGATTATTAACGATTTCTTAACATTGAAAGCTAAAACGTTGCAATATTAATATCTACTTTTGTGGCTAATTAACTATTACAGTCACTAAACGGCTTACGTTTACTACAAAACAAACAAATTAATCAAAAGCATGAAGAAAAATCTACTATTTAAAATTGTAGTTCTCCTTTTCGCTGTTATTGGTTTTACTTTTGCTGCAAATGCACAGGTTACAACCTCTTCAGCTACTGGTACTATTAAAGATGGTTCGGGTCCATTGCCTGGAGCTAGTGTAAAAGCAGTTCATACTCCGACTGGAACTACATATGGAGTAACTACTAATGCAGATGGGCGTTTTACTATTGGTAATATGCGTGTTGGTGGTCCCTACACTTTCGAGGTGAGTTTTGTTGGTTTTTCTTCACAAAGAATTACCGATGTTTATCTGAAACTTGGTGAGGCTTTTGTATTAAACCTTACTTTAACTGATAATTCAGCTAATCTGAAAGAGGTAAATATCACAGCGAATACAAACAGCATTCTGAATTCAAACAAAAGCGGTGCTACTACTGTCATCGGTAAAAAACAAATTCAGGTTTTACCAACAATAACAAGAAGTATCAATGATATTACCCGCCTTACTCCTCAGGGAGGTGGTAGTAATGGATCTACTGGTGGTGGTAACTATCGTTCCAATAACTTTACTGTAGATGGTGGTAACTTCAACAACCAGTTTGGTATAGGTCAAAACGTACCTGCAGGTGGTTCTCCAATATCACTGGATGCATTAGAGCAAATCTCTGTTAACGTTACTCCTTATGATGTGCGTCAGACAGGTTTCACTGGTGCTGCAATCAACGCAGTAACACGTTCAGGAACAAATGATTTCTCTGCAACTGCATTCTATACTATGCGTGGAGATGATCAGCAAGGAAAAAAGATTGGTGATTATACAATTCCTAATTTACAGAAATTAGATCAAAAGCAATATGGATTTAGTTTTGGTGGACCGATTGTTAAAAATAAATTATTCTTTTTTGTAAACGGAGAGTGGAGTAAAACTACTGCACCGGGTACAGCAAATGTTGCTTCTACACCTGCAACTCCTTATGGAAATGGTAGTGCATCAAATATTTCAAGACCAACTGCAGCATTTTTAGATGAAGTAAGTTCTTATTTACTATCTAAATATAACTATGTTACTGGTCCTTACCAGAATTATGATGTATTGAGTAATAACAATAAATTATTAGCACGTTTAGACTGGAATATTTCTAAAAATCATCATTTTAACATTCGTTACAATCAGGTTGAAAGTAAAAGTCCTGCTAATGCAAGTTCTTCTACAAACGGAAGTAATATCAACTACAATAACTCGAGAACTACAAACTTTAACCTTCCATTTTATTATTCCAACTACAATCAGGAACAAAATCTATATTCAGCAGCAGCTGAGTTAACTTCGAATTTTGGTAGTAAATTTACTAACTCATTACGTGCAACATATACGCATCAAAATGACCCAAGAAGTTCACTAAGTGCACCATTCCCTTTGGTAGATATTCTGGATAATAAAGCGACAGGAGCTGTAGGAAGTCCTATTTCTACTTTTGGTTATGAAGCTTTTACTTACGGAAACTTAAGAGATGTTAAAACTAAATCGATCAATGATGATTTTAACATGGCTTTAGGTAAACACAATGTAACTTTAGGTGCTCAGGTTGAAATGAGTGAAACCCTTAACGGTTTCCAACCATTTGGTTTAGGTTTTTATACTTTTAACTCATGGGATGATTTCAAAAATGGTGTGAGACCGGTTAACTATGCACTAACCTATTCTTTGAATCCTGATGGTTCACAGGCATTCTCTAACTTTAAGTTCGCACAATACTCTGCTTATGCTCAAGATGAATTCAGTGTAACAGACAGATTCAAACTGACTGCAGGTTTAAGAGTAGAGAGAGCTACTTATCCAGATGCACAAGGAATTCAAACGAATCCTTTACTGGCTAACTTATCATTTAACGGTGAGAAAATGGATACTGGAGTATTACCAGAATCAAGATTTATGTTTTCTCCAAGATTTGGTTTCAACTGGGATGTTAAAGGCGACCGTTCATTACAATTAAGAGGTGGATCGGGTATCTTTACTGGTAGAATTCCTTTTGTATGGATCGTTGCTCAATCTGGTAACTCTGGTATGTTACAATATACTCAGGCTTACAGTAATCAGGCAACTAATCCTGTTTTCAATCCAGATCCTACTGCAAATATTCCTGCAGTTAAAGCTACTCCGGGTACTCTTGTACCGAACAATGCAGCAGCAATGGCTAGAGACCTTAGGTTTCCACAAACATGGAAATCAAGTTTAGCTGTAGACGTTAAACTTCCTGGTGGCATTGTAGGTACTATTGAAGGAATCTATAATAAAGATTTGTATGCAGTAGTTGCAAGAAATCCAAATCTGGTGGCGCCAACTCCACTTAATATCACGGGATACCCTGATAACAGATTAGTTTATCCTAGTGCTAACGTTGATAAATATATCTACAAATTAACAAACGGTGTACCTGGTACAACTGGAACAACAGCATTCACACCAACAGTGATGAATAATGTTAAAGGTGGACACTACTGGTCTGTTAGTGGTCAGTTGTCAAAACAATTCAACACTGCACTTTCTGCTTCGGTTGCTTATACGCATAGTGAAGCGAAAAACTATGGCGATGGTAGTGGAGATCAGATCAACAATTTGTGGACTAATCCAGCTAATATGTCTGGTAACTCAAACATTGCTGAGCTAAGTTATACAAGTAACGTAATTCCTGACCGTATAATTGCTTCATTATCTTACCGTAAAGAATACCTTAAAAACCTTGCTACTACATTCAGTTTCTTCTATGAAGGACAGACTCAAGGAAGATATTCCTATATCTATAGTGGTGATATGAACAGAGACGGTAACAATAATGATTTAATTTATGTTCCGGCAAATGCGTCAGAAATTACATTTTTACCTTTAACTGTTAGCGGCAAAACTTATACTGCTCAGGATCAGAGTGATATTTTCATGAACTTTATTGACAATGATAAATACCTTAAAACACGTAAAGGACAGTATGCTGAACGTAATGGTGCTAAACTTCCATGGAGAAATCAGGTAGATTTCAAATTGGTTCAGGAAGTATTCAGAAATGTTGGTGGTAAAAGAAACTCATTCCAATTCACAATGGATGTATTTAACTTTGGTAACCTGCTGAATAAAAAATGGGGTAATGTAAATTACGTAAGTAATGCAAATATCCTTGTTCCTACTAATACTGCTGCGCTTGTTGCTGGCGGAACTACTTTACCAACTTTCAGAATGGCTACTAATAATGGTGATATTGTTAGAGAAGCATTTGGAGTTAATCAAACTATAACTTCAACTTATTACATGCAATTCGGAGTACGTTACAACTTCAACTAAATAAAATAGTTTTTTTTGAACCCCCATTCTGAATTTCAGAATGGGGGTTTTTTGTTTAACAGAAATGTGACCCGCATCACCTTTTTGTCATATTGACTTAAACACTTTTTTCGTCAGTTTATTTTCTGTTTATTTGTACCGAATGAACGTTCAATTAGAAGATACATGCGGAAAAAGAGAGGCTGTTTTAAACAGTACCCTCTCACTATTGCGTAAGCATGGTTTCCATGGTACGCCAATGAGCCAGATTGCGAAACATGCAGGTGTGGCAGCTGGTACAATTTATCATTATTTCGAATCCAAGGATGCGCTGATCTTAGAACTATACGTTCACGTTAAGAACAAGCTGGCACTGGCAGTGATGGTAGGAGATGATGAGCATCAGACTTACAAGGAGCGTTTCTTTAACTGCATGCTGAATCAGTACAATTTTTATATTGAAAATGAAGATTCACTTGTTTTTTTGGAACAATATGTGAATTCTCCATATGCCAATCAACACCCTGAAATTGATAGTCAACTGTTTGTAGATAAAGTGATTAGTTTTTTTAAATATGGCATAGAAAATGCTTATTTCAAAAATATTGATTCCCGCTTATTAGCGCCTACAATAAAAGGCACATTAGTGGCTGCAGCTTACTTTCAGTTATCTCAGCATATGGTCTTTTCTAAAGATGATATCATAGAAGTGATCAATGTGATCTGGGATGGTATAAAAAAACAATAATTAATATGCAAACTCAATACCCTTAATATATATATGAAAATTTCCAATTTAATTTTAACGATGCTCTCCTGTGTATCGGTCCTTCTGCCAGGATCTTTATATGCACAGACTACAGTAAGGGAGCAGCCCACGCTAAGCAATGCTACCTTACAGGAATGCATTGATTATGCTTTGAGTAACAAACCGGGCGTACGACAATCAGTTATTGATGAAGAAATCGGCGAAAGAGATATTAAATCGGCCCTGTCAGGCTGGTTACCTCAGATCAACGGTAATGGTACCTTCAATCATAACTTCAAACAACAGACAACTGTTCTGACTACAAATGGAGAAAGTTCTTTCCTGACATTTGGCGCCAAGAATACTTCGAGTTTTGTTTTGCAGGCTGATCAGCAGTTTTTAAATGCGGGTTTAATCCAGGCATCTAAAACGGCTAAATACTTCAGACAACAGTATAAGCAAAACACGGAGAATGTTAAAATCAACACTGTTGTTGATGTAAGCAAGGCTTTCTATGATATCTTAACGAGCAAAGAGCAATTGAATATCATCGCAGAAAATATAGCGCGACTGGAAAAACAATTCAAAGATGCAAATGCACAGTATGAGGCTGGTTTAGTTGATAAAACAGATTTTCAAAGGGCACAAATCAGCTTAAGTAATTCGAAGGCAGATTTGAAAAGAACTAATGAACTGTTAAAATATAAATATGCTTATTTACGGGAGCTAATAGGTTATACTGCTAATAAAGAGTTTGGATTGTCTTATAATAAAGATGATATGGAGAAAGAGGTCTCGGTTGATACGAACCAGATGGTTGCTTATCAGGACCGTGTTGAGTATCGTTTACTGGAAACTCAAAGACAGCTGCAACGTATCAATACCAGTTATAACAAATGGTCTTACGTACCAAGTCTGTCTGGTTTTTATAATTATGGCTTCAATTATCAGAATCAGGAATTGGGCTCCCTGTATAATCAGAACTTTCCTAGTTCTGTTATCGGACTAAAACTTACGGTTCCTATCTTTCTTGGTGGAAAACGTACGCAGGAAATCAAAAAAGCACAACTGCAGGAGCGCAGAGTCGAATTAGATATTGAAAATACCAAAAATCAGATCAATACGCAGTATGAGCAAGCAATGGCTACTTATAAGGCTAATCTGAACGATTTAAATACTTCTAAGGCTAATGTTGAAATTTCAAAACAAGTATATAATACGATCAAACTTCAGTATGATGAAGGGATTAAAACATATCTTGATCTAACAACAGCAGAAACTGACCTTCGTACCACTCAAATTAATTATCTCAATTCCCTTTACAGTTTGCTGTCATCAAAATTAGACGTAAAACAAGCATTAGGAACAATCACAGTAAACCCATAACCCGCCATGAACATTAATTATATAAAATTCGGAATCGCTATTATCAGCGCTACAACTTTAGCTTCCTGCGGAGGACAACAGGCACCTCAGCAAGGTCCTCCTCCAGCTACTCCTGTGACTACTTATACGGTGGCTGATCAGCCTGTAACCACTGTGGATTCTTATCCAGGAGTTGTTATTGCATTAAACGAAGTTGAATTGCGTGCTCAGGTTGGCGGATATGTAACTGCTATTTACGTTAAAGATGGTCAGGCTGTGACTAAAGGCCAGAAATTATATGAAATTGACCGCACAAAATATCAGGCTGCTTATAATGCGGCAAAAGCTGATGTGAATGTTGCTAAAGCTAACCGCGATAAGACTAAAAAAGATGCAGATCGTTATACTAAACTAGCAGAACAGGACGCAGTTGCTAAACAACGTGTTGATTATGCTTTAACAGATTTAGCAAATGCAGAATCTCAAGTTGCTGCAGCACAAGCTTCATTGGCTTCGGCAGCTAATGATTTACAGCGTGCTACAGTGGTTTCTCCATTAACGGGTACCATTGGTATTTCTCAGATCAGATTAGGTGCATTTGCATCTCCGGGAACTACTGTTTTAAATACGGTTTCTACGAACAATCCAATTGCTGTAGATATTCCTGTTAGCCAGGCAGATATTCCTCGTTTTATTCGATTGAAAAATGATCCCTCTGCTGTTAAGGATTCTTTGTTCAGCATTCAATTACAGGATAATAGTATTTACAGACGTCAGGGCCGTATTGTAGCGATTGACCGTGCTGTTGATCCGCAAACAGGTACGATTAAAATAAGAATCAGTTACCCGAATGAAGGTGGTAAACTTATTTCAGGAATGAATGTAAACCTGAAAGTGTTAAATAAAGAAATAGGTAATCAGCTAGTGATTCCTTATAAAGCAGTGACTGAACAATTAGGTGAATTCAACGTGTTTGTTGTTGGCGATAGCAGTAAAGCTGTACCAAGAGTGATTAAAGTAGGTAAACAGGTTGACCAGAATATTGTAGTAACAACAGGCTTAAAAAAGGGTGAAGTTATTGTGGTTGAAGGTGTACAGAATGTAAGACCGGGTGCAGTTGTGCAGGCAGGATCTGTAGAAGCAGCAAACGGACAGCAGCCAGCAGCGGCAGCAGCAAAGAAATAGTTATTATAAGAAATTCAAACATATGATTTCAGACGTATTTATAAAACGACCAGTCACGGCGATCGTTATTTCCATATTAATCGTACTGATTGGGGCAATTGTGATCACCACACTGCCTATCAGTCAGTACCCAAGTATTGCACCGCCTACAGTTACCGTTACGGGAACATATACAGGTGCGGATGCGCAAACCGTAGAACAAACGGTAACCACACAGGTAGAGAGTCAGATCAACGGTACACCGGGGATGAAGTATTTACAGTCTAACAGTACTTCTGATGGACGGTCGGCCATTACGGTTACTTTTGATGTAGGTACCAACATTGATATTGCTGCGCTTGATGTGCAGAACAGGGTGGGAATTGCCGAGCCAGGATTGCCAGAAGCAGTTAGGCGTTTAGGTATCACCACTAAAAAAGCAAATAATGATATCTTAATGGTAATTGGTCTGTATTCTCCAAATGGAACGTACGACCAGAAATTCATTTCCAACTATATCAACTTATATGTTAAGGATGCCTTATTAAGGATCAAAGGGGTAGGGGATGTACAGGCATTTGGTCAGCCCTTCAGTATGAGGATCTGGTTAGATGCAGGTAAACTGGCAAGATTAGGTTTAACGCCAGCTGATGTATCCACAGCAATTACAGAACAGAATTCACGTATCCCGGGTGGTAGTGTTGGTGGTCCGCCGCAACAGAGCTCTCAGACATTTGAGTTCTCTGTAGTAATGGATGGTGACTTAAATACTGAAGAGCAGTTTAGAAACATTGTGATCAAAACTGGTGAAACCGGTGCTCCAGTATATTTAAAGGATGTTGCAAGGGTAGCATTAGGTGAATTCTCTTATGCTACAACATCTAAAGTAAATGGTAAAGTTGCTTCACTGATGGCAATTAACCAGACTCCGGGCGGTAACGCGGTAGAAACAGCAGCTGGTATTGATGCGGCTATGGCTGATTTGAAGAAATCATTTCCTAAAGATCTTGATTTTAAAGTAGGCTATGAAACAGTTTCCATTGTAAAAGTATCCATCAATGAGGTAATTCATACGCTGGTTGAAGCATTAATCCTGGTAACAATTGTGGTGTTCTTCTTCCTTCAAAGCTGGAGGGCAACATTAATTCCTGTATTGGCTATTCCGGTATCTATTATCGGTACGTTTATATTCTTCACTTTACTTGGCTTTTCCATCAACGTACTAACGATGTTTGGTTTCGTACTGGCCATTGGTATTGTGGTGGATGATGCGATTGTAGTGGTCGAGGCCGTCCAGCATTATATGGACCATGAAGGACTTTCCGCTCCGGATGCGACAAGAAAAGCGATGAAAGATATTACTGCTCCGGTTATTGCGATTGCGTTAATCTTAGCTGCAGTATTTATTCCGGTAGGATTTATACCGGGTATGGTGGGCCAGCTGTATCAGCAGTTTGCAATTACCATTGCTGTTTCTGTATTGATCTCTGCATTTATTGCATTATCTCTTACACCAGCATTGTGTTCATTGCTGTTAACGCCAATGAACCTGAGCAAAGATTCAAAGGGATTGAACAAGTTCTTCTTTAAATTTAATACCTGGTTTGCAAGAGTTACTGAAAAGTATTCTAATGGCGTAAGATGGGCTTTGAAAAAGGCACCATTTGTTATGATCATCCTTGCTTGTATCTATGTAGGTACAGTGGGTTTGTTCATTAAAAAACCTTCAGGATTTATTCCGAATGAGGATGCTGGTATCTTTATCATGGGTGCTACCTTACCAGAAGGCGCTTCGGCTGCA
>Ga0247814_10001621_pt1 | contig 13037 bp, 12 predicted proteins | sample UWRJL179409R1_FD_179947 | JGI IMG/M metagenome (GOLD analysis project Ga0247814, IMG submission 179947) | Plant litter microbial communities from Arlington Agricultural Research Station in Wisconsin, United States - UWRJ-L179-409R-1 | ecosystem: Environmental > Terrestrial > Plant litter >...
CAGACGCTGGTGCCACAGGCAAAAATTGGTATAGCGCATGGCCAACTGGACGGTGATGCCCTGGAAGATGTTATGCTCAACTTTATCAATGGCGAAAAAGACGTACTGGTAGCTACAACTATCATTGAGGCAGGACTAGATATTCCAAATGCCAATACGATCATTATTAACCATGCCCATATGTTTGGACTGAGCGACCTGCACCAGATGCGCGGACGTGTTGGCCGGTCTAACAAAAAAGCATTCTGTTACTTATTAAGTCCACCTTTGTCAACTCTCACTTCCGAAGCAAGGAAGAGGCTGAGTGCCATCGAAGAGTTTTCTGACCTGGGTAGCGGCTTTAATATTGCTATGCGCGATCTGGATATCCGCGGCAGTGGTAATTTGCTTGGTGCAGAACAAAGTGGTTTTATCGCAGAGATAGGCTTTGAGATGTACCATAAAATCCTGGACGAAGCCATTCAGGAACTAAAGGCTGATGAATTTAAAGATCTTTTTAAAGATGATAAGGAACGTCCTTTTGTAACGTTCACCCAGATTGATACCGATCTGGAGCTGTACATCCCTGATGATTACGTAACAAATATTACCGAACGGTATAATCTCTATACAGAGCTATCCAAGCTCGATAACGAGCCTCAGCTGGAAGTATTTGAAACTTCTCTTAAAGATCGCTTCGGAAGCGTTCCTAAGCCTGTTAAAACGATGTTAAGTGTGCTCCGTATGCAATGGGCCGCTAAAAGACTGGGTTTTGAAAAATTAAGCTATAAAAAAGGGGTGCTGCGGGGATATTTTATCGCGGATAAGCAATCTAATTTTTTCGATTCCCCCATGTTCCATAAGATATTATCATTTGCACAGCAACATCCAAGGATGTGTAACCTCAAAGAAGTTAAGAACACCCTGAGAATAGCTTTTGAAGATTTAAACTCGGTAGAAGATGCGATACAAATGCTGGAAATGGTTGCCCAATAATCTATAAAGATGAACCCACAACTGTTAAATGACCTGATTACGGTCCAGATGCCATTTGGCAAGTATAAAGGTAAACTGATGTGCGATCTACCAGAATCTTACCTGGTATGGTTTCACAGCAAGGGTTTTCCTCCCGGCAAGTTAGGGGAGATGCTCGGTACAATGTACGAGATCAGACTGAACGGACTGGAATACCTGCTCAGGGAATTAAAAACCCGCAGATAATTTTATAACAGACAGGCCCGTTGTGAGACGGGCTTGTCTGCTTAACTTATTTTAAAATCAGATACAGGTAAGCGTATACCACTGGTGCTGCAATTAGCAAACCATCAAAACGGTCCAGCAAACCACCGTGCCCCGGTAAGAGTGTACCAGAATCCTTTGCATTTAAGCTTCTTTTCAGCATAGATTCTACCAGGTCGCCCAGGGTACCAAAACTAACAATTAGTACGGCCATTCCTGCCCAGACCCATAGAGTAATCTCGGTAAAAAAGTAAGATATGGCCACAGCTACCAGCACACTGGTAAACACCCCTCCGAAAAAACCTTCCCAGGTCTTTTTTGGAGAATGTCTTTCAAATAATTTATGTGCACCCAGTTTTCTTCCAAATAAATACGCACCGGTATCACTTGCCCAAAGCATCAGCATAAATGCAAGGGGAAGATGAAAATTATACACGTTCCAGTCATTTAGAAAGCCCAGGGAGTAATAAAAACAAAAAGGAACCGTCACATATACAAAACCAGTAAACGTGTAGGAGATGTTGGCAAATGGTATTTTATCTTTTTTATACAGTTCGCATAAGAAAACGGAAAAAATCAATGGTATCAGCAGCAGCAAAAATTTAGAATCAAACTGCAGGAAATGATATCCGGCGGTCATTATAAAAATAAGTGCACTTACTATAAGCCCTACATTTCTATGCGGACGGATACCAGCTGTTTTAATCAGCTTATAAAATTCTGCCAGGGCAAATACACTCAGCAGTAAATAAAAACCGGTAAACGTATAGCCGCCCAGAAAAACGGAGCCCAGCATGACTATAGTAAAGAAAAATGCAGTTATTGCCCTGGTCTTCATTATGCTTCCGGTGTTGCAGTATCGTTAGCTGAAGAATTGATAAAGGCCTCAGCCGCGTCAAAATCTTTTTTGTTAACCAGTACTTCAATTGTTCCGAAGGTCTGGTAAGACGAATCCTGTTTATTCATGATCACTGCAGCAATGTCATTTTCTATTAATCCTTGTTTAAGTATCTCTGCTGTAACAGGATCTTTTGTAGTGTATACTTTAACCCAATTGCTTTCCATGATTTTGTGTCGTTTTGTAGTGTAAAAATTTCAGTAAAAATATGCCCAAAAGTAAGCTAATAACCACTGCATACCAGCTAAAATTAGAAGAATTATCTAAATTATCCAGCGGAATATGGTGCAGCTGCATATACCAAGCAAGACAAACAGCATAACCGTTATTTAAAAAATGGGCCAGCATGGTGTACCATAAGCTTCCCGTCCACCAGTAAATATAACCAAATAAAGCCCCCAGCAATAGTCTTGGGATAAATCCAAAAAACTGAAGATGAATGGCACTAAAGATGAATGCAGTGATCCAAATAGCTACATGAGGGTCACGGAACATCCTGTTGAAAGACCTTTGTACCGCCCCCCTGAAAATAAATTCTTCTGCAATAGCCGGCAATAAGGCAATGATAAAAAGATTAATGAAAAAGTCGCTGATATGATCCACTTTCAGTAATAAAACGGTCATTTTCATCGCTGCATCTTCCTTTTCCCTCATCCAGTTTTCTACCGGTTTTAAAATATCCGGAAAAGTCATTTTTTGATTAGCCAGCGCAATCCATTCCATCATCGGCATAGTGCATACCATGATTAAAATGATAAGAAATAGTATAAAAAGCTGCGGTTTTTTAAATCCATAAAAATCCTTTAATGCCATCTTTTCCTTCTTTGCCAGCCATACAGGCGGTAAAATAAATAAACATGCCGTGGTTAATACCTGTGAAATTTTTAGTACCACCACATATTTATCATAATCACCTTCACCTGTGGCAAGACTACTTAAACTGGCAGTTCCATATAGCATCAGTATTATTAATACAGAAAGTATAATGCCAATAATGATCCCGGCAATGGCAAATAGCAAAATCATAAGTAACTGTAAATAAGCACTATTTTCTTCATGCTCTTCTGGAATTAAATTCATTATTACGGATTTTTGTACCTTTGTTTATTAATTTTGGTTTGAAAATAGAAAAATGTCTGTAAAGATAGGAAATATTGACCTTGGGGAGTTCCCTTTATTACTTGCACCGATGGAAGATGTAAGTGACCCGCCATTCCGGTTTGTATGTAAACAAAGTGGTGTGGATATGATGTACACAGAATTTATTTCTTCCGAGGGATTGATCCGTGATGCTGCAAAAAGCCGACAGAAGCTGGACATTTTCGAATATGAAAGACCAATAGGTATCCAGATTTTCGGCAGTGAAATCTCTACCATGCGGGAAGCTACAGAAATTGCTACGCTGGCCGGACCAGACCTGGTTGATATTAACTATGGCTGCCCGGTTAAACAGGTAGCCTGTAAAGGTGCAGGATCGGCATTGTTACAGGACATTGATAAAATGGTAAAAATGACGGAAGCTGTAGTAAAAGCTACCCATTTGCCAGTTACCGTGAAAACCCGTTTGGGATGGGACGACAATACCAAAAATGTTGACGAGGTAGCAGAAAGGCTGCAGGATATCGGTATCCAGGCACTCACTATTCACGGACGTACACGTTCACAGATGTATAAGGGCGAGGCAGACTGGCGGATGATCAGGGATATCAAAAGAAACCCGCGTATCAAAATACCTGTTTTTGGTAATGGTGATGTAGACAGCCCGGAAAAAGCATTTGCCTGGCGCCAGGAGTTTGAAGTGGATGGTATTATGATTGGCAGGGCCGCAATTGGTTATCCATGGATATTCAGGGAAATCAGTCATTATTTTAAAACCGGGGAAAAACTTGCAGGACCTACTGTAGAAGAAAGGGTAGCTGTATGTCGCACTCACCTCGATAAATCAATCGCCTGGAAAGGCCCTAAAGTGGGGATATTTGAAATGAGAAGACACTACGCTAATTATTTTAAAGGATTGCCCGATTTTAAAAACTACAGGATGTTATTGGTCAAAGAAGACAATATTGAAATAATTCATGCAATTTTAGACGAAGTGGCAGATAAATATCAATACATTATTCCTGAAGGAGAAATGGCTTGATTTTTGAAAAACACTCTATAAATTAGATTAAAAATGGTTACAGCAATTACACAAGGCGTTAAGATTTCAGTAGATACGGTGTATCAGGAAGAATATTCTAATCCTGAAAAAGAACATTTCATGTTTGCTTACCAGATCACTATAGAAAACCTTTCTGATTATTCAATCCAGTTGATGCGCCGCCAGTGGTTTATTTTCGACTCAAATGGTACACAAAGGGATGTAGAAGGAGAAGGAGTAGTAGGTATCCAGCCAGTAATAGAACCTGGCGAAAGCCATTCTTATGTATCCGGCTGTAACCTCACTACGGATATCGGTTCTATGTCTGGCAATTACTTAATGCACCGCATTGCAGATCAATCAGATTTTACTGTAGGTATCCCGGAATTTCAGCTGATTGTGCCTTACCGCCTCAACTAATCCCTGCTTCTTCCAAATAACATCGAAGCATAATACAATAAGTTTGCAAGGGCTCCCAGTGCTGCTACTACGTAGGTCATAGCCGCCCACCATAACGCATCCTTGGCCTGGCTATTTTCCTCTTTGGTATGCATTACTACCTGGTTATTTTTTAACCAGATCAGTGCCCTTTTACTGGCATCAAATTCTACAGGCAGGGTAATAAAACTGAAAATAGTAATCAATGCCAGACCAGCTACCCCAATACCTAAAACAATCGGGTTTCCTGTAAAACCTATCAGTAATATACCGATAATCAATACCCATTGTAAAAGATTGGAGGATATGCTTACTACAGGCACCATATTAGACCTGAACTGCAGCCAGTGATAGGATTTAGCATGCTGAACCGCATGTCCGCATTCATGCGCCGCTACCGCAGCCGCAGCCACACTTCGTCCGTAATATACATCTGTACTTAAATTTACCGTTTTTTCTGCCGGATTGTAATGATCCGTTAACTGCCCATCTGCATTCATCACACGCACATCATATATACCATTATCATGCAGCATTTTTTCCGCTACCTCATGCCCCGAAAATCCTGAATTTAATTGCATCTCGGCATACCTGGAAAATTTACTTCTAAATTTCCATTGCACAAACATACTTGCAATCAGCATCGGAATGATAAAAAATAAATAGGTTCCCATCTCTCTTGTGTGTTGTTATTTCCTATGCCTAAATCAAATATTGTTCCTATAATGTACCTAATAACTTAATAAGTAAAAAAACGTCCATAAAACGCTTATCCATCCATAATTAAATGGTATAAAGGATAAATTCAATTTTATATTTGTGAGATATGTCCCTAATAATCTCCATAAAATCAATGCTAATTCTTTTTATTTATTGACCTTATCGCTATAATTTTTAAGCAAAAAAATAACAATGTGTAATTAAGGACTGCCTCCTATCATTTCAATTTTTACTAATAGGTTTGTTAAAATGGTTTATAATATAGATTTTTGATAAAAATATTAGCAAATGAACATCATTATCATCGTACTGCTTGTTATCGTATTAGTCGCTCTTATTCTTTTATTATTTAAAAAACCAGTTGCAGGCGGACAAAACCAGCTGGAAATACTGGGATTAAAAGAAGCGGAGCATCAAAAAACCTTAACCTATTACAGAGAAGAGAAGCAGCGGTTAGAAGATGAGCTGGCCGATCTCCGTACAGGTTTTATGAATGAACGGAGCAGAGCGGTGAAAGCAGAAGAAATGCTCCATGCGCAAATGGACAAACAACTGCAGCAGGAAAAATATATTGCAGAACTGCAGCACAAGTTTAAACTCGAATTTGAACATATTGCCAATCAAATCCTCGAAGAAAAAACTTCAAAGTTTACCCAGCAGAATAAACTGAGTATGGACCTCATTTTAAGCCCGCTGAAGGAAAATATTAAAGCATTTGAGGATAAGGTAGACAAAGTTTACAAAGCGGAGTCTGATGAACGCAATATACTCAAGGGAGTAATCTCACAGCTGATGGACCAGAGCAAGCAGATCCAGGAAGATGCCAACAACCTTACAAAAGCACTTAAGGGAGATAATAAAAAACAGGGAAACTGGGGAGAAGTTATACTCGAAAGAGTACTGGAACGCTCTGGGTTGGTTAAAGATCAGGAATACAGAATACAGTCCAGCTTTAATACTGCTAACGGAAACCGCGTTCAGCCGGATGTGATTATCGACCTGCCAGACCATAAACATATCGTAGTAGATGCTAAAGTATCTTTAATTGCCTACGAGAAATCGGTAAATGCAGAAACTGATGAAGAACGCGAAATTTATATCAGGCAGCATCTTTTATCTTTAAAAGGCCATATACAAGACCTTTCTGGTAAAAATTACCAGGCACTCTACCAAATCAGCTCACCGGATTTTGTATTACTTTTTATCCCTATAGAATCTTCATTTGGCATAGCTGTGCAGAAAGATGCAGAATTATTTAATTATGCCTGGGAAAGAAAAGTGGTTATGGTAAGCCCTTCTACGCTGCTGGCCACCCTGCGCACCATATCCAGTATATGGAAACAGGAAAGACAAAACAGGAATGTACTGGAAATAGCGCGTTTGAGCGGCAGTATGTATGATAAATTTGTTGGTTTTATTACTGATATGGAAAGCATTGGAAGGAACATCAGGCAAAGCCAGGATGCCTATGACAAGGCATTTTCGAAACTATCATCCGGAGCCGGCAACCTGGCAACTACGGCAGACAAAATAAAAAAACTGGGTGCAAAAACTACGAAACAGATCGATCATAAGTTTTTGGACCCAGCTTTGACGGAAGAAGAAATCTTATAATTTAAATGCGTTCCATCCCTGTGCTTTTAGTTCGTGCACCACATTGGATTTTGATATCATTTTAGCCCCAGATGCTTTATCAGTCATATGGCCGATTACAGTAATATCCACATCATGTTTTAATTTTGTATAATCATCCTGTTTGATCGTAAACAGCAATTCATAATCCTCACCACCGTTTAAAGCACATATAGTGGGATCAAGTCCCAGTTCTCTTGCTGTTTCATAAGTCATGGGATCCAGCGGAAGTTTATCTTCATAAATTGTACATCCTGTGCCCGACTGTTTACAGATATGCATAATTTCTGAAGCCAGCCCATCAGATACATCAATCATCGATGTAGGAATAATCTTCATTTGTGCCAGCAAGTCTACAATATCCCGTCTGCCTTCTGGTTTCAGTTGTCTTTCTATGATATAATCTTTCCCTTCCAGGTCTGGCTGTACATTAGGATTCTCCAGGAAAATCTGTTTTTCCCTTTCCAGGATTTGCAAACCTACATATGCACCACCCAAATCTCCCGAAACACACAATAAATCACCTTCTTTTGCACCGTTACGGTATACTATATCTTCTTTTTTCGCAAAGCCGATACTGGTTACACTAATTACCAGCCCCTGTTTGCTGGATGAGGTATCGCCACCAATAAGGTCTATATTAAATTTATTACAGGCCAGCTCTATGCCCTTATAAATTTCTTCTACAGCTTCCAGCGGAAATTTGCTCGATAAGCCAATAGACACAGTAATCTGGGTAGCAACCCCATTCATCGCATAAATATCACTTAGATTGACTTGTACTGCCTTATAACCTAAATGCATTAGCGGTACATAAGCTAGATCAAAATGAATTCCTTCCAGTAAAAGATCTGTTGATATCAGCATCTCCCTGTCGCCGGCATGAAGTACAGCTGCATCATCACCGATCCCTTTTATACTGCTTTCGTGTCTTATCTTAAAATTATCTGTTAAGTGCTGGATCAGTCCAAACTCACCTAATTCTGCCAAATCTGTACGTTCTTTATTTTCAAACATAATTTTTAAATCTATTGATTTACCTACAGCGGTTTATAAACCTAAGCTCGCTGATATTTCCAGCATTCTTTCTATCGGTTTCCGCGCTTCTTCTATAATATGAGCCGGTACTGTAACTTCCGGATATTCATTTTTGAGACACAAATAGAGCTTTTCTAATGTATTTCTTTTCATATACGGACAATCGTTACACGCACAATTGTTATTTGGCGGTGCCGGAATAAAGGTTTTTGAAGGGTTGGATTTTTCCATCTGGTGGATAATCCCGCTCTCGGTTGCTACAATAAATTCCGTTGCATCGCTATTGATCGAATAGTTCAGCAGCCCAGTAGTGGAACCAATATAGTCGGCCATCTCCAATACTGCTTCTTCACATTCCGGGTGTGCAATAAATTTTGCATTCGGATGGCGCTCCTTCAGTTTGGTAATTTTCTCTCTAGAAAAAATCTCATGCACCATACATGCACCGTTCCATAGTACCAGGTCGCGCCCGGTTTTTTTAGCCACCCAGGCACCCAGGTTTTTATCAGGCCCAAAAATAATTTTCTGGTCTTTTGGTAAACTGTTTACAATCTGAACCGCATTGGTAGAGGTACAAACAATATCACTCATGGCCTTAAGTTCTGCCGTACAGTTCACATAGGTAATCACCAGGTGGTCCGGATATTTCTCTTTAAACTTTTTAAACAAATGTGGAGGACAACTATCCGCTAATGAACATCCTGCCTTTATGTCAGGCAGCAAAACCTTTTTTCCGGGCGAAAGTATTTTGGCTGTTTCGGCCATAAAATGTACCCCTGCAAAAACGATTACATCGGCCTCCGTTTTTGCAGCTTCCTGTGAAAGCCCCAAACTATCTCCTAAATAATCGGCAACATCCTGAATATCAGGTTCTTGATAGTAATGTGCTAATATGATCGCATTTTTTTCCTTTTTTAACTTTTCAATTTCTGCAAAAAGATCAAGTGTTGGGTCGATACTTTCTTCTACAAATCCTCTTCTGTTTAATTCTTCTAAGGTATCCATTTTCAACGTTTCAATAATTAATAATTATTTAATATAAATAGACTTCTATTGTTTATTAGTGTGTTAGTAATGTTTGTAACTCACTCTTTTAAATTCGCTTTTATAATTTATTCTATACTTATCCACATATAAATCACTTATTTATTTAAAATATGTGCTGATTCACAATTAGATATTTTTTAGACTAAAAACTTATTAGCAGGAATATGTTTATAGTTAGTAACCCGGTAAAAAGTTAATAACTCATGCAAAGTTGCTTAAAAATTACTTAAAAGATTGTGTCTAATTCTCATTTTAGCTTAGCTTTAAACATTCTTAAATAGTTACTCTATTTATTTAGACAAGTAATTAACATTTTTCTAACGTTGTTAACAACACGGTGGATTTACGATATTTTAATGAGAAAAGTAGATTTTTTAGTCATAGGATCGGGTATTGCAGGCTTAAGCTTCGCCCTGAAGGCCGCCAGGCACGGTAAAGTACTTATCGTCACCAAATCAAACGAAGACGAGTCAAATACAAAGTATGCCCAGGGTGGTGTAGCTGTGGTCGTAAATAAAGATGATTCTTTCGAAAAACACATTCATGATACTTTAATTGCAGGCGATGGGCTTTGTGATGAACAAATTGTGGAAATAGTGGTGAAAGAAGGGCCTCAGCGTATCCAGGAGATCATAGATTACGGAATTAACTTCGATAAGGATACTGCAGGTGTATATGATCTGGCTAAAGAAGGGGGCCACTCAGACCATCGTATTTTACACTATAAAGACGTTACCGGTTATGAAATTGAGAGCGTATTACTGAAGCAGATTCATGAGAATGAGAACATAGAGATATTAACACATTACTTTTGTCTGGAGCTAATTACCCAGCATCACCTCGGTGAGTTTGTTGACAAATCATCAAAAGATATTAACTGTTTTGGTATATATGCCTTTAACACAGAGCTTAACGATGTGGAAAAGATATTAGCAAACGTTACTGTTCTTGCTTCGGGTGGTGCCGGCCACGTCTATTCCAGCACTACAAATCCTGTAATTGCCACTGGTGATGGAATGGCTATGGTGTACCGTGCAAAAGGTAAATTGAGGAATATGGAGTTTATTCAGTTCCATCCTACAGCTTTATATAACCCCGGAGAGTATCCATCCTTCTTAATTTCGGAAGCAGTGAGAGGCTTTGGAGGGGTGCTCAGACGTAAGAATGGGGACGAATTTATGTATGAATATGATGAAAGGGGCTCATTGGCTCCACGTGATATTGTTGCCCGTGCCATCGATTCTGAAATGAAAAAATCGGGAGAAGACTTTGTTTACCTGGATATCAGGCATGCGAAAAAGGATGACATATTGGCGCACTTTCCAAATATTTACGCAAAATGTTTATCTATAGGAATAGACATGACGAAAGATTTGATTCCGGTTACCCCAGCAGCACACTACATGTGCGGTGGCATTTTGGTAGATGATTTTGGACGGTCGTCTATTAAAAATTTGTATGCCTGCGGCGAATGTTCCTCTACTGGTTTACATGGTGCAAACCGGCTTGCTTCAAATTCGTTATTGGAAGCGCCAGTTTTTGCTCACCGTATTTACCTGGATGCTGTAGAAAAATTTAAAACCAGTTTTATACCAGATAATATTCCAGACTGGAACGATGCCGGGGTGGTACAGTCTAATGAAGATATATTGGTTACGCATAACCTTCGCGAAACTCAAAAATTAATGAGTGATTATGTAGGGATCGTACGTTCTGATTTCAGACTGGACCGGGCCATGCGCCGCCTGTTTTTACTTCATGAAGAAACCGAAGCATTTTATAAAGCCAATAAAGTCTCTGTAAAACTATGTGAATTGCGTAACGTGATCCAGGTAGCCTTTGTGATAATAAAATCTGCAGTAGCCAGGAAAGAGAGCAGGGGGCTGCACTTTACTACTGATTACCCGGTTCATGCCGCTGAATTAACTGATACTATTTTTTAATAAATAAGATATGGCTGTAATACTTCCTGTGCTCGATAAAAGCCCTCAGTGGGGGGATGATTGTTTTATTGCTCCAAATGCAACTCTGGTAGGGGATGTGACCATGGGTAATAACTGCTCTGTTTGGTTCAACGCCGTTGTGAGGGGAGACGTCAATAAAATTACTATAGGGAACGATTCCAATATCCAGGATGGAGCAGTAATACATGCTACTTATCAGAAAGCAGCAACCGTTATCGGGAACCGTGTTTCGGTAGGACATAATGCTATTGTACACGGCTGCACGGTACACGATCATGTATTGATTGGTATGGGTGCAATTGTAATGGATAACGCTGTGGTAAATGAATATTGTATCATTGCTGCAGGTGCTGTTGTACTGGAAAATACAGTTTGTGAAACTGGTTTTCTCTATGCAGGTACACCGGCAAAAAAAATAAAGCCCGTTACGGATGAGCAACGTGCTTTATTGAATAAATTACCTGATAACTATATGCTGTACTCAGGCTGGTTTAAATAACTACTGTTCTTTGGAAGTGTAATCGTTTCGGTCCTGTCCCAGTTTGCACGGATGGAAAGTTCCTTGGTTTCGTTCCAGATCTTCTCTGGCTGTATACCTGCCTTTACGTTTCCGGTATCCCATTTACCGTTTTTATTACTGTCGTAAATGATCCTGATAAAGTATTTACCGGCGCGGTACTTCGTAAAAGTTACGGTTGTATCTCTGGATACAGTCAGGTTGTTTACGATTATTTTTGACTCGTTTACTACTTCCAAAAGATATTGTTTATTGGGTTCCGGGGTAACGATTTTTACAACCAAAGTTCCGTAGTCATCACTTTTTGCCAATTCAAATTTCTTGGTAAATTCTTTGTTTTGAGCCTTAAATATGGCGGTGAAAGTACCTGCACCAAATTTGATTTCGTAGATATTTTTTTCTTTCCATGGATAGCTCAGGTCGTATGATAAAAAGCTTGCCGTATCCTTCACAAGCACAAAATCTTTCTTTTCGACAGAATCTTCCATGAAAACTATTTTAGAGGCGTCTACAGCTTCTATAGGAAGGGAGAAGGTAAGTTTGTAAGGTTTATACGGATTAAGAAGATTTCCCTCCAGGTTATCTGTTGCAGCTACATTACGCGTATAAGTTTCTTTTTTTCCCCTTGTTAGTTTTACTGTTTGCAATAATTTACCGCCATCCAGTATACTTACTTTGGTAGAGTCAAAACTTAGGTCTTTCAGCCATATTTTTACGGAATCTTTGTCCTTATTAAATTTCACTAGTTTACCAGCATCAATTGCTGCGGGTTCGATAACTGTAACCTGCGGGTCTTTCAGTTTCTGGTTAAAATTTATGGAAATACTTCCATCTGCATTAAGCCTCCGGTCGTTCACTCTGAATACACTTGCATCTTCTTTAAACACGATCATGTTTACGTTTTGGGTGTCTCTTTTTAAAACCAGCGGTTCTTTTACAAATCCAATCTCATCAGAATTCTGCTGATAAATTTTATCTGCATTTTGTTCGGCAAGCGCATATACTTTATAAGTATCACTGCGCAAATTTTTAATTTTGTAATTTCCGCTGCTGTCTGTCAAAGTGTAGATAGACGCTTTTCTTTTTCCGAATAAAGTATCCTTTGCAATTGGAAATACAAAAGCAACACCTTCAATCAATGGCTTACCGGTTTGCGCATCTTTTATATTTCCTGAGATAGAGAGGGAGTCTAACTCATTGCCAGTTGCAAAAACGTAACTAAAATTTTTTAAGGCATTGCCTTCATTCACATCAGTAATTGCTTTGCCAAAATTTAGCGTGTAGGTGGTGTTTTTTTCGAGCGTATCGGCAAATTCAATTTCTAAAGATTTTCCTTTAATTTTCAACGTAGGTAACACCTGCATATCCGGAGACACGGAAAATTGCTTTGCCTGATCCGTTAACTTAAAATACTCATCAAACTCT
>Ga0247814_10001622_pt1 | contig 13034 bp, 9 predicted proteins | sample UWRJL179409R1_FD_179947 | JGI IMG/M metagenome (GOLD analysis project Ga0247814, IMG submission 179947) | Plant litter microbial communities from Arlington Agricultural Research Station in Wisconsin, United States - UWRJ-L179-409R-1 | ecosystem: Environmental > Terrestrial > Plant litter >...
AATTCGATGGGGAATCATTGGATGTGGAAATGTAACCGAAAAAAAAAGCGGTCCTGCTTATCAAAAAACCGCAGGATTTGAAATTGTTGCTGTGATGCGCAGAGATGCTGAAAAAGCAGCTGATTATGCAAAAAGACATGGTATAAAAAAACACTATTCGGATGCAGATGCTCTTATCAACGATCCCGAAGTGGATGCAGTTTACATAGCTACTCCACCCGATTCTCATAAATTATACGGTTTAAAAGTAGCCGAAGCAGGAAAAATTTGTTGCATCGAAAAACCATTGGCGCCAAGCTATGAAGACAGCAAATCCATTTCTGAAGCATTTGAATCTAAAAACATTCCACTTTTTACCGCTTACTACAGACGTTCCTTACCAAGATTTAAGAAAGTAAAAAAATGGTTGGAAACCAATAGTATTGGACAAATCAGACACATCAACTGGCATTTGAGCAAACCTGCTTCTGAACAAGATTTATCTGGTTTATACAATTGGCGTACCGATGTGGAAGTTGCTAAAGGAGGTTATTTTGATGATTTAGCCAGTCATGGATTGGATTTATTCAATTACCTGTTAGGAGATATCAAAGAAGTTTCAGGAATTAGTCTGAACCAACAAAATTTATATTCTGCTAAAGATGCTCTTGTAGCTTGTTGGCTTCACGAAAGTGGCATTACAGGAACTGGAAGTTGGAATTTTGGTACTGCAACCAGAGAAGATAAAGTGATTATTTATGGTAGTCAGGGAACAATTCAATTTTCTATTTTTGACGAAGATCCTATAGTGCTTACGAATGAAAACGGGATTATTACAGAAACAATAGAGCATCCGGAAAACGTACAACTGAATCATGTAGGAGCAATGAAAGAACAACTTTTTGGTACTGGATTTCATCCTTCAAGCGGAACATCAGCTACACATACCAGTTGGGTCATGGATCGAATTATGGGTGTAATATAAAAACAAAAAAAAGCTTCAGAACCACCTGAAGCTTTTTTTATTAACTACACAAACTAATTAATTACTAACAAATAGCAAATTTCTAACCGAAGTTTTAATATCATAATTCGTGCCAGAAATTGAATTTTACTTTTAAAAGTATAAATTTATTTTTTTCACTTCATAAAAACACAAAATTATAGTAGCTATTAAGTCCCTCAAAAATATTTTTATTAGTTTATAAGTTGTTCTAATTTTTTCATATAAGCACAATTCTTTTATTGCTTATAACATTTTCCATATCTACAATCAAGCATTTCTAATCCTTAACTTTTCATTACTATCACCAATACTGATGATGTTAAGATCTATAGTCTAACAATTTCATAAATAGAGATACTACACAATAAATTTTATTTTAAATGCTATATTACCCCAAGTCAAAACATTACCTATCAACACAGTTAATATTACACATTTTTTATTAACTTAGTGTAACCAACTTAAAACCAAAATAATGAAATCCAACCTACCAACTCTTAAAATCATAGAACCCTCATTTGGGAGTTCGTTCACTTTAACCAAATACGACATCAATTACAACTCTCATTTTTGGCATTATCATCCAGAAATAGAATTGATTTATGTAAATGGTGGAGCAGGAAAACGCCAGGTAGGAAGCCACATTTCATACTACACAAATGGCGATTTGACTTTAATAGGCAGTAACTTACCTCATTGCGGATTTACCGATGAATTAACCGGAAACAAAAATGAAATTGTGATCCAAATGAAACCTGATTTTCTAGGCGAACATTTCTTCGAAATTCCTGAAATGCGAAATATTAAAGATTTATTACAACAAGCCAAATCAGGAATCACCTTTGGAGGAAAAACAAAAAGAAAAATTGGGAAGAAGATTGGAAAAATGGAAGACAAAACTCCATTTGAACGATTATTAAGTATTATCGAAATTTTGAATGAATTAGAATTAGCCACCGAAGATGCTACGGTTTTAAACGCCGAAGGTTTTAGAATGGAAATGCACGTTCAGGACAATGAAAGAATCAACTCCATTTTTAATTATGTAAAAGACCATTTTAAAGAACCAATTCGTTTAGAAGAAATTGCTGAAAAAGTGAGTATGACCGTACCTTCCTTTTGCCGGTATTTCAAAAAAATAACTCATAAAACATTTACCAAATTCGTAAATGATTACAGACTGGTTCATGCCTGCAAATTATTAGCCGAAAAACCAATTAGCATATCAGCAATTGCCTTTGAAAGTGGCTTTAATAATTTCAGCCATTTTAATAAAACATTCAAAGAATTCACTGGGAAAAATGCTTCGGAATACAGATATGAGTTGAAGTCGTTTTTGGAGTAAATTAAAAAGTGCTGTGTTACCTCTTATTTGAGAAACACAGCACTTTTATTCTTTAATTAATTACCTATTTTATTTGATTGTTATAGACACTTCTTTTTTAATATCTCTGGAAGAATTCCCTAATTTCAGAGTATATTTTCCAGGCTCAACTGTCCATTTTTTATTAGCAACATCATAATAAGCTAATTCTTTAACAGGAACTTTTATGGTTACTTTTTGAGTTTCTCCCGCCTTTACAAATACCTTATTAAATCCTTTTAATTCCTGTGCTGTACGAGTGATTTTAGAATCTGTTTTTGAAGAATACAATTGTACTACTTCTTTTCCATCAACTTTTCCTGTATTTTTCACATCAACGGATATGATAATTACATCATTTGTGGTATAGGATTTATAATCAGAAAAGACATTTTTGAATTCAAAATTAGTATAAGATAATCCATAACCAAAAGGATACATTGGAGTAATATTTTTTGTATCAAACCAACGGTAACCTACTAAAATTCCTTCGTCATAAGTAACTGTTTTATCTCCTGGGAAACTATTTGTAGCATGAGCTGGAGAATCCATAAGCTTTTCAGGCATTGTCCATGGTAACTTTCCTGATGGATTTACTTTCCCTAATAATACATCAGCCAAAGCATTTCCTCCTTCAGAACCATTAAACCAACTCCAAACTAGTGCATTTGTTCTTTTATTTATTTCTTCCATTTCAAAAGGAGCGCCTGCAACCATAACAACAATAGTTTTAGGATTTATTTCCAGCACTTTTTTAATTAATTCTTCCTGTCCAAAAGGCAATTTTAAATCTCTACGATCAGAAGCCTCAGTTTCATAATCACGGTTAGAACCTGCGAAAATAATGGCTGCATCAGAATTTCTCACAGTTTCCAAAGCTTCTTCTAATTTAGCAGGATCAAGTTGGTCAATAGTTACAGGGCCATTTGCAGTAATATTACCTAAATTTCCTTTATTTTTTTTGCCATACCGTTCTAAATAGCCTTCTGCATAATTAATTTTTATTGATGATGGCAATCTATTTTTTAAACCTTCTAAAGGAGTAATTTCTCTTTTAGTTTTTACCCCAGCACCAAATCCGCCTAAAGCATTCTTCTTAATAGCATTATTTCCAATAACGGCAATAGATTTAACACCATCTAATTTTAAAGGTAATTCATTCTTACTATTTTTCAGCAGCACTACAGCTTCAGCTGCAATTTTATAAGCATCCTGATAATGCGCTTCTGTGGCTAGACTTCCTTTTACACGATCTTTAACTCCAGATCCCATTGCTTTTACCTGAAACAATACATTCAAAATCCGTTTTACATGCTTGTCTATTTCCTTCTCCGAAACTTCTCCTGCTTTAGCCGCAGCAATTAATTTATCTGCTAAAAAATATTCGTTAAAAGGCTTTTTAGTTCCCATCTCAATATCTAAACCATTTTCTAATGACTTTACTGTAGAGTGAACCGCAGCCCAATCAGAGACAACAACTCCTTTAAATCCCCATTCATCACGTAAAATCTTATTAAGCATCAAATCATTCTCACATAAATATTCGCCTCTAAATTTATTGTAAGCTCCCATTATGCTATAAGCGCTAGCATCTTTTACAGCAGCTTCAAATCCAGGCAAATAAATTTCTCGTAATGTGCGTTCATCAATTTGAACATCAACAAAATCACGATTAGTCTCTTGATTATTAGCAGCAAAATGTTTGACACAAGCCATAACATCGTTGTTTTGAAGTCCAATAATCAAGTCAACAGCCATTTCTTTATTTAAGAAAGGATCTTCAGTCATGTACTCGTAAGTTCTTCCGCCAAGTGGTGTTCGAACAATATTAATTGCTGGCGAAAGTAACATATCCTTGTCTCTGGCACGCAATTCCTGCCCTACACTATTTCCAAATAAATGAGCCATCTGAGTATTCCAAGTGGCTGCCAAAGCACCACTGGCAGGGTAATAAGTTGCAAAATCATTATCTAATCCTGCTGGTTTCCAACTATCACGAGAAATTTCTTCACGAACGCCCAAAGGTCCATCGGCCATTTTTAACTCTGGAATACCCAAGCGTGGAACTCCACCATTAGCAAACATACTATTACCATGGAGCATTCCTATTTTTTCCTCAAGCGTCATTTGGGAAATCAATTTTTCAATTTCGACATCAAAATCTGAACTTAAATATTTTACAGGTCGCGCATTTAATATGCCCAAATTATGAACCGTTTGGGAATTTGCATTATACCCCGTAAACAGTAACATTGAAAAAATAGATAAAGTGATTATTTTACTTTTCATTATTGGTTTTTATTTTTTTAATGGTTGATTTTTTAGAACTAATCTGCTTTCAGGAACTCTTATATTTTTTTAAATCGAATAGCTGTTCCGCCTGCTCCACCTAAATGTAATTCTAAGGAATCCGAAGCTTTTACGGTTTTCTTCGAAATTACCACTGCTGATGGATTATTTGTTTCATTCGTTCCTTTGGCATCTGCATAAATTTGAGCTTCGTAATTAGCATTTGCATCTAAAAATGATAATGAAACTTCTAAGTCGCGGCTTTTTTCATTGGTAATACTTCCTAAATACCAATCGGCACTATTTTGATCTTTACGAACTGTGGTTAAGTATTCTCCAATTTCTCCATTCAAAACTTTAGTATCTTCCCAATCAGTTGGTACCTCTTTTAAAAATTTGAATTCTGGTTTTCCTTCGTAATTTTCAGGAAGATCAGCTAACATTTGAATAGGCGAATAAAAAGTAACATACAAAGCCAATTGCTGTGCTGTAGTTCCATGAACTCTCCTTCCCGCATATCCTTGCTTGATTTCTACATCCAAAACTCCTGGAGTATAATCCATAGGTCCAGACAACATTCTTGTAAATGGCAAAATAGTTACGTGATTCGGCGGATTTCCTTCGCTCCAAGCATTATATTCCTGACCGCGAGCAGCTTCTCTTGCCAACATATTGGGATATGTTCTTCTTTCTCCTGTATCCTTTATTGGTTCATGATAAAAAACAGCCAAATCATATTCTGCTGCTTTTTTCAACACATGTCTAAAATAATTTACCGCAAATTGCCCATGATGCCATTCTTTCATATTTAATTTTGAACCTACATGACCTATCTTAACAGTATGAATTCCTAGTTTTTTATACCATGCAAAACCTTCATCAATTTGTTTCATATAGTTAATCAAATTAGAACCTGTTTCATGGTACCCTATTAGCTCTACTCCTTTTTGGTTTCCATAGTCTACTACTTTTTCTAAATCGAAATCATCTGCATTTTGAGTAAAACTAAACATTTGCATTTGGTTTTCGTACCACTGACGTGTCCAGCCTTTATTCCATCCTTCAATTAATAAATGATGCAACCCTTCTTTGGCTGTAAAATCAATGTATTGTTTTGCTCGTACAGTTGTCGCTCCTTGCTTTTTACCTTCCCAAAAAGAATATTTACCAATGTGCATTCCCCACCAAATTCCGAAATATTTATAAGGCTTTACATAAGATGGATTCCCTAATTTATTAGGTTCATTCAAATTTAAAACCAAATAAGAATCAATTAAATCTGCAGCATTTTCCACAATTTGTAAAGTTCGCCAAGACGATGTAAATGTATCTTTTGCTCTCACTTTTACACCATCTGCCCAAGGCACTAAATCCGATTTAAGCTGCGTTCCTGTTGTATTGACCAAAGTCATACTTGCAAAATCAGTTAAATTTGCTTCGTGAAAACTCAGCTTCAATCCGCTCTTACTTTCTATTGTCAACGGAGTATGAACCGTATCTAAAGTACTAACTGCCGATTTTGTATACAGATATTCGTAACGATTTTCTTTGTATGCAGGAATCCACCAGGCTGCACCATCTTCTTTTAGGTTGAAAGTCGTTTTTTCATCCATGATAAAAATACTGTCCTGGGATTGTTGCTTTGGATAAACATAACGAAAAGCGATACCATCATCAAAAGCACGAAACCAAATTTCTAACTTTCGTTTATTTCCTTCTTTTTGCTGCAATTGAATAACCATTTGGTTGTAATGGTTTCGAATTTGTTTTTTCTCACCCCAAACTTGTTTCCAGGTCTCATCAAAAGTGGAATGTTTTACTTTTTTAATTTCGAAATTGCTGCTTAAATCTTCTTTGTCTTTTAAAACAAATCCCATATCTGACGGTGTAATCACTAGGTTTTCTTTATGTGAAACAGAATACTTAAGAGTATTTATAATCATTTCAAACTGAATTTTATTTACACCTGATGGCGAAACTAATTCATAGGATTTTATTTTTTTATTTTGTGCATTACTAATAATTACAACAAACAGTAATGAAAGAAATAGTAGTTTTTTAAGCATTTATAAATATCTATTTTAATTAAAGATTCAATAATTCAGGTTGTAACAAGCAAAAAATTTTTATAACCCAAAGGCATTTATTGTTTATCAATTGATTTTCTAAATGAAATCTTAGCATTTAAAGGATTTCCTATAAACAATACCAAAACTTTAAAGATAATTTTTTTTTCGAATTATTAAAATAACTACATAGATAACATTGTTTATACCAGATTCCTTAAATTTTAAGCAAAAAAAAAAGACCCCTAAAAAGGAGTCTTTTTTAACTACTAACCTAACCAAAGTTAATTATTTAACCGCAACCGTTTTGTAAACTTCTGAATAAGGATCTGACATGATAGTTGCAGTTTCATTCACTACAAGCACTTCATATTTCATAACCTTAGTATTAGACTCCGCTACTATGTGATAAACTCCATCAGCTAGAGGATTAAAATCATAAGTTTTAATAATTTTTTCCTCTTTTTTAAGTGGATTCAAATTCAAAGTATACACTTTCTCTGTATGTAACAATTTATCATTAGCATCATAAATAGACACATTAGCTTTATTTACATCGTTTAGAGCAAAAGTTACCATCTTTTTTGGACTAGCTTTTTCATTCTTAAAAAATTTAACGCCAGTTGCACGAGTATTCATAGCGATTAGAACAACTACCAATACGAAACTTAGTTTTAAAATCTTTTTCATAATTCGAAATTTTAGATTTATATTTCTTTTAACTGAGACAAAGATAGTGCGGCAATACAGAATTAAACTACAGTAGTTTTTCATATTTCTATGCTATCTTACCTTTTACGAAAACGTTTTAGTTGAATATTGACAATACAGAATAGTTAATAGGTAAAATAGCATAGTTTTTGACTACAAACTCAATTTTATTATCCTTTCCAAAAATGAAAATTGCTTTCAAAATATCTAAAAAATTAACTCTAGAAGAAGATTTGGCAACAACTCTATTCCGTAATTTTGTACCATGTATGCTTTAGTCGATTGTAATAATTTCTATGCTTCCTGTGAACGTGTTTTCCAACCGGAACTCAACGGTCAAGCTATTGCGATTTTATCTAACAATGATGGCTGTGTAATTTCCAGAAGTTATGAAGCCAAAGCAGCCGGAATTCCTATGGGTGCTCCAGCATTCCAGATTAAAGATTTGGTAAAAGAAAAAAACGTAAAACTCTTTTCTTCTAATTATGCCCTTTATGGCGATTTGAGTCAGCGAGTAATGCAAATTCTAAATCAGTTTACACCTAACGTAGAGATTTACAGTATTGACGAAGCCTTTTTAAACTTCGACGGTTTAACTATTCCAGATTACCATGATTATGGTCTCCAAATGAAAAATCGGGTTCGAAAATGGATTGGAATTCCAATATGCATTGGATTTGCAGAAACCAAAGCCTTATCGAAAGTAGCTAATAAAATCGCTAAAGAATTCCAGAACAGAACCCAAGGTGTTTATGTTATTGACTCTGAAGAAAAGCGCATCAAAGCCTTAAAATGGACTAAAATTGAAGATGTTTGGGGCATTGGTTACCGAATGCGTAAAAAAGCAAAGTTAAGAAACATCAATACTGCCCTAGATTTCACACAGCCACAACACGAAGCCTGGATAAAACGAGAAATGGGCGTAACAGGTCTTCGATTAAAAGCAGAATTAGAAGGAAAATCGGTTTTAGATTTAGAACCTATTACAGTACAAAAGAAAAGCATTGCCATTACCAGAAGTTTTCCCAAACAAATCTCCGACTTTGATCTACTTCGGGAACGTATCGCCACTTTTGCAGCCGTTTGCGCCGAGAAATTACGCAAACAACAATCCTGTTGTCATACTATAATAGTGATGCTCGTAATTGACAAACATACCGTAAAAACATCCAAATACTATTTTAATAGCGCCATTACATTGCCATTTGGAACTAATTCAACTTTGACTATTTCTAATGCGGCTATTGAATTATTTAAAAAACTATACCAAGGCAACGAACATTTGAAATTCAAAAAAGCAGGTGTTATTGTTAGCGAACTCATTGGCGAAAACCAAAAACAATTGCAATTATTCGAAGAAGAAAATCCAAAGCATTTGGCTCTGATGAAAGTAATGGATCAACTCAATACGAAGATTGGCGATACCAAAGTAAAATTGGCAACCCAAAATTTGAAACTTACCTGGGATATGAATCAGAACCATTTATCTCCAAAATATACCACTAAATTTAAAGAGATTCTCGAAATAAAATGCGAATGAAAAAAGACCAAAAACTCAGCTTCTATAAACCCGATTATGAAAGTGAATTACAAATTCCTTTTATTCCAGATGGTGTTTCAGCAGGATTTCCTTCTCCCGCAGCTGATTTTATGGAAAATAATATCGATTTAAATAAAGAATTGAGCGAAAATCCCTTAGCTACCTTTTATATCAAAGTGAAAGGAAATTCGATGATTGATGCTGGTATCAATGACAAAGACGTACTTATTGTAGACCGAAGTATTGAACCGCAAGACAATAAAATTGCTGTTTGTTTTATCGATGGAGAATTCACCGTAAAACGCATTAAATTACAAAAAGACTGTCTCTACCTGATGCCCGAAAACAGCCATTATACTCCCATAAAAGTAACCGAAGAAAATGAACTCATGATTTGGGGAATTGTAACCTATGTGATAAAAAAAATGTGAATTTTCAGGTTTAACCACGAATTATCAGAATTAAGTTTTTGCTTTTTAGAAAACTATAGCTTTATTTTTTTTCAAACACTCCTAAAATAAATAATGATAAAACACGTTTTACATTCTTGTTAAAAAAAATAGAAAAGAAAATGAAAAAATTATTTTTTACAGCTATGGCTGTTTTAGCATTTGGTTTTGCCAATGCACAATCGCAAATTTCTAAAGGAAGTTGGTTAATTGAAGCAAACACTGGTTTTGGCGAGAAAGTTGGAAACACTTCAATAGGTTTATGGTCAGAAGATGGTCGAACAGATTATAATATTGGTGCTGAAGCAGGATATTTTGTTGATGACAAACTAGCTTTAAAATTTGGATTAGGATTTGGAGAAACTTCTTTTTACGATGATGCTTTTGGCGAATATTACTCTGCAAGTAACTTTGCTTACAAATTAGGACTGAAGTATTATGCTGCTGGTAAATTCCCTTTAGAAATCTCTTATAATGGAGTGAATTATGAAGATTTTGATGAAAATCCTTCCTATTTAGGTTTACAAGCAGGTTATGCTATTTTCTTAAATAAAAACGTTTCAATCGAGCCAGGAATCCGTTATAATGTATCATTAAACGATGATTTTTATGATGATGTTTTTCAATTAAACATTGGATTTGCATTACATTTCTAATAATAGAATTAGCTTTAAATTTAAAACCTTCTCTTAACAGAAGGTTTTTTTATACTTTATTTTTCTTTGTGGACTTAGCGTAATTCTTTGTGCACTTTGTGTTTAAACTAATTCTATTTCCAATAAATAAAAAGTGTTTTGATAACATAAAAAATGTGAAATCAAACGAATTCGATTTCACATTTTTTAAATTTAAATACTTCTAATTTCTTACCAGAACTTCACGTATAAAGCAGCGATAATTAATAAAGTGATAATGATTAATACTGTAGTTTGAGGTTTTACCTTGAACATTTCAGTATCTAATTCAAATGCTTTAGGGTTTACTTTTGGTCCTGTAAAACTGATCGCAATCATAAGTATCATTGTAAACAAGAATGATAATCCCATACAAACGTGGAATGGAATTTCGAAACCACCTTTACCATTTGGCCAGGCTGTATATAATAAGGTTTCGTTTCCAAACATTGCCGGAGCAAATTCGTTGAATAAAACTGATAATAAAAAACCTGCAATTACACCCACAATAGCAGCTGTTCCTGTTGTTCTCTTCCAGAACATTCCTAAGAAGAACATCGCAAAAACTCCAGGGCTAATAAATCCTGTATATTTTTGGATATACGTAAATCCTCCTACTCCACCAATTCCTAAAACATCATTCCAGGTAAACAATACAGCAAGAACCATAGAAGCAAAAACAGCATAGCGACCGATGTTTACCTGAGCTCTGTCTGAAGCTCCTTTTTGAATGTATTTTTTATGAACGTCTAAAGTATAAATGGTAGAAATACTATTTACTTTACCAGCTAAGGAAGCCACAATAGCTGCAGTCAAAGCCGCAACTGATAATCCTTTTAATCCTGTAGGTAAGAACGTCAACATCGCTGAATAAGCTCCATCTTTTCCTCCAACTAATTGAGGTAAATGTCCTCCTTCGTATAGAACATAAGCTGCAATACCAGGCAACATTACAATTACCGGCATTAATAATTTCAACAATCCTGCAAATAAAATTCCTGTACGAGCTGTTGTTAAATCAGCTCCAAGTGCTCTTTGTGTGATGTATTGGTTACAACCCCAATAGTTTAAGTTAATGATCCAGATACCAGCCAAATAAGACAACATTCCTGGAAAAGTAAGGTATTTATCAATTTCTAATTGCGAAGAATTAGCATCTGGCCTTGGAATAATCATCTTGAAATGTTCCGGAGCTTTTTCCATCAACACATTGAAACCAGCAATTGCATCCTGCCCTACTCCAAAATATTGTCCTACTGTAGTTAAAGCGATATAAGAAGTTACTAAACCTCCAATAATCAATACAGCCACCTGAATAACATCCGTATAAGCCACTACTTTCATACCTCCAAGAGAGATAATCAAAGCAAAAACAGCCAATCCTAACATAATAGCATGTAGGTATTCACCTCCTGCTAATCCGTTAATAGCAACTGCTCCTAAGTATAAAATAGAAGTTAAGTTTACAAAAACATACAAAAACAACCAAAAAACAGCCATAATCAAAGCCGTTGAATCGTTGTAACGTGTTGTTAAGAATTGAGGCATGGTGTAAATCTTGTTTTTCAAATAAACCGGAATAAACCAAACTGCCACTATAATTAACGCAATTGCAGCAACCCACTCGTAAGCGGCAACAGCAATTCCTAAGAAGAATCCTTCCCCACTCATTCCAATAAACTGCTCAGCAGAAATATTAGAAGCGATAAGTGAAGCTCCAATAGCCCACCATGTTAAAGTTCCTTCGGCTAAGAAATACGCCTTAGCATCGTGTTCGTTTTTTTCGCGTTTGCGATAGATAATATATCCGTAGATAGAAACTACTAAAAAGTAGATGATGAATACTGCATAATCTGCAAATTCGAGACTTGAGCTCATAGGTTTTTATTTAAAATTAGTAATTGGTTCAGCAACTATTCCGAAAAAAGAACGTTTTAGCTTCTTATTTTTTGTTCCCATTTCCAAGCGCTTTCCATAGCTTGTTCCAGACTTAATTGGGTTTTCCAGCCCAGTACATTATTTGCCTTATCTGTATTGGCGTAAGCCGAAGTAATATCCCCTTCTCTTCTGTCAACAATTCGGTACGCTAGTTTTTGACCACTTGCTTTTTCGAAAGCATTAATAACTTCAAGTACTGTGCTTCCTACACCAGTTCCCAGATTGAAAGTTTCTACTTTTTCTTCGTTCTTTTTATTCACCAATCGTTGTAGAGCAATAACATGCGCTTTTGCCAAATCCACAACATGAATATAATCGCGAACACAAGTTCCGTCAGATGTTGGATAATCATTACCATAAACCAGTAATTCTTTACGCAATCCAATTCCTGTTTGTGTAATAAATGGCACTAAATTTTGTGGAACGCCTATTGGTAATTCACCAATTTCAACTGATGGATGTGCTCCAATTGGATTAAAATAACGCAATAAAATAGCATTGATACCGCTTATTTTAGCCACGTCAGTAATAATTTCTTCTCCTATTTGTTTGGTATTCCCATAAGGAGACATGGCAGTTTGAACCGCCGAATTCTCGTTGATTGGCATTGTTTCGGCTTGACCATAAACCGTACAAGAAGAGCTAAAAATAAAATTAGCACTCTCTTTTTTCTCTAATTCCTGAAGCAAATACACTAAGGAATTAATATTGTTTTCGTAGTACAATAAAGGGTTTCCAACACTTTCTCCCACTGCCTTAGAAGCAGCAAAATGAATCACTCCATTTACATCTGAATGGCGTTTGAAAAAATCCTGAACTACCGATTTCTCTCTTAAATCCAGTTTTTCAAAAATTGGTTTTTTCCCTGTTATGGCTTCAATTCCTTTTAAAACATCTTCCGATGAATTGGATAAATTATCAATAACAACCACCTCAAAACCTTCATTTTGCAATTCGACTACTGTATGCGAACCTATGAAACCTAAACCTCCCGTAACAAGTATTTTCATAATTTAGTT
>Ga0247814_10001623_pt1 | contig 13031 bp, 11 predicted proteins | sample UWRJL179409R1_FD_179947 | JGI IMG/M metagenome (GOLD analysis project Ga0247814, IMG submission 179947) | Plant litter microbial communities from Arlington Agricultural Research Station in Wisconsin, United States - UWRJ-L179-409R-1 | ecosystem: Environmental > Terrestrial > Plant litter >...
GCTTTATCCGGGAGGCCGGCAAATACTATCCGACAGCACAGGAAGGTTCCGGTTCAGTGGTTTAGCTGCCGGAAGTTATCAGATCAGGATCAGCCTTGCGGGTTACCAGGAAGTGCTGCTTAACGCCAGCTTACCCTTTACTGCACATCAGGCCATGTTGCCGGTTGTTTTGCATACCCTGCACCACCAGCTCAAAGAAGTGGAGGTTAAAGATAACCATACTGCCCTGCGGAAGCAGGAAGAATCACTCAATGTGGAAGTAGTAAATGCGGCATTTATCCAGCGTAATCTGGGAGGCAGCCTGATGAAAACACTGGAGCGGCTACCGGGTATTAAAACTATTGGCATAGGTTCGGGACAATCGAAACCGCTGATCCGGGGACTGGGTTTTAACCGGGTAGTGGTGGTAGATAAAGGTGTAAAACATGAGGGGCAGCAATGGGGCGCCGACCATGGCCTGGAGTTAGACCAGTTTGCAGCGGCTGAGATAAAACTGATTAAAGGTGCCGCATCTTTTGTTTACGGATCGGATGCCATTGGCGGAGCAATAGACGTAAAGCCGCAGGGTGTACCCCTGCCTTATACACTGGGCGGGTCGGCCGACCTGATCGGTAAAACAAACAATAACCTGTACGGAACTTCAGTTAACCTTTTTGCCCGAAACCAGCATTGGTTTGCTGATGGAAGAGTTACCTATCAGAATTATGGAGATTACCGTGTTCCGACTGACCGTGTATATGTTTACGATTATGCAGTGAGTTTGGATAACCACCACCTGCGCAATACAGCAGGGAAAGAAACCGGTTTGCACTTCAGTACGGGGTATGTTAACGACCACTTCCGATCCAATTTTTACCTAAGCAATATTTATAGTAAAAGCGGATTTTTCGCGAATGCCCACGGACTGGAGCCCCGTCGTGTAGATGAAGCTTTACACGATTCATCCAACCGGGATATCCTGATGCCCAGCCAGGAAGTAAATCATTTCAAGCTGATCAACCATACCGAATACCAGTTAGCCGGTCACAAACTCGAACTGGAACTGGGGTACCAGCACAACTTCAGACAGGAGTTTAGCCAGTATGTGAACCACGGTTATATGCCACCGGTATATCCTGCAGCGTTGAAGATTCCCGCAACGCTGGAAAGGGAGTTCGACAAAAAAGTAGTCAGCGCCAATTTGAGAGATAATATCCTTTTGGGTAAACACATGCTTAGTATCGGTGCAAATGCAGAACATCAGGATAACGGCATCTATGGCTGGAGCTTTCTGGTGCCGGCATTTAAACAGCTTACTGCAGGAACATTTGTCTATGATAAATTTAAACTGAGCGAACAGGTGCTGCTGCATGCGGCTGTGCGTTACGATCATGGCCGGATCAACACCGCTGCCTACCAGGATTGGTTTACCACTACCGTTACTACCGGCGGGGCAACAGTTGCAGAAAAACTCATTCGTGCCGATCAGCTGAGCAGGACATTCAATAGCCTGGTTTGGTCTGCCGGACTCAATTATAATCCCGAAGGCCACTTTAGCCTGAAAGCCAATATAGGTAAAAGCTTCCGGATGCCGATCGCTAAAGAACTGGCTGCCAATGGCGTGAACTATCATTATTTTAGTTACGAACGAGGTAACCCCTCATTATCTCCCGAGCAATCTTATCAGGCAGATGTGAGCCTGGGCTGGACGAGCGACCGCTGGTCTGTGCTCATCAGTCCGTTTTTCAATTATTTTTCCAATTACATCTACCTCAATCCTACCGCCGATCACGATTATTATTACGGGGCCGGTAACCAGGTATTTCAATACGCCCAGAGCCGCGTAAAACGTTATGGCGGGGAATTCCAGTTTAAGTACAAGTTATTAAAAACCCTCAGTACCGAAATACTCGCAGAATACCTGTATGCAAAACAATTATCAGGAGATAAAAAAGGATATACCCTGCCCTTCTCCCCTCCTGCGTCTGCTTTGTTCAACCTTACCTGGTCGCCCACCCTAAAAGGCCGTTTATCCAACAACTACCTCTCTATCGATTACCGCCGTACCCTTACGCAGCACAATATTGTGCCCCCTGAAAAGAAAACCCCGGGGTATCACCTGCTTAACCTGCAGGCGGGATGTAAAGTATTGCTGTATCAGCAACCGCTGATGCTCAGCTTCCAGGTGCAAAACCTGCTGAATACCAATTACCTGAACCATACCAGCTTTTATCGGCTCATTGAACTTCCGGAAGCGGGGCAGAACTTTATCCTTTCCCTGAAAATCCCTTTCCGTATCCAGTCCGGGGCCAATCCAACTAAGTATTAATTATCATTTATCCAATAATTCACAATAACCATGAAAACAAAAGCTACCATCTTTGCATTGCTGCTCCTTACTTCGGCCTTTACCGCCTGCAAAAAAGACAACGATGCACCGCCCGATTTAGCCCTGCCCAGCATCAGTAACCTGGAGGTTGGATTAAACAACAATGAAATAGGTGTTTCGGGAAAAGACCTCCACTTTAATGCCGAAATCCTGGCTAGTAGCAAAATAGAAAACGTACAGATCATGATCCAGCCCCGCAGCGGGGAGACCTATACCAGTGCCTGGAAGTATGAAATTACCTGGACGGATTATAAAGACGCTAAAAACGCTACTGTCCACAAACATTTTGACATCCCTACTGATGCACCCGAGGGTAAGTATGATTTCCTGATTGTAGTGAACGACCAGAACGGCACCAAACTGGAACTTAAAAAAAGCCTGACCATTTATAAAGCAGAAAATGTACCTGTAAACCCTACAGCCAGCATTTTTAATATTTTCGCTAACGATGAGCGGTTCTATCGTGCCGGGAAATTCAGCAATGAAGGGGCAATGCTAAAAACAGGCGATAAGTTTACCTCGCAGGTAACTATCTCAGACGTGAAAGGCAGTGGCAAAATGTACCTGCTGCTGATTAATAAAAAAGCCAATCACCGCCCGGAGTCAGTCGCGCAAATAGATTTCAGCAAAGTCATCGTCTATGATGTATTTGAGCACAAAGACTGGAGCAGATCTGACTTTTTTTCCAATTCTACATTTGATCTGGCAACCAACACGGTAACCCGAAAATTTCCGCCGCTGGTAATAGGTGCTGCTAACGACAATAATCTGCCACAGCCAAACGCAGTTAGTGGCGCAAAAAAGTGGGAGTCTGGCACATATTATTATGCTGTGGTTTACCAGAATACCACCTATAACATCGGCTACTTCCAGTACATCGAAATTCCTATAGTAATTAATTAAACCTTCCAGTGATGAACAAGTACCTATCCTATTTATGCCTTAGCATTTTACTGCTGCTGGGCGCCTGCAAAAAAGAAAACAACGCAGCAATTGACACCGATTATCCCGAAATTGATATCACCGGTACAGCGGCATTTCCCCTCCAGTGCAGCACCATTAAACGCGGCGAAACATTCGTGTTCCGCGCAAAACTGAGTGATAATGCAGCATTGGGTTCCGTTAGCGTTGATATCCATCACAACTTTGACCACCATACGCACAGTACTGAGGTGGAGAGTTGCGGACTGGGTCCAATAAAGGTTCCCGTAACCCCCTTCCTGCTCATCGAGAGCTACCCTATCCCCGGGGGGCAAACCAATTTTGAGGTGCAGCAATCCATTACCGTACCGGCAAATATAGACGCTGGTGATTATCATTTTATGATCCGCCTTACCGATAAAGAGGGATGGCAAACAATCAAAGGACTGAGTATAAAAATCATATAATCCAGCATACATATCTAAGCACAAATTACTTTATCATTTTATATAAACTTATGAACACAAAAAACAACTTCAAAAAACTAACCCTGATGCTGATTGTTGCAGCCGCATTTACAGCATGTAAGAAAGACAATGACACAATTGCACCAGAGGGGGGCGACGATGCTGCAAAGGAATATAAGTATATGCGTGTGCTGGTGAGCGACGAGTTGAGTCCACAGTTGAGTTTGCTCGACCCATTCGCAAGCACCGTTACGGCTTTTAATGGCAAATATCCTTTAGCTAACCTATACGGAACCGCATCTGGCCGGTACGGCGCAGTACTCTACCCTGCCCAAAACCTGGTAGAAGTATTTGACAGCGGACTGCTCTCGCATGATGACCATGTTGATGTAGACCGCGCTCCGCAATGGACAACGATTACTGCCACCGGGATGAAGCCTACCCACTTTAAAAGCAAGGGCACAGAGTCGTTAATTTTTAACGATGGCGATGGTACATTAAGCGTAGGTAATGATGCAGATTTTAAAACTAATGGTGCAAAATTCAGTATCATCAATGCCGGACTAAAACCTCACCATGGTGCTATGGCACAGTTCAGTAACGGAAATTACGCAGTTACTGCGGCAGCTACCAGTGGTGCATCACCTACCCGCGTACAGATTATCAATAAAACAGGCGGATTGGTACATGCGTCTACTTTAGAAATTGGTGCCATACATGGCAATGCCAGTAATGGTACCATCGCAGTATTTGGTGGCTTTACCTCAGCTGCTGCCACTATGGGCGGAGTACTGGTCGTAAACGCTTCGGGCGAACAGCGCGTAATAGCTAATCCGGATGGCTTTGGTGCATTCAGGCTAGCAAGTATTTATTATGCAGAATCGGCCAAAAAGTTTATTGGATATGTAGCTGCTAAAGGCGCCTATATGATTGATATTGCGGGCAGCAAAATCACCCCTATTTACGCTGGCAGTGACGTTTTTCAATGCAAAGTTGATTATGCCGGCGATAACCTGCTGGTATTAACATTGGACGGAAAACTCCGTATTTATAACCTCAGCACAGGTGCCCTGAAAAAAGAAGGAAATATCATCGCTGCTGTAAATGCTACAGATACCTACAAACCGGTGCTGGAAGCTACAGAAAAGTTTGCTTATGTTGCCGTACCTGCATCGGGTGAAGTACACCAGATCAGTCTGCAGGATTTCTCCAGCGTGGTTAAACATAAGGTTTCATCAAGACCGGTACGAATGGCCCTGCTGGGATTTGAAAGCAGTGAAGGACATGCAGACTAAAATTAATTAGCAGATTAATTGAGTGAAACATCAAATAGATCAGCAAATTAAATTTGATTAGCAGCATTATACCCCTCTTTTTCCTGATGAAGAAGAGGGGTTTTTGTTGTTTGCCAACATTTAGAATCTCTTGTTGAAGATATTATCAAATTCATCTCCCTGTTAGCAGAATCAGAAAATGTGCTTTCAGAGACTCCAATCGAGCAATAATAATATTATATATAATTAATATAAACTGTAATTTTAAATAAATTTTTGATCATATCATTTTTCTTTGCGATACAAATTCATATCTTTACAGAAATTATAAAAGAAAAACAATTAGAAGTGTTATGTTTGTGCTTCATAAGGACACAATGAAACATCAAAAGATAATAAATATGGATAATTGATACTTTATTATCAATTTACATATCATTAAAGATAAACACACACCAATAAAACAGGGTCATGGCTTTAATTAGTTAGGCCTTGTTTGCATTTACAGCAAATCTTACCTTACATATCCACTTCCATAATATAGTCTGCCAATTCCTTTAAATATGGTTTGAGGTTTTGGTATTCAGTGGACCATAATACGCCGAATTCGGGATCAATTCTTGGCGTGATTGTTCCCACAAAATTTGCATCATAATATACTTTGTATATGCCTGATGATCTTAGTAAAACCTGTAACCATATTCCCTTACCATGCACCTTGCAACACACAACGTATTCTTTCATCCACACATAAGGTTTTTTTCGGGTATTTGTTTACATAAAATTCAGACAATGTAATTGGACTGCTGCCTGTTTTGTACTATGGACGGCTGGAATTATTTAACATGCGCTGCATAAAACTAAATCACCTATATTTAACTGCACTCCTGTACTTCCTTTGCGAAGAATGATCTGAGTGTTTTGGATTGGTATAAACATTGCTGCCCTCAATTAAATCTGGAAATTATGTGTGCACGTTATACGCTCAGTAAAAAAGAAAAGGACCTTTTAAAAGCATACCAGGTAAAGTTACCTGCATCTTACGAGCCTAATTACAACCTGGCACCAACACAAACGGGACTGGTAATCACCGCAGATGAACCCGCTATCGCGCAACAAATGCACTTTGGGCTGGTGCCACACTGGTCGCCCACTACCAAACTCAATTTTTCTACCTTAAATGCGCGCAGTGAAGAGGCTATTACAAACCGCACCTGGTCTCCGTTGCTGGTTCATCATAAAACCTGCCTGGTACTGGCAGACGGATTTTACGAATGGGATAAGAAAAGCGGCAAATCACTGCCTTATCGTTTTATATTAAACGACCGTGAACTGTTTGCGTTTGCCGGCTTATGGAGTCAGTGGAAAGATAAATTCAGCAATGAAGTTTATCGATCGTTTACAATTATGACTACAAAAGCAAATGAGGTGGTGGGTAAAGTGCACGATCCTAAATTCAGGATGCCTGTGATACTGGATAAACATGAGGAGCAACTATGGTTAAGCAAAGATATTAGTGTTCCGGAACTGATCAGTCTGTGCGATCCTTATCCGGATGAGGCCATGAGCGCCTACCGTGTTTCAACTGCTGTGAATGCTACTGTTGTAAATAAATCACACAATAACCTCCCGGAGTTGATGGAGCCGTTAAATAGCATCTAATGCTGTACAACTGCTGGACGAGCTATCACCCCATGGGAATAGCGAATATCAATTTTATTAACTCTGTATGCGGGAATACCACTTACAATTTATTATACAATAGTATAACCTACGCTATAATGTACTATAATATTTCTAATTACTAGAAATATGATTAAAAAAGGCTTATATTAACCTCATCAAAATACACTTTTATGAGAAATTTGCTTTTGCTATTAATCGCTTTATCCATCGCCGCATGTTCTAAAGATGAGTTTGACTCTTCAGCGCCAAAGAAAGGCCAGATGGCGGAATTATTTGTGGATCATTATAGTGATGTCCGTAACCAGATGATTTTCTTGTCACCCCAAAAAACCATTTCTCCTTTACCGCTGTCGGGATTTTCGGAGAGAGAATTGGGCTATACCTATACAGTTAAGGCAGTGGTGGATGTTAACGATGTGCCCGTTATGGATGACGGGGTAAACAGCTGGTTTAAATATACCGGGGTGATCAGCAAGGAAAGATATATTAGGCAGGACCCTTTTGAGATTGGCCTGGTTTACCGTATCGGATTTGGAGGCAGCGGAGGTAATCTGGCGATAACAAAAGAAGGCACACAATTCCTCTACGGAGCAGTAGGTACGTTACGGCCTGCTAATGAACAGATCAGGCAGCAACTGGAAGAGTATTTATCAAAAGAAAAACTAATAACCAATAGTGTAGACTATCAGCAATACCAGTTGTATCTTAGTAAGCTCGATCTAAAAGCCATAGTGATTCACGATCCTGAAAACTATGGCAAAGGATACCTGCTGCAGGAGATTAGATACAACAACGTGCCATTATGATCAAAAAGTCATTTAGTGAACTGACGAAAGATGAAATCGGTCAGCTATTTCCCATTACTATTAGCGCCTATGATCCTGCATGGCCTCAGCTATACGAGCAAGAACGAAAACTGATTGCACAGCATATCAGTCCGGCACTCTATTCCAGAATTGAACATTTTGGCAGTACTGCTGTTCCAGGGCTTTCTGCAAAAAACACTATAGACATTTTACTAGCCGTACCCTTTGATGAGCATACTGACCAGCAATTAATCGAACAGATGAAAGCAATAGGATACGATTTTAACTGGCAAACTGAAGGCCTCAACACCCATATGGTTTTTATTAAAGGATATGATCCAGAAAAACCGGATCGGCAAACCTATCATATCCATGCTGCCCCGGAAAATCATGATTTATGGAACCGTATCCACTTCAGAAACTATCTGAGAGCTCAAACTGAAACCGCACGAGCTTACGAAGAATTGAAAAAATCACTGGCCGCGACCTACAAACACGAGCGGGTAGCCTACCGCATTGCTAAAACAGAATTTGTGAGGGTAATTACTGAAAAGAGCTTGCTCGAATTATAGCTGATCAATATTTTAGAATTTCTCCATAACAGCAACCATTCAACTGCTATTTTTTGCCTTTAACCAGCTCGCTGTAAATTGCAATACGATGCGTACGCAGCTTGTATGGTATCTTTTCTTTGCTATTACTTTTCTGGAACCCTATAGCATGCGATTCTTTGAGCGGCATATGACAATCTATACAGTTCTTTGCCAAAGCTGCTTTATTTTCTTTTAGCGTTTCATGTTGTACCTCCTTGTGGCAACTGATGCACTTGCTGGAATACAACGCTAAACCTGGTTTCTTGTTTTCATGTACATCATGACAGGTAATACATTCTGCCTTGCCAATCTTATAACATACACTGGATTCGAGCAACTGTTTTTGCTTGCCATGTACATCGGCATCTTCTCCCCTATAGGCACTGTATTGCGGTAAAGTTTTGAGTGTATCCCCTGGTTTAAACCCGAAGGTACTATTGACGATCTGAATACCGGTACCCGAATGGCAAACCCCGCAAACATCAATTCTACGGGTGAGGGCCAGCTTTTTGTAACTCACCATAAATTTCGCAGTTTTTACCTCAGGGTTTTCCTGCTGAAATGCCACATGCTGTGTTGCAGGACCATGGCAACGTTCACAATCAATACCAGCAATCACGGAGTTTTTCACATATTCTTCCTGGATGGTAAAGTTAGCTCCCTGTACCAGTTTCTTATCAGCAAACGAACTGTGACATTCCAGGCAACGGGCAACGATCGGTCTGCCAAAGTAAATCTGATCTGTAGGGAAACCCGGACTGTTTACCCATTGATGTTCCTGAGTAAGGTAGTTCAGCGGCATTTGCATCAGTTGTTTGCCATACCAATAGGCGAAAGTATATGCGCTGTTGCCTGCACCCACAACCATATCTGCATGTTCAGTTTTTTTATCAGCACCATTAATCAGCGCCGACTGGTACAGCCCGCCGCCCCGGTTAGCTACTCCTACCTTTGTTTGTTCATTAAAAATAAACTCACCATCCGGAATATGCAGGCTATCGGCAGAATTAGGGCTATTAAGCATTTTCGACGCATTAAAATGCGAATTGTGTATTGCCGATTCGCTGATACCCTTATGGCAGCTTACGCAGGTGGAACTACCAGCATAAGCAGGGCCCCTGCTATCATTCCCTTTGCTTTGTACCGGTGTACATTTCACAATCGCAAAAACAAACGTAGCCAGCATACAGAAAATCAGGAAGAAGCGTCTCAGGCCCATACAATGCTTTGGTTAGAAAGACTAATGTAATAAAAAAAACAGGAATTGGAATAGTACAAACAGGTTGTTTCGGCGCTATGTAACAGCCGATCGCCTAAAGCTAAGCGGAGTTGTTCCTGTTTTTAATTTAAAAAACTTATTAAACGATTGCGGATGTTCAAACCCCAGCTGGTAGGCTACTTGGGCAGTAGTAAACTTGGTGGTCAACAATATTTCTTTAGCCCTTTCCATCAGCCTCAGGTGAATATGTTCCTGAGTAGTTTTTCCTGTAAGGGCTTTTAACATATCTGACAGGTAACGGGGCGATACGTGGAGATGCGCTGCAATCTCCTGTGAAGTAGGTAATCCTGCATTACCTGATTTTGCATTAGCCAGGTAGTGTGATAAATATTCTTGGACTCCATCTATCAAATCATGATGCACTACCTTACGGGTGATAAACTGACGGTCATAAAACCGGTTACTCAATTGCAACAGGGATAGCAGCTGAGTAACCAGCAAGCCTTGCGTCCAGTGATCTGCCCGATTACTCAGTTCTACATCAATCACTTCAAAAGCATTTACAATCACCTGCTTTTCGCGGGCAGATAAAAACAATGCCTCATTTACCGTGTACGAGAAAAAGCCATAGTCCTGCATTCTTGCAAATGGGAAACCTAATAACAGATCCGGATGAAAATAAAGCACATAACCCTGATACTGTTCCAGGTCGGCAGACATTTCAACTGGCTGGTTAGGGCCCAGAAAAGCTAGTCCACCGTCTTTAAAATCGTACGTACCCGGTCCGTAATGCACAAACCCATTAAATGTGGGCTTAAATGAGATCTTGTAGAACTCCAGTACAAACCGTTTTTCCGCATGTGCCAGGTCCGGTTTCACCTGATCATAATTGATCAATGCCATAAGCGGATGCTGCGGCGGGGCAAGTTTAAGCCGCTCCATCAGCTCAGCTAAAGTGGCAAAGTGTAATTGGTTAGGATCCGCTTTCATCCTATAAATTTATAAAAAGATCCTGGTTTGGGAGACCATTAATCCTGAACAGCAGGCCGCACAACGATATCACCCACATCTACGTGATCAGGCTGTGCGATAGCGAAGGCTACAGCTTCGGCAATGGCTGTTGCCGGAATAGCAATTTGTTCTGCTTTTTGTTGTGTGGCATTTCTGATGCTTTCGTTTTTCATATGATCAGAAAATGAAGTTTTGATAAACCCGGGGGATATCCCCGTCACCCGCCATCTGCCTGCTGATTCCTGTCGAAGCGCTTCACTAATTGTTCTCACTGCATTTTTTACGCCAGCATAGACACCCATGGAAGGTACAATCCTGATGCCTGCTACAGAAATGATATTAATGATATGGCCAGAGCCTTGTGCTTTGAAGACCGGCAGTGCCGCGGCAATACCATACAAGGTACCTTTCAGGTTTACGTCAATCATCTCTTCCCATCCCGTTATATCAATTTCTTCCATTAGCGCCAGCTGGGCAACACCCGCATTGTTGATCATTACATCCAGTCCACCAAATTCCTGCTGCGCCATTGCGACAAGTGCAGATACCTCTTCACGTTTAGTTACATCGGTTTGAAGATAAGCCACCTCACCTCCTGCGTCACGGATGGCAAGTGCTACGGTTTCCAGGTGTGCGGCTCTTCGTGCGCCTAACATAACCTTGGCTCCATGCTGCGCCAGGTATTTTGCGGTAGCTTCGCCAATGCCGCTGCTCGCCCCTGTGATCACTACTACTTTTCCACTGATACGATGAGTTGATTCCATATACTTTTAAAATTGAATTACAAATTTCTATAATTCAACACCAGGAAGTGTAACCAAAAGTGCGTAAGTAGTAGCCATTTATACATTCCGGCTTAATGCTGGAAAGCTACAAGGATAGTTGCGCAGAGACACAAAAACAAGCAGGAACAGCTATGATGGCACCGCTCCTGCTGTTTGTATTACTGCCTTTACAATTAAAATGAAACCGCGAGGCTCGCTGTAAGTGCAGCATTGTGGTTTACTGCGCTTAAATCGCGGATAAATATTTTGTCTTTGCTATCATATACTTTACCTTCGAGGCGCAGCACGGCATTACTTACAGGGGAGTAATCTATATTTAAAGAATATCCGGTTGTTTTAAATCCATTTGCTGTACCTGTAGCAATCAGCATCCCGTTTTTATCTTCATAATACTCTACCCTGCCAGCCAGAGCCCATTGACTATTGATTGTGTACCGGGCAATAGCTACTGGTGATAAAACTTCATTTTTATCGCTGTTTCCTTTAGCTTTTTGCTGTGTACCGTAATCAAAACCAAGTGTTAAGCCTAACCGGTCGGTCATCTGGAATATACCATATACATTATGATAGAATCGTTTAACACGTACAGAATCTGCTCCTTCGGTGCCCAGGTAATTACTGTAGTTGACAGTAATTTTTGGCGAGGGTTTCCAGGTCAGCTGCACACCTCCTGCGGGCTGGCTATTCGCATTCTGACGGGTAATCCGCTGCCAGCCATTCAGATAAAGTAAGGTTGCCGCAAATTTTCCATTGTCAGTTGTGTAACTGATTTTGGCGCCAGATTCATAATAAGGTGTGTTCTCTGAGGAAATATTCCTGGTCAGCACCCAGCAATCTTTAGATATGGCACTTTCAAAGCCGATATGCGAAGCAAAGATCCCTGCATCTACCCAAAGGTTGGCTGTTTTGGAAATCTTCAGTCCCGCATTTGCTTCATAAATATTTTTTAGCACACCTGGTTCTGCAGCAAGATTTGCATTGGTATAGGTTCCCGCCATGATTGCAACGTTGGCCCTTACCTTATCACTTTCAAAATTGGCTTTAATAAACCCCAGGTTCAGGTTCACCTCATTATGACGGTTATGCGAATAAACAAATCCGGGCCGGTTATTATCCACTGGTTTGTTAAAGTCGTATCCGTAATAAGCTTCGAGATATCCGCTTACTTTAATTTTTGGTTCATCTTGTCCATAGGCCGAAACGCCTAGAGTTAATCCTGCAGCTAGCAAAAATAGTTTGTTCATTTTCTAAATATTTGTGTAATCAGCAGATTTGTTTTAGGCTCCGCTGGCCGCAGTGTTCCAAGCAATATGCCACAGTTCTGACCGGAATCTTAACACACTAAATATTAATTAATTAACTATACAAAAACTAGAACAATAATAACCACACCGTATTGAACCCTACCATAACGGGAAGGTTATTGCCAAAATGGTAGGCCGGTGCCAAGTGGAATTGAGAGGAATTCCGCGGTGGTCACAACCAACTGTCTCTCGCTCCTGCTGCTGAGAACAGGCTATTTGATGCGTCTGCTTTTCATCTTGAGCAAACTAAGCCGGGCATACAATTCCGCAATACAAGCTTCATCCAATAACCATTTCGGCTTTTTTATTTCTGCCGGATTCGCAGTCCAGCTATGTGAAAGATATCCATATTGATCACGTGTATGTTCCCATGCATAGTTCAAATCCCTTTCTACGGCTACGACATATTTATCATGGCCATCTGTGTGATATAGTGCTTCATATCCTCTGAACAATACGGTCACAAACCAGGGCAAATCAATATGCAGGGTCAGGTTTTTATCATGTCTAATCGTGCTAAAATATTTATAGCTGTCGCGGGCAAGCTGCTGCGCTTGCTGCAGGTACTGCCGTTCACCGGTATACTGATAAAGCAAG
>Ga0247814_10001624_pt1 | contig 13029 bp, 10 predicted proteins | sample UWRJL179409R1_FD_179947 | JGI IMG/M metagenome (GOLD analysis project Ga0247814, IMG submission 179947) | Plant litter microbial communities from Arlington Agricultural Research Station in Wisconsin, United States - UWRJ-L179-409R-1 | ecosystem: Environmental > Terrestrial > Plant litter >...
TCCGGCTGAACTTAATGATGATATCTTAGCTCTTGAGACTCCACATATCGATGAACTTCCAGAAGTACCTACTGTTGCCACCGAAACTTCTGCGCCAGTCGTAGAAGATATTCCTGTTGGTCCAACTTCGATCACGCAACAATACAAAGAACAGGCGAGTAGTACTGCAGAACAGTCTGGTTCAATCTTTGACACAGAGGCGTATCACCAACCAATCGCACAACCTGCTAAGAAACGCTCAGCACTCCTTATTGTTGTCTGGTTATTAGCACTCGTTATTGCTGGTGGTGGAATTGGTGCTGCTATCTACTTTGTTGTTATTCCAATGATTGGCTAATCTCGCCTAATCTTATCTTTGGTGGCCAACCATAGGCTATAATAGAAGGAATGAATTTACTTGAGGGTTTAAACGAGGCACAAGCCACGGCGGTCGAAGTTGCAAAAGGGCCACTACTTATTTTGGCGGGTGCCGGAAGTGGTAAAACCAAGACTTTAACTCACCGTATTGCACACCTCATTGCGAATGAAGGTGTTTGGCCAAATCAGATTTTGGCGGTGACATTTACGAATAAAGCTGCCAAGGAGATGCGTGAACGTCTTGGACGACTCATCGATCAAGATAGTAGTCGGCGCGATTTCATGCCTTGGATGGGAACATTCCACGGTATTTGTGTTCGGTTACTGCGACAGGACGGGCAGGCGATTGGAATTAGTCGTAATTTTGTTATTTACGATGAAGATGACCGACAATCGTTGATTAAGCAATCGATGAAGCAGCTCGGTATTGTTGATCGTGAAATGAAACCATCACAAATTAGCGGTATTATTTCTAATTCAAAGAATCAAATGATTGATCCTGATGAATTTGAGGCTAGCGCCAATTATCCGTATCAAAAGAACGTAGCAAAAATCTATCGAAAATACGAAGAGATGCGTAAAAATGCTGGCGCGCTTGATTTTGATGATCTTCTGCTTGATGGTGTTCGGCTTTTAAGGGACGCACCAGATATTCGTACAAAGTGGCGAACGCACTTTAAGCATATCTTGATTGATGAGTACCAGGACACGAATGCTGCGCAGTATCAGATTGTAAAACTTCTTATTAACGACGATAAGAATATATGTGTTGTTGGTGATGACTGGCAGTCAATCTATAGCTGGCGCGGCGCGGATTTTACAAATATTCTTAATTTTGAGCGTGATTTTCCGGGTGCGGTAGTCGTGAAGCTTGAACAAAATTACCGAAGTACCGGTAATATTCTTGAAGCTGCACACAACGTGATCTCAAAAAACACACAACGAACTGACAAAGAGCTATGGACAGCTGAAGGTCCAGGTTCACCGGTTCAAGTTCATGGTGTATATGATGAAGCCGAAGAAGCTCGGATGGTTGGTGAGCGAATCTCAACGCATGTTGCGATGAAAGCTCGTGGCTACAGCGATTTCGCTGTGTTGTATCGCACGAATGCGCAGAGTTACACTTTAGAGCGTGCATTCTTGCAGCTCCGTGTTCCGTATCAACTTGTCGGTGGAGTTCGCTTCTATGACCGTAAGGAAGTAAAAGATGTGATTGCGTATCTACGTCTCATCTATCAGCCGAATGATCGCATGAGCTTTACGCGCATCGCGAATGTACCGGGCCGTGGTGTTGGCGCAACGAGCCTCGAAAAATTCTTGAACTGGCAATCAGAGCACGGCTTTGATATTGTGACGGCGCTCGGGCATATTGAAGAAACAAGTGTCGTGACTGGTAAGGCGCGTCTTGGGCTAGGGTCACTCGGCCGGGCACTAAAATCATTACAAGTAATGGCTGAAACAGCTTCACCAGTGGAGCTCATTGAAGCGGTCATCTCAAAAACAGGATACCGAGATTATATTCTTGACGGATCACCACAGGCAGAAGATCGTGAAGCAAACATCGGGTCACTGCTTTCTGATGCTCAAACATTTACAGATTTACCGGATTTCCTCGAAGAAGTTGCCTTAATGTCGAGCGCTGATAAGTCTGCCGATGGGCAAAAAGTCACATTGATGACACTTCATGCTGCGAAGGGCTTAGAGTTTCCGGTTGTCTTTATTATCGGAATGGAAGAAGGAATTATTCCACACGCTCGCGTGTTTGATGCTGCGCCTGCAGAGCTAGAGGAAGAGCGTCGCCTCGCATATGTCGGTATGACACGTGCCCGCGAAGAACTCCACCTAAGTTATGCGTATAGCAGACTTCAGTTTGGCCAGCGTGCTTACAATCCAATGTCACGATTTATTACGGACATGGGTGATCAAATTGCTTTAACGGATACAAATCCAGGCATTATGGGACAAAAACAAGACGACGAACCATTCTATAGTGACGAAATTGGACTTGAGGTAGGCGATGGTGTTCGATCAGCTGCCTTTGGGGTTGGTGAAGTGATTGATGTTGACGGAATGGCTGTCACGATCAAGTTCTCGAGTGGCCAGACGAAAAAGCTCAATGCAGAGTATGCTCACCTCGAGAAACTGTAAACGCTTAATATTGATTACAGTTATTATTTGCTATAATAAAAACACACACGAATAGGGTGCAGTTTATTATTAATGAAAATTTTATCTCGTAAATCCACCACAATCTGGAGCGCGGCAATTGCTGTCGCTGTTCTTTTGTGTGTCTCGTTTTACTTTATATTTCAAGGGCGTGCCGATGCGCAGAGCGGAGTTGGTGGACACCTTATTACCATTCATGACCGTGGAATAGAAAAGGTCCTTCTGAGTGACGCAGAAACGATTGGCGACGCACTGAAGGACGCTGACATCACGCTTGATAGTCATGATGCGGTTGAACCTGCCATCGGACAAAAGCTTGTTGCAACCGAATACAGCATTAACATTTACCGCGCTCGTCCCGTAACGGTTATTGATGGCTCTACTCGCCAAAAGATCGTCACTCCTTATCAGACAGCAGAACAGATCACAAAAGATGTCGGTATCACGCTATATCCAGAAGATACAACGATCATTAGTCGTTCAAATGATCTTTTGAAAGATGGTGCGGGGCTTGAACTGGTGATTGATCGGGCAACGCTATTTAATTTCACACTTTATGGAACAAAACTTGAGGCACGCACACAGGCGAAAACTGTCGGTGAAATGTTAAAAGAAAAAGAAGTGACACTTGGTCCTAACGATAGAGTTTCTCTTCCGGAAAGTACTTTGATTACAAGTGGAATTGAAGTGCAAGTATGGCGTGAAGGTCACCAGACTATTACCGTTGAAGAAGCTGTACCATTTGAAACTTCACAAATTCGTGATGCTGACCGTGAATATGGATATAAGGCGGTTCAGACCGCAGGTGTTGACGGTAAGCAAAACGTTACATATGAAATTGAGATCCGGGATGGCCAAGAAGTTGCGCGTACGAAGATCGCGAATCTTGTGACTACACCTGCCTCGAATCAAGTCGAAGTTATCGGGACAAAACTACCAGTTCCAACTAATCCATCAGAGAACCAAGCGCTTGGACACGTAATGATGCTTAATGCAGGTTACGGTGAAGACCAGTGGCCATGTCTGCTTAATCTTTGGATGCGCGAATCGAACTGGCGCACAACAGCTGGTAACCCAACATCTGGTGCGTACGGTATTCCTCAGTCACTTCCAGCGAGTAAGATGGCGGCTTTTGGTGCTGACTATTTGACGAACCCTCAAACACAGATTGCCTGGGGACTTAACTACATCAAGGGTCGTTACGGCACACCGTGTGGAGCGTGGGACGCATTTAATAGTCGCGTTCCGCATTGGTATTAATTATGGCAGGACCTAAAAAATCACTTGGACAACATTGGTTGAAAGATAGACAAGTCTTAACTGATATTGCTGAAGCTGCTGATATTTCACCGCTTGATACGGTACTTGAAATCGGTCCCGGACTTGGAACGTTGACGAGCGAATTACTTCGTCGGGCTGAAAAGGTAATTGCCGTTGAACTTGATGGTGAACTCGCCGCAAAGTTACCAGGCCAGTTCCCTGGAAAGACGTTACAAGTCATCAATGAAGATATTCTTGATTTTGATCTGAGCGTTTTACCAAAAGATTACATTGTCGTTGCAAACGTTCCTTACTACATCACTTCAAAAATTATCCAGAAACTGCTTACAAGTGAGAATAAACCAAAAACAACGGTACTTTTAATCCAAAAGGAAGTTGCCGAACGACTTGCTGCGGAGCCCGGTGATATGAGTATTCTTGCGATTAGCGCTCAAATCTATGGGGAAGTAGAACTCGATCAGATGGTACCGGCGCATTTCTTTACGCCACCGCCAAAAGTTGATAGCCAGGTTGTTATTGTGAGGACTCGCCCAGAGCCACTTATTGCATTTGAAGACGAAAAGAAGTTTTTCAGAGTTGTTAAGGCCGGATTCTCTTCAAAACGAAAGAAGTTACGCAGTAGCATGTCTGCTGGACTCGGCATTACGAAGCCCGAAGCCGAAGCTATACTCAAAGAAGCGGGCATTAGCCCTGATGACCGCGCTGAAGCACTCGCAATCAATCAGTGGATTGATCTTATGAAAATTGTCGGCTGATACCGCCCATGCTAAAATAGCAGCATAATGCGTATAAAAACCAAAGCCTTTACAATAGTTGAACTTCTCGTAGTAATCGCCATTATTGGTATTCTCGCTGCGATATCAATCGTTGCATACAATGGTGTTCAACAGAGTGCGCGCGATAAGGCGCTCCTCAGTGATATCGATAATGTTGAAAGCGAGCTTACGAGATATTCACTTAAGAACGGCGGCGTTTTTGATCCGGGATTGGATTGGAACTCGAGCGAGGGAGATAATGTTAATATTCCATTTGTGCCTTCTCCAGGTAACATTATTGTTGTTACAGTGAGCGGTGAGGGATATTGCATTAAGGCGTATAACCCTGATTCGAACGCAAAGACATTTGCAAGTGCATTCAAAAAGGGTGGAGGTGAAATCGGCTGTAGTATTGGCTGGAATACAGTTGGTGTTGGGGATTCTTATGTTTGTGCAACTGCGTCTGATAGAAACGCATACTGCTGGGGGACTGGGACGGGTGGACAACTCGGCCAGGGAAGCTATACTAGCTCTAATGTTCCTGTTGCTGTGATAACTTCAGGTGTACTTGCTGGCAAGACTATAAAAAAGCTTACTGTGGGACCTAATTTTACGTGTGGGATTGCTTCGGACGACAATGTATATTGTTGGGGAAGTGGATCACAAGGCCAGCTTGGCCACGGTATTTTCAATGCCTCTAATGTTCCTGTCGCTGTGTCGACCTCTGGTGAGCTTGCTGGAAAAACAATAAAACAGCTTGCTTTAGGTAATGCTTTTGCATGTGCGATCGCATCTGATGACAATGCATATTGTTGGGGATTTGGGACATCTGGTCAGCTCGGTAATGGCGTCAGCGCTAATTCTAACGTTCCTGTCGCTGTGACAACGTCTGGTGTACTTGCTGGCAAGACTATAAAAAAGCTTGTGGCGGGTGCTGCTTTTGCATGTGTGATCGCATCTGATGACAATGTATATTGTTGGGGAACTGGGATAAACAGTCAGCTCGGTAATGGTGTGACGGCTAACTCAAATGTTCCTGTCGCTGTGACAACGTCTGGTGTACTTGCCGGCAAGACTGTACAAGATCTTGATTTAGGCAATAACTACGCATGTGCGATCGCATCTGACAGAAATGCATATTGTTGGGGGACTGGGACAAGTGGACAACTCGCTAGCGGTGGTTCTGGTAGCTCTAATGTTCCTGTTGCTATGTACACTTCAGGGTTGCTCTCTGGAAAGACAATAAAACAGATTATAACTGCCGGTAGTTTAGTATGTATGATTGCTTCTGATAACAATCCATATTGCTCGGGAGGTGGGACAGCCGGTCAGCTTGGTGCTGGTGTTTCAACTAACGCTTTCCTTCCTGTCGCCGTGATAACTTCAGGCGTACTTGCTGGCAAAACGCTAACGAAAATCTTTGGTAGTCAAATTACTTCAGGGGGAAACCCTACTGCTTTCTTGTGTGCGCTTGCCTCTGATAACAATGCATACTGCTGGGGAACTGGGACAGCCGGTCAGCTTGGTAACGGTATTTTGAGCAACTCTAATGTTCCTGTCGCCGTGACAACTTCAGGCGTACTTGCCGGTAAGACTATAAAACAACTCGCCGTAGGATTTAATTTTTCGTGTGCAATTGCCTCCGATAGAAATGCATATTGTTGGGGAACTGGGTATAGTGGTCAACTTGGTAATGGCACTGCAGACACTTCTAATGTTCCTGTTCTCGTTACTCTCCCTGCAGGTCTGTAATACCCTTCTAACTTTCTGCTACAATAGACCCTAATGGAACAACCACAAAAGAAACTCTACATTACAAGCGCGATTGCGTATGTAAACGGCGTCCCGCATGTTGGAACTGTTCTCGACTTCTTACTTGCTGACATTTGGACAAGATACAAAATTCAAAATGGACATGAAGTTCGCTTTTCAGTAGGAACGGACGAGCATGGTAATAAGATTGCCGCAAAAGCAGCAGCACAAGGCATAACGCCACAAGCATATGTTGACGCGGCGTATCTTCCTTTTGAAAATATTATGAAAAAGGTCGGTACGAGTTACACTGATTTTATTCGTACAACAGATCCTCACCATGCTGCTGCTGTGACATATATTTGGCAAAAGCTAAAACCTTATATCTATAAGGATAAGTACACAGGTTGGTATTGTTCAGGCCACGAAGCATTCTTTAGTGATAAAGAAGTACAGGCCACTGGTGGAATCTGTCCAGATCACAAAATACCGTATCAACAGGTGAGTGAAGATAATTATTTCTTCCGAGCGAGCGCATTCACTGATCAAATTCGTGCAGCTTTGGATGACGGAACGATGCAGGTCTATCCGGAGTTTCGTAAATTTGAATTCTTAGAATTTATTAAGGACGGCCTTGCCGATGTCAGTATTTCGCGCCCAAAGAAAAGCCTTGCGTGGGGAATTCCTGTTCCTGGTGATCCAGAGCAAATTATGTACGTTTGGCTTGATGCACTTTCAAGCTACATAACACTTCTTGGGTACCCTGATCGTCCGGCAGAATGGCAGCAGTACTGGCCCGCAGATGTGCAAGTGCTTGGTAAAGATATCCTTCGTTTTCATGCGGGAATCTGGCCAGCCATGCTTCTTGGTCTTGAACTTGAACTTCCGAAAAAACTACTTGTGCATGGATTTGTGAATATTAACGGGACGAAAATCAGCAAGACTGTTGGAAATGGAATTGACCCCAACGAAGTAATCGATACATATGGGCTTGATGCGTTCCGCTACTTTACAGCGCGACATATTCCGACACTTGAAGACAGTGATTTTACGTGGGAAAAGTTTGAAGATGCTTATAATAACGAACTCAGCAATGATTTAGGAAACCTAGTTCAGCGAGTTGCGAGCATGATTTTGCAATATCAAGCGGGTGTCATCGGAGAATCTCAACAAGCCGAACATGATATGTCGGCTTACCACGAGGCGATGGAAGAACTTGAATTCAGCAAGGCATTTGATGAGGTCTGGAGAATGATCCGAAGTCTTAACCAATACATCGATAGTGTCAAACCTTGGGAAGTCGCAAAGAATATCGGTAAAGATCCAGAAGCCGAACCGCATCTATCTGAAATACTCGCACACTGTGCCGGTGCGTTGGTGCAAATTGGTGACCTACTTCTTCCTTTCCTTCCAATCGCGGGAACTAAAATCCACGAGATTTTTGAAAGCGGCGTCGTAAAACTTCCCGAAGGTGTCATGTTCCCAAAAATTTACATTCATACACCTGATCCACACGCTCCAAAACAGTAAGCACTCATAAGTTGGTGGGGGAAAGATAAGCATGACTTTCGGACGTGAAATCTTGAAAATCTCTGAAGAAAAGGCTGGCGGACAAAGCTTTATCTCGAGCGCTGAAGTTCCTGGTGTGCATATTGGATTTACTCAACTTGATGATGAGACCAGACAGTATTTCGTAAAAGGATTTATTCCTCTGGAGCGAGAAGCGATAGGTAGTTTGCTGCAAGCTCCGATTGGTAGTGAGACATTTCCATGGGAAGACGTGAGGGATGGTCTTCGTGATATCAGCTATCCGAGTCGTAAAATTACCTTAATGAGTCGCTCGGCAATCCACGCGAGGGAGTTGGGTGATGTTAAAGGTGCTTCAAAAGAACTTGCCGATATCATGAGCAATAACCAAGATTACTGGGTAAAGTCTGGGAATATGCCCATCTTTAATTACAGCGAAGCGCAACAGTATGCTGCCAATGAACTTTATACGCATACATCAGAGTACAAGTTACTCTTAATGTTAAAGAGTGTTGGGTTGGATGCTGCCCACTCAAAACGATACCTTTCGATTATCACGAGTGCAACACAATCACCAACCGGTATTAAACAACTCGAATCAATTACCGGCATGAGCCTTGCGGATCAGACATCAGCCCAGGTTGAGGCGATGCTCGCAGATGTTGATGGACGCCTCGTTACGGAACTAATTCATAGGTTACAGTACGATTTGTTTATTGGGTTTCCAGAAAAAACACATCTTGTTGATGGAAAGCTTGTCGGTGGTTCTGACGATTTGACAGTACTTATTCGCGAGAGTGATCTTCCGGTTTCGGTGCCTCGTGACTTTACAAACGTGAGTGTCGACGCTCCGAAAGTTGAAGTCGCAACAAGTGCCGTGTTACCTGATAAGGATCGTAAGACGGGTCTAGATCGTCGCAGAGTAACATTCTACACGCAGATGGAGCGCCAGCTTGCACTTCCGAAACTGGTATGGCAAACCCGTGGTGAGGAACGGAAGTTTGTATTCCCCGTCAGCACATTTGAAAAGAAACAAAAAGGCTTGGCTCGTCCTAGTAGTCTCCTCGGCGCCGCACTAGCTGCACAAGGTATTGGGCATGATATAGGAATTGATTATGAAAAAGCGCTTCGAAAACGAATGCGTTATCTATCGACTCGACTCGGGAGAGCTGGGCTTTGGCCGCTTGTTGCAACCTATCGTCAAAAAGATATTTTTACTCATCCCTATTTCGAAGCGATTGAAAAGCAATTACAATAGATCCTATGTTAATTGATACGCACTGCCATATTCACGAGTCTGATTTCCCACTTCCAATTGAGGATGTTTTAGCGCACGCCGCAGACGCTGAGGTTCAAAAACTCATTTGTATTGGAACGAACGAGCAAAGTACACGCGAGGCGATTTCTTTTGCAGAAACCCATGATAATACTTGGGCTTCGATTGGTGTACATCCGCATGATACAAAAGACGGATATGACGAGATTGCTGCGCTTGCAGGAACGTCTGACAAAATTGTCGCAGTAGGTGAAGTTGGTCTCGATTATTTTTATACACATAGTCCAAAAGAAATGCAGATTGAAGCCCTAAAACATCATATCGAGATCGCATTAAAGCATGATCTTCCGATTATTTTTCATGTTCGTGAAGCTTTCGATGACTTTTGGCCGGTATTTGATTCGTATTCTGGAATTCGTGGAGAGCTTCATAGTTTTACGGACTCAAAAGAGAACCTTGAGAAAGCGCTCGAACGAGGACTTTATATTGGAGTGAATGGAATTAGTACATTTACGAAAGACGAAGCACAAAAAGAAACTTTTGATAGCATCCCGCTTGACCGTTTACTCTTTGAAACTGACGCTCCCTTCTTGACGCCAGCACCTTTTCGTGGTAAAGTAAACGAGCCAGCATTTGTGAGGAATATCGCTGAATATCATGCCAATAGGCGAGGTATTTCAGTCGAAGAAATTGCATCTGCAACGACAGCGAACGCTGAAAAGCTATTCGCAATCTAACACTACTAAACTACATCACTACCACCATGGACAATAATCAAGACAAGAATGTATTCCAAGTGCCCGCTACTCAAAATGGCGAGTCTTTAAATGTACCATTGACCTCTGTTGATGCCGGAATGTCTGACGCTGAAGTCGAACAGAACTTTACGGCAATTGCCCGCGAGTATGTATCTGAAACATATAATCAAATGACGCAGGATCTTGAAATGTCACTCTCTGGTTACGAAACACGACCTGTACCGACCGTAGAAATTGCAAGCCCACATCCTGTTGCTGTTGAGTTGCTCCAAATCGGTGCAGAATTAAAAGCTCGACGTGCGAAGTACCACGAATCACTTGTTGAAGCAGGAATTGTTGCACGTTTCCTTGGAAAGCTCATTGCAAAAGATCCTTCATCAATAGCTCAGCCTTCAATTGAAAAGATTATTGAACACGAGAGTAAGATTGGTGCAAAGCTATTCCCACTCGATTCAGAAGTAACAGAAATGAAATACTTCTTCCTGCCTGATGAAGCGGGCGACAAATGGTATCACTCGCAAGTTTCTGCAGTTCGTCACAAACATTTCACAAATAGCTATGCTATTAACGAGTATGGGATTGAAAAAAGTTCTACGTTCTTTGCAGAAAGCCATGGACGTTTTGTGAACGTCTCACTTCCGACAAGCGAAGAGGAAGCGCGAAATCTTTTAATCGCTTCAAAAAAATACTACACAGAAGTTACTGGAAAAGTATACGTAAAAAAGCCTGCACCGCGCCTTCGATTCCGATCAAAAGACGACTACAAGCTCGCTGCGTAATGCTATAATTAGTCTAGTGAATGACTCTATGATTTATCTTGACCATGCTGCTGCAACACCCATGGATTCGAAAGTATTAGCTGCGATGCAGCCTTATTTCACTGATGATTTTTATAATCCATCAGCACCATACGCACCTGCGATTATTGTTCGTCGCGCATATGAGGCAGCAAAGGATATTTTAGCTCGCACGATCGGTGCAAAAGGCGACGAAATTGTCATGACGGCTGGCGCAACAGAGTCGGTCAATCTTGCTTTCTATAGTATTGGTGGACACATCGTAACGGCAAACGTCGAACATCACGCAGTACTTGAAGCCGCAAAGCAACTCGATTACACGATGGTCCCGGCTGATGAGCGCGGAATGGTTGCAGCTGCATCCGTGAAGGCTGCGATTCGTCCTGATACTAGACTGGTTAGTATTGCGCTCGCTAATAATGAACTCGGAACAATTCAGCCACTTCGTGATATTGCAGAAATTGTTCGTAAAGAACGAGAATCTCGTCTTGCAAACGGCGATCACACACCGATTTATCTTCATAGCGATGCTTCGCAGGGTGTGGGGCAATTAGATGTTAACGTCGCTCGTCTTGGTGTCGATCTTTTAACGCTTAACGCGGCGAAGGTATATGGTCCAAAGCAAGTAGGGCTTTTATGGTCAGCGTCACATGTTGAATTAAAACCACAGGTTCGTGGTGGTGGCCAAGAGCGCGGTATTCGAAGCGGTACTGAAAATGTTGCTGGTGCGGTTGGATTCGCAAAAGCAATGGAACTTGCATCAGAACACCGAAAATATGAATCTGATCGATTAGCAAAACTACGCGATATACTCCAAAAGAAATTAGTAGATGCATTTCCTCAAGCAGTATTGTCTGGTCACCAAAAACATCGTTTAGCGGGTCACCTGCACATCTCTTTCCCGAATCTTGATGCTGAACGTGTTTTGTTTTCTCTTGAGTCACGTGGCGTATTAGTTGCAACCGGCAGTGCCTGCGCAGCAAATAAAGGAACTCGTTCTCACGTGCTGACAGCGATTGGACTTGCACCGGAAGTTGCAGATGGAAGTTTGCGTATGACACTTGGCCATCTTTCGAATGATGAAAATATAGCAAAGGCTGCCGAAATTATTATCGAAGAAGTGAGTCGTGAATACGCGCGAGTTCAGTCATGATTAAGTGGCTGTTTATTGTTCCAGGTGTGATTGCTGCCTTAATCCTTGGTATTAGTTTTTATTTGCAGCCAAATGATTTTATTGGATGTGGCAACCAACCAATTGTTGGTGATACTCAGTGTGTTAAGGCAGATGCGATTGTTGTCGTCAGTGGTGGTGATACGGTCGCCCGAACTGCCGAAGGTATTGAGCTTTTTAATAATGGATGGGCAAATTCAATTGTATTTTCTGGAGCAGCCAAAGATAAAACCGGTCTTAGTAATGCTGCAGCGATGAGGCTTCAAGCAATCGCAGCCGGTATTCCAGAAGCGGCAATTTATGTTGAAGAAAGCGCTGCAAATACAGAAGAAAACGCAATGAATACTCAGACAATTTTTGAAGACAACGGATTTAGTACGGTTATTTTAGTGACGTCGGGGTATCATCAACGACGATCTGCTTTGGAATTTAAGAAAGAAAGTGAGCACATCACTGTCCTTAATCATCCGCTGCTCAATGACAAAGATTGGTCATTCTGGTGGTGGGTGACACCACGTGGATGGTGGCTTGCTGGTGGTGAAATCGCAAAGATCGGCGCATTTTACGTACAAGGAGCACGTTCATGACAAAAGTATATGTAGGAATGAGCGGCGGTGTCGACTCTAGTCTAACGGCAGCACTTTTAAAAGAGCAGGGCTACGATGTGACCGGTGTCTACATGAAAAACTGGACACAAGATCTACCTGGAATGAAATGTCCGTGGGCCGATGACTTAGCTGATGCGAAACGGGTTGCTGTGCAGCTTGGAATTGACTTTAAAGTCTTTGATTTTGAGAACGAATACAAACATAAAGTTGTCGATTATATGATCGAAGAATACAAACTCGGGCGTACTCCAAACCCGGATATTATGTGTAATCAAGAGGTGAAGTTTAAACTTTTCCTTGAAACTGCACTTGAAGACGGTGCTGATATGATCGCAACCGGTCACTACGCACGAGTTGAAGACGGTATTTTGAAGCAGGCTGTTGATACGAATAAAGACCAGACATATTTCTTGTATCGTGTCACTGAAGAAGCATTAAAGAAAACACTTTTCCCACTCGGAGAATTTACAAAACCTCGTGTACGCGAAATGGCACAGGAGCGCGGTCTTTATACAGCAGCAAAAAAAGACAGCCAGGGAATTTGTTTTGTCGGCCAAATTGGTATTCGTGAATTCCTCTCA
>Ga0247814_10001626_pt1 | contig 13020 bp, 11 predicted proteins | sample UWRJL179409R1_FD_179947 | JGI IMG/M metagenome (GOLD analysis project Ga0247814, IMG submission 179947) | Plant litter microbial communities from Arlington Agricultural Research Station in Wisconsin, United States - UWRJ-L179-409R-1 | ecosystem: Environmental > Terrestrial > Plant litter >...
TCGTATCCTTGAATGGCGCACCCCTCCGAAGCTACAGCCTTGGCGGCAGTTGAAACTGGGGTAGAATAGCTGAAGTTTATTGTTAGCTGAGAAGACTCTCATTCTTAATACGAAGACCTTTTTTATTATTCTTTATTAAGTGTTTATCTAGTGCTTTAGGACTTGTAGAATCGTGGAATGAGGTATGATTTTGCTCTTGGTTGATGTGTTGACCATTCTTTTTCATGCAACTCACTTATTCACTCGCCGCTATTTCCCCCCGCCAAAGGCAACTACTAACACCAAATCGTATGTAGCTGTACCTGCTCAAAACCCAGCCGACGCGCGCGCAAACAGACAGGCTGGCCCTCCGATCTGCTAAATATTTCTTTTTACCCTCTTCATCAGCATAGTGCCAATAACCTGTCTACAACCCATGCCATACCATTTGTATAGATGAGAGGTGTGCAACCAGTGCAATGGCTCCCTGGACGAGTCGAATACTGTCTCCAAACTCTCGCAATAATTTAAATAACGAAGCAAGCCCGGCAGGTAGCCCAAGTACGGCTAGTGGTCTCAATTCAGTGTCACCAATAAAGTCACGCGCTAGGATTACAGAGGCAGACATATTAGAAAATGCCTATGGGATTCCAACGTTGCAGGTTCCGACTGGGAGGAACGGGAAGAAGAATAGCCATGGACGGTACGTTACAGTACAGGACGCGATACCAGCTTTTATTGCTTGGGCCGCATCGTACAAATAACTATCTGACAAAGTTATAGGTCTATGAGCCATCCATTCCCCTCGTTGTTCAGCAAGAAGGATAAGGATGGAAAGGGAAAACAAACTGCTGGGGATTTCGAGTCGACAGATGATGAAGCTACCATTTCTCCCTCATTGGCACACCACACGGCGTATAACCCAACAGCAAAACAAGCCAAGGTCCCTGATAGCGATTTAACAATTGGGCCATGCATGACGTGTGATTCAACAGTACGCTGGCCAAAAGACTTGAACGTCTTTAGGTGTACGGTGTGCTTGACTATCAATGACCTGAAGCCCATATTGTTGGAAAGCAAAAACGGAGATAGACACAGGGTTCCTGCTGCCCCAAAAGCTGGCGGTAGTTATCGAGGCACGGCATTTCCTTCCCCTACCAGAGGTAAGCATCTCGAACAAAGAATCAAAGTTATGAGGACCTTGCTAATAAGCAACCAGTACCCCCTATATTACTCGGCAAGACCAAACAACTAATCGACCAGTGCATTACTTCATATTTACTTGCCCGTTTACAGCATGGTGATTCTTGCCTGTCTCCAGAGGACAATGACATCCTCGAAGGTGGAAGATTTAGAAAAATGCCTATCAATGACCCAGGAACACCTTTTGCTGGTCCACAAACACCACCAATTCATTTAACGGAATTTCCAATTGATGCGGATAATCCATATTTTTCAAAGCGCAAGATGGCCCCGAGTTTCAGTCGTGCAAAGTCAGTTCCGTACTCTACTTCTTCACCTGGAAATCTTTTTGGATCTCACATGGAACGAGACCGTGAGCTTCGATCTGCCCAAGGGGACCTTTTAGAAAGCACAGAGCTCCCTGAGATGAACCGTGGCGGCTATCAGAAAGAAGAACAAGGACAACGAGGCGGAAGGGAAACAGTGAATAATATCTTCAAGCCAGTAGAAGAGTATATTATAAAATGCTTCGGGTCATTCGAGTGTATTAACAGTTCATTTAGCACGATACGACCAGGCATAAACCCACGATCAGCTAGTGAGGGAAATAGAAAGAGCCCACCTTCAAGATCATGTGAAAGGCAAGCTCGGACAAACGAAACCATGTCAGAATTAGATGCGAAGACTCTTCTCCTAGGGGATTTTGCTGAGAATGGTTCATGGTGGACGGGGGATTCGTCGGAATTCAATAGCCCTGGCAGATCACGTACGCCGCGTTCCGAACTCCCTTCAGATGGCCAGGTATCACTTAGATCTCCCCACATTGATTGGGTCGACGTCAATGAATGGTTCTATCTGATTACGCATGTGGGCAAGGCATGGCAACAGAAATTGGATATTCTCTCCATTTCTGAATCAACTTTGTTGCATCCGAGCCCCTCGGCACACCTAGATATGGATGATATTGAAGGCCAGATATTGGATGCTCAGAGCCACGTACAGAGGGTGCTCCTCAAGGCCACTGAAAGTTTGCTCAAGCGTCCGGGGCGACCCCTACGAGAGCCCGTCGAATTGAGATTTCTTTTAATTATCCTTGCGAATCCCCTTCTCTATCCAGGCCAAATGGCTCCAAAAGCTCCAGAAAATAGTAGATCAAAGGTGAAATCTCGCGACGGTAGATCCCCGCATCGGATTGATACCAGTCTACGGCAAGGCTCTGTACCGTCTCCAACCCGTGCGATGCCCAATCCTGTTCGAGGTAGCTCTGGACAGCACTCAGGAATTATCAAACGAATCCTCGGTCTCATATCAAATACTTCTAATGAGTGTCATCACTACCTTGTGTCGTGGCTCGCGAGATTCCCTCATTCACAGTTCCAGAGGCTTGCAGATTTAATTGGAAGTTTTGTCACCTACAGACTCACTAGACAACACGGTAAAAAGCGTGAAGTTGACGTTGATCCTACTGCAGGCCTGGTTCCTAGTCTGAGTGGACCTGGGCGTAGTACATCTGCTGCACTTCACGCTGCTCTTGGTACTGCTAATCAACCCCCGAAAAAAAAGACAGCTAAGATTAAGCCGGTGGTTTACAACGAAGACTGGCAGATCAAAGCTGCAGCCAGGGTGATGGCTCTTTTGTTTGCTGCGAACAATAGTGGGCTGTCAAGAAGGAGCGAAATAAAGTCATTTGCAGTCCTAGACACGGAACATAGCGCCGGATTAGCTGCTCGTCAGAGAGCTCAGATTCATGGGCAGATATTGCCCACCAGCGACTTTTACAACACCCTTCTTGATTACTCCGACCTTATCGCAGACTTCGAAGCTTGGGAGACGAGACGTGCAAAGTTTGTGTTTTGTCAATACCCCTTCTTTTTGAGTATTTGGGCCAAGATTCAAATCATGGAACATGACGCGAGGCGCCAGATGGAAGTTAAGGCTCGAGAAGCTTTCTTTGACAGTATTATGACCCATAAAAATGCAACCCAGTATCTCACACTAAAGGTTAGAAGAGACTGTCTTGTTGAGGATAGTCTACGGGGAGTGAGCGAAGTTGTTGGCTCAAATAGTGAAGACATCAAGAAGGGACTACGCATTGAATTCAAGGGCGAAGAGGGAATTGATGCGGGTGGGCTCAGGAAAGAATGGTTCCTGCTCTTAGTGAGGGAGGTCTTTAACCCAGAGCATGGCTAGTTGTCCCCTTGAGTTCCAAGCGTCCTATTCTCTAACAATATGCAGGCATGTTCACATATGATCCCGAGTCTCAGTTCTGTTATTTCAACCCAAATAGCTTCGAAACCACAGATCAATACTTCCTTGTTGGTGTTCTTCTTGGCCTTGCCATTTATAACTCCACTATACTTGATGTTGCCCTACCGCCATTTGCATTTCGCAAATTGCTTGCCTCTGGTCCAGCTATCACACCTGGAGCAACTTCGCATGCCAAGCCTGTAATGATCTATACATTAGAAGATCTGGCAGAATTCCGCCCCAAACTAGCTACTGGCTTACGACAGCTCCTCGAGTTTGAAGGTGATGTCGAAACGACATTCTGCCGAGATTTTGTAGCTGATGTTGAAAGATACGGTGCGGTGGTACAGATACCTCTTTGCCCTGACGGAGAGAACAAACCAATTACGAATGCCAATAGACGCGAATTTGTGGATCTCTATGTCCGATATCTTCTCGACACTTCTGTGACACGTCAATTTGAGCCATTCAAACGGGGCTTTTTTACAGTCTGCGGAGGAAATGCACTGTCGCTCTTTCGGCCAGAAGAGATCGAACTTCTTATAAGAGGCTCCGATGAACCTCTCGATATAGCCTCACTACAAGCTGTATCTTCTTATGAGAACTGGGGGAAAACCTTCACTCCAGAAACGGAGCCGGTGGTGCAATGGTTTTGGCAAACATTCCGCAATGCGAATCCAAAGGATCAGCGAAAGCTTCTGAGTTTCATCACTGGTAGCGATCGTATCCCGGCAATGGGTGCGACAAACTTGGTTATTAAGATATTATGCCTGGGAGATGACTGTTCTCGATACCCTACCGCGCGGACATGCTTCAACGTGCTGACATTGTATCGATACTCCTCTAAGGAGAAGCTAGTGTCGATGATCTGGAAGGCGGTAAATGAAAGTGAGGGTTTTGGATTAAAATGATGCAAAGCAGGGTGTTTTTCAACGTTGTATGAATACGGGGATTGCCGACATATGTTTTGACGGCCCCTATACTCCCTTTCACAAGGGAAGGAAGTTCTGCATAATTAGAAGCAGGGCAGCTGGGACTGACTGTAAATGACAAACAGAAACTGTTCACAATAGAGCCAATGTATAAAGGTTATGCTGCCATCTTCAATTCCTCAACTCTCGTCTGTCAGCGTGATTTGCAATGTATACACTTTCCACGATCTATTCAGTGCCTCTAGCAGGCGCAGAGGCGGCTTCCTCACATTTCCCCGCTTTCTTCCCGAATGTGGCCAATACATATTTGATACATAATTCTACAGTTTTAGGACCCGAGTTAGCCACAAACGCCTCAATCCCCATGTAATATACCCCAATTACATGTTCGCAACTAAAGCTTTCACCTCTCCCTGTGCCTTTGCCAAAATAGCCTTCTCTCTCTTCTTCCTCGCCGTCTCTACCGCTTGAATAGCTCTATCCTTATCCGTCCTCGCTTTATGTTCTTCAATCTCCTTAACCATCCTCTGTTCCTCTACCGTAGGCCGCACCACCTTTGCCCTCGTAACATCCATCAACTTTGCCAGAATCTCAGACTCGGTTCGATCCTTCATATCAATAACTTGAGTTCTCACAGCTGGTGCCGGTGATGTGCTTTCAGGGACTGGACCTGTGGATGTTGTAGCGGATGAGGTTCCTGGCGGGATGCTGGAAGCTGATGGCGTGGTGAAGTGAATGGTAAGGGTTGCGTCGCCACCCACTTCTTTGGTACGGTTTACAGTCATAGGGATGGCTGGATTGTGGTATTTGAGACGGGGGAGGAAGTTGCGCCAGAAATGTCTGGGAGATACTTTAGTATTGGACCTAGAGGGGGGAGAGCAATTCTTACCTGGCTCCTCGGTGTCCGCCATTGATTTTGTAGGCAAAGTCTAGATGTATTCGCGCTACCTCTGGAGGTAGAATTGCGGCACCTGGCCCTATTCTTATTGCGAGAAGCTGCGAGTTGTGTAAGCTAAAGTTTGCTTGGATGGGATGATGTTAAGCAGTTGTTTACCTTCTGTGGAATAAATTAGCAAGAGTTAAAACATCAATTACTGAATTGGGATACAACTTACTGTTCGCAGCGCTCGCATACGCTGTAAAATGCTCACCATCTTAACACTGTTGACGATTTGTGCTGTGGATGTCGTCGTTGATGTTCACGTTCATTCCTCAACTTTTAAGGTTGACGCTTGTGAGACCCCTGTCAAATTTTTATATGGTCGACGCGATTAGCATCTAAAATCTACAGAAACCATTCGGTATGTCTTTCCGCGTTGGGGGAGCGAGACTCGTCAATAGAGTCATTAAGCAGGCAGAGGCTCCTTTGGTTGACTTGCCTTTATTTCTCTGCCCTGCATTATTAGGAGTTACGAGGAACCAAACTTCGCCGTTCTCCATTCAACGACGCAAATTACATGCAACTCCTGAACAAAGCCTTACTCCAGAATCGAAAGCTCCCCAAACACGAGATGCGACGAGCAAACTTGGTGCGAGGCTACCATTACAGTGTGCGGGGTGCGGTGCTCTTTCGCAGACTGTCGATAGCAACGAGCCTGGGTTTTATAATCTGAAAAGAAAGACAGTGAAGGAGTATATAGCTGGCACATCTGACAAAGCTGAGGAGGTTGGACTCCAAGATGAAGATAGAATAATTCAACAATCCTTGGAAAATGCTTCTCCTACCATTAGTCCAACTATTTTGAGGCAGTTGGCATTTTCCTTCCCAACCAAAATATCTGCCAGCAAGTCCAATCCTTCCGAACTTCGGATAATAGCTAACAATATGCTAGATGAGGAAGCTATAGAGCCTCCTATGTGCGAAAGATGCCATAATCTCAAACATCATGAGATGGGAGTTTCCATTCATCACCCTTCGATACGGGCTCTGGAGGATACCATTTCCGAATCGCCGTATAAATATAATCATGTCTATCATGTTATTGATGCAGCAGATTTCCCCATGTCTTTAGTGCCCGGGATACATAAACTTTTAAATATGACTCAGCGGTCATTGAACCGACGATCAAAGTCAGGGAGATATTACCATGGCAAAAAAACAGAAATCAGCTTCATCATCACACGGTCTGATTTACTAGCGCCTAAGAAAGAACAAGTTGATGCTATGATGCCATATCTACGCACGGTATTGCGTACCGCGCTAGGAAGAGACTTTGCAGATGCTCGCTTAGGAAATATCAGATGTGTGAGTGCAAAGCGGGCATGGTGGACTAGAGAATTAAAAGAAGATATTTGGAAACGAGGAGGTGGTGGTTGGATGGTTGGGAAAGTCAATGTTGGAAAGAGTCAGCTTTTCCAAGAGGTTTTCCCCAAAGGAAGATGTGGTGAAAACAGCGGCATCGGGAAGCCTATTAAGCCTATAGCTTTGGACACACCTGAAGTCGATTTCGCTGAAAAGATGCCGGATGTTGAAGAAGAGCACGAACAGTTTCTTACGGATGCCAAGAAGTCATTGGAAGATGATGTTTCTAGTAGCGAAACTCAAGCTAATGTTGACCATCTCGAAGATTCGGATTATCTTGACACATTCTCTCTCTTGCCTCCGGCACAAGTCGAAACTGATTATCCTACAATGCCTCTCATCTCTTCTCTTCCTGGAACGACCGCCTCACCAATCCGGATCCCCTACGGTAACGGGAAGGGAGAACTGATCGATCTTCCAGGTCTTTCAAGAGGTGACTTGGAGCTCCATGTTCAGCCTGAACATCGTTCCTCTATAATTATGCAATCTCGTATTCGCCCGGAACAGAAGGTCATTAAACCTGGCCAGTCACTCCTCCTTGGTGGATTTATTCGCATCACACCCACAACACCAGATGTCATATTTCTAGCATATGCATTTAATCCACTTGAAGCGCATTTGACTTCAACTGACAAAGCAATTGGCATTCAGACGGAAACAAGACAAACCACTGTTGAGAACATCGCACTACCAGGGACAGGGCAGAAAATTGCTTCGGCAGGAACATTCCACTTGAAGTGGGATGTTACCAAACAGCGAGCTGGCCCGATAACCGCTCGTGATGCTGCGAACATCCACGTTGACCGCCTCCCATATAGAGTCATGTCAGCCGATATTCTGATTGCGGGCTGTGGATGGGTAGAGCTGGTCGCCCAAATCCGGAAACGGCCTGGTGAAATGCAAAATGGAGGCGAAGGGGAATTTGATTCTCAATGGCCCTCAGTGGAAATATTCTCTCCTGAGGGTAAATTCATTGGGATTAGACAACCGCTTAATGCATGGTTAAATGTACGATTCAAACCGGGTGAGAAGAACTTGAAGGGAAGACCGAGGAAGTCGATGAAGGGACATGATAAGAAAGTCAAGGCACAGGCAAGATCTGTGAGGTTTACCTCCTCCATGTAAGGCTACTTTTGGGGGGTTGTTTCAAAGATACCATGTATAATAATGTCTGTATTCACATACCATGCCGCTCTGCATTTCCTCTTGAGTTCTTTCCGTGGTTCCACTTCCATTTATCGAGTCATTCGTCCTCCTAGTTTTTGTTGAAGGGAAGGCCACACACGAAGCACTTCTGGAAAATGGCTGGGTTTTCTAAGGGTAGTGCGGTTGTAACGTAAATTTGATTTCGCCATCTTGGGGTCCTGAGGTAAATTTATGCCTAAGTTTCTGCCTTGGTCTCGCCGTATATTTTTTTTCCCTTCAAACTCCTAAGAACCGAATCATGCCACCATTTGTAAGGATACCTAGGCTTGCAAAAGATACAAAACCTGCGCCCTTCTTTCCAGACTCTTACCTTCGTCAAGTCAAGTGCCTTTCGGTGTAGTTGGGATAATTACATGAATGGAAACACGATGACATTCGGCACCACTGACTAACGTTGACAACATTGCAGTTCCATGCTATATTGTTATACCACGACGATAATTTCGGGTTGTAATAAGAAAAGCTTGCAAGTTTAATATTGTTACTTCAACATGTTCACCACAGGTGTTTCATATCGCCTCGTTGAAGTCCGAAAAGATAATGTATATACAAAGTTCTTTGCCCAAGTCCTCTAGGTGGTAATAAGGACTTTGATTTCTCAAAGGCGACTGGAGGGGCTCAATGCCAGACAATTTCGCCTAGCTTGACTTTTTTTAATTTATAAATATAGCCTCCTAATTGGAGTCGCCTTAAGACGCAGGATTCCACAAAGCCTTCCACCTTCTGAGTCCAGCCATGAGAGGGCTAAAGTGCTCCTTGATGACTACCTCCAAAAGCAAATGATACGAAACTGAAGACAAGGAAGGAAGGTTATTAAAGTTGTTATCGCAATAGAAATTCAGAAAATATCACCTACATACAGAGTCTGGAAAATGCGGACCTTTATTTTTGTACCCTCCATGTTTCAGTTTGGGCTGGCAGTTTTACTTCCTATGACGTTGTTCCCCCTTTTCGCCCTCGCTTAAGTTCCAAATGCCCAGCAACGTCCAACAATAGCAAAAGAAGAACAAAATGATTTTGTTTTGCGGAGAACTGCGGATAGGATGTCGTCGACCTCATAAATACAAGCTTGATCTCCTGTTCAATTTACCTTGTGCAGCTGAAAGGAAGACAGTGAATGAAGCAAAACTTCAGTTTTATATCTTGCGCATTTGGAAGACCTTTGGCGTAGAGTCTAAGGCCTAAAGCCTTATTAGTTCATTACTTCTCTTAACTGAAGCAGCGGGATTGGCTGCTTTTAAACATCAAGCCAACTAAGACATCTGAAATTTATCATGCGGTAGTTATATTTTCCTAGATCAACCCTTATATTTCCTCTAACCACCCCCTTACGCTTAGGACTTGGTTAATTCCACTTATTTATCTACTTTTGCCACACTTTTTTCTTCTATTGACAAGGTTTCCCCCCCGATAACCGGCAGCAAATTATCGCTTATGCGTCCCCCGCTGTGGGTTGCATACTACAGTACCAGGACCCTCCTAAAACTCCAGCTTTCTTTGTCTTTTTTCTGATTCCCACTTCGTCTTCCATTCGAGTCATACTCAACTTCAAATACCACAAATATAAGGCTGACACCTCCTCGATTCTGGAAGTGTGTCATACTCTGAAATACATAAATACATACCCACTTCCTCCTTCATAAACCATTCTCTCTTAAAAAACTCAATATAAAACCCCGCCCCTCTTGCTTCAACCCCTCCACCAAAATGTGTCCCTCCTGCGAACCTGAGCCTGCTGCCAATGGCAATGGCCACATAAACAACACCTCCAATGGTACAAACGGTACCAACGACACCAATAACTCAACCTGTATGTTCTTCGACTATATCTAGAAGAATCAATGCTAATAACTTAGTTACAGCTCACCCCGGATTCACCGCCATTCCCAGCAGATCTAATCCCCACCCCCACCGATCGAATCCATACCAGACTACGGGGGACTTCTTGAGCAATGTATCTAGATTCCAGATCATTGAGAGCACATTACGTGAGGGTGAACAATTTGCCAATGCCTTCTTCGATCTTCCAAAGAAGATTGAGATTGCCAAGGCTTTGGACGATTTTGGTGTGGACTACGTAGGTTATATTGGATGCATATACATGAAAGGAAACATGCTGATATAATTTGATAAAGATTGAATTGACTTCGCCAGCGGCATCCGAGCAATCGAGAATTGATTGCGAGACAATTTGCAAGTTGGGACTGAAGGCTAAGGTTGGTGGTACAATATCGCGAATTTGGATGAGAGCTGACTCGGCTAGATCCTCACCCACATCCGGTGTCATATGGACGATGCAAGAATCGCAGTTAAGACTGGGGTTGATGGAGTGTAAGTTTTGTGTTTAATTATATATGTGTATTGGCTGATGATTTTATAGTGATGTCGTTATCGGTACTTCGTCATATCTTATGGAACACTCCCATGGCAAAGACATGACCTACATCACCAACACTGCAATCGAAGTTATCAATTATGTTAAATCTCACAATATCGAAATTAGATTCTCTAGTGAGGACTCTTTTCGGTCGAATCTCGTTGACCTTTTGTCAATTTACTCCACGGTTGACAAAATTGGTGTAAACCGTGTCGGTATTGCTGACACCGTCGGATGCGCCAACCCACGACAAGTTTATGATCTGATTCGAACTCTACGAGGTGTCGTAAGCTGCGACATTGAGACGCATTTCCATAATGATACCGGATGTGCAATTGCCAACGCATACTGCGCTCTGGAAGCCGGAGCCACCCACATCGATACATCAGTGTTAGGCATTGGTGAACGAAACGGTATCACTCCCCTTGGAGGTCTTATGGCACGCATGATTGTCGCCGATAGGGACTACGTGATGGGTAAGTATAAGCTTCATAAGCTCAAAGAAATCGAAGATCTCGTCGCCCAAGCCGTGGAAGTCAACATACCTTTCAACAACTATAGTAAGTCAACTTCTATCCTTCTTGAGAGTATTCTAACTGTATTTAGTCACTGGCTTTTGCGCATTTACACATAAAGCGGGCATACATGCCAAAGCTATTCTAAACAATCCGTCGACTTATGAGATTATCAATCCTGCGGATTTCGGGATGTCAAGATACGTCCACTTTGCTTCTCGCTTAACGGGATGGAACGCCATCAAATCAAGAGCAGCACAATTGAACATTGAGATGACGGATGCAGAGTACAAGGTGTGCACAGCTAAGATCAAAGCTCTTGCTGATATCAGACCTATTGCTGTAGATGATGCCGATTCCATCATCAGTACATTCCACCGCAGCATCAAGCTCGGCAAAGAGCTTGATCTACTACCAAACATGACCGAAGAGGAGAAGGCACTGTTTGCTAAGAAAGAACAAGAGATCGCTTCTATGCCTGAGAAGAAGGCACTGGACGTTGAGGCTTCAACCCCAGAGGCAGCTGCATAAGCAGAATGACTCGGTCTCTCTCGATTGCTGCATTGGACGACTGTAAACTCTCTATTTCTGGATCTTTCATAAGGGCACCATTCAACTATCAAAAGTCTAAAAGTGGATTCTGAAAAAAACCCCATCTCTCGGCGATATTCTAGCATTGCTGAACTCCTAACTTTTCATTGGTGGGCTCGTGGCGTTGTGCTTCTTTACTGCGGGTGCTATTATTGCAATGTACATATCACCAGGTCATAAAAATGCTACCTACGGTATAAATCCTAAAAGACCTTGTTTCAAAACACTCTCTCGCTTACGGGCAAATTAAAACCTCTTGATGCATCTGTGACTAATTTTTACAAACTATATATGCCATCTGCATTTGAGTTTTATAAGCTGATCAAGGTGTAATAGGTACAGCTACTTTTCGTATTGATGCAGGCAATTCAGATTACCATTGCGAAACTACATAGCAGAAGTGTGTGCAATTGCGCTTCCTGTGCAGGTATATATTAGAAGTCCCATTATAATTTCCAACTAAATTTTAACTATTCACTGCTAATATTGAATAGATCATATATGTTTCATATCTTCCTCTGACTGTTTTTTTTTTCAAACACATAAGAAGCTCTTACGATCTTTAATAATATGTGGTACTGTATCATGCAAGTTTTTTATACTAGCATCTTAAAAAATATTCCTTTCTTTATATGGTTTAAACATTTCATTCAGCTCAATTTTTTAGTCTTGTTTGAAAAAGTTATCTTTTTGGTTTTCTCTGTTCATAATATAAATGTTTTCCTCAGCCCGCTCTTTTCTAATCTTTATTTAAATAAACGCTGTTTTAATACTTTACGATTAATCATTCAACCCGATATTTATTACTCCTTAATCAAATTTACTCTCTGGATATGATTATTTCATTTAAGCCGGTTTATTTATATCCTTGATTCTAAACGCTGGTTTCAAACGCTTTTTAATATTTTATAAGCACTCATTCAACCCGATCCATTTCTATCCTTATTTGTTTCAAAACACTTTAATATATTATAAGTATTCATTCAACCCGATCTATTTCTATCCTTATTCAAATGTAAAAGCTTTTTAATGTTTTATAAGTATTCATTCAACCCGATCTATTTCTATCCTTATTCAAATGTAAAAGCTTTTTAATGTTTTATAAGTATTTATTCAACCCGATCCATTGATATCCTTAAACTTTTAAATTAAAATTAAAGCTTTACAAGAATTCGTTTAACCCGATTATTTTACTACCTTGAATGTTTTTAACTCTCTTTATACAATTCAAGTATTTCTTTTAGCCCGATCTTCTTAATCCTTACTGAAATTTGAAACAGTCTTAGATACACGGCAGATTCTGCTTATAACAATATGCTCGATGTATATGCAAGTGATTGTTTGCTGAAATATAAGATTTACGTACACGCCACATAGTTTAGTACTGACTATACCAAGAATACATTTTAAACAATTGGACAGGCAGAGCTATCCTAATTTTACTACAATTTATAAATCGCCGCGTGCCCTTTCGTACGTTTATTGCTTGCGCTTGCACCAGCATATGCGGATTTTGATGTGGTGTTCCAATCGGGACGTATAGACAACTTGATAGTATCTATCACGCCTCACGAAAGCGTAGCTTGAATAGTAGAAAAGTGTCTGAATTCGTCTCTTAAAGAGGTCCTATCTTAAATATACTGTGGTAATATTTGTTTGGATGGAACGTGAGACGTTGAGTCCTTACGG
>Ga0247814_10001627_pt1 | contig 13016 bp, 15 predicted proteins | sample UWRJL179409R1_FD_179947 | JGI IMG/M metagenome (GOLD analysis project Ga0247814, IMG submission 179947) | Plant litter microbial communities from Arlington Agricultural Research Station in Wisconsin, United States - UWRJ-L179-409R-1 | ecosystem: Environmental > Terrestrial > Plant litter >...
GCGAAAGCTCGCGGATGGCGGCCCGTTTCCGGAAGAATGCCATGGCTCACGACGTCGTTAATGAGTTTTTATCCATGCGCCATATTGGCACACTGACCGGCACTTTCCAATCGTGACGAGGTGTTACGAAGCGCTCTTTCGAGTGACGAACTGTAGCTCGAAAAACGACAGGTGGTCACGCGCGATTGCCGCCGTCAGTATGCGATCGTCCAGCTGTACGGCCACGCCGAACACGTGAGCGTCGGTATCGATGCGCATGCCGAGCATGTCGACTCCGTCTACCGAGACAGGGATGCCGTATTCGATCGACTTCTCGGTGGCGGCGCCGAGGAGTTCGCCCGGGAACTCACCGTGCACGCGTTCCTCGCGGAAGCAATTCTTCACCACGTGGTTGACGTGCTCGACGAGCTCGTACTCGACCGATTGCCACGGCTGGCGTGCCGCTGGCGGGATCCGTGTGGTGCGTACCGCCTCCGACAGCGACGGGTACCGCATCCGCTCCCGGGATTCGAGCAGCCACTCCGGAAGCTCACGGATAGGTTCGGCGTTGAGAGCCCGCTCGGTAGCGGGGGAGAGGACCGCGAGATTGGCGGGGTCGGAACGATTGGAGGGATTTCGCCACAGGGTGTAGGTGACGATCGCCGATGCGATCATCTCCACGCCGTCGTGCGCCTGCCCGGCGATGCCGATGAACACCTCCTCGATTGAGTCCTGCTCGACGAGGGTGAAGACGTCGCCGAACTGTGCCGCGGCTTCGTCCGGGGTCGGTGGCGCGGGAAGATCGAGGGGATCGGCGCTCTCATCGAGGTACACGCGCCTAGTCTGATGTGCAGCGAGGTCGATGGCAACGGTCTCGACTCATACGCTGTAGCCATGGAGTTCTGGGAGGCGGCGTTTCCCTGGTTCTGCGCGGGTGTTTTTCTGCTCGCGGTCGTTGCTGTGGTCGTTCGGTCCCGGGATGCTGCCGCCGTTTTTGACTTGCGACTCATGTTCTTTGTCCACCCGGTGGGGCACGTCCTGACGCTCGTCGTGCTGCTCCTCAAATCCGCAGTGACTCTTGCGCTGGGGCTCGGCCTCATGGAGGCCGGCTACTCCACGGGGTGGGGGATGTTTATCCTGGCTGCCACATTGTGGTTGGCGTTCGGATTCGTCGTGTGGGTCGCACGCCAACCACTACAGCTTCATCGGCCGGATGACGAAAAGGACACTGAGCCGGATCAGAAGTAGAAGTCGGCGACAAGCGAACCGACGCACAACACCGGAGCGACGAGGAACATCGCGAGACCGACCCTGCTCGTGAGCGAGATGGCGCGAGCCGAACCGCCCAGCACCACCGCCGCACCCATGACCGTGATCGCGAGGGCCGCGAGCAGGCTCCCTGCCCAGAAGAATCGCTCGTAGACGTCCTGGATGACGCCCGCGAACCATCCCGAGACGATGATCGCCCCGCAGACGATCGCCATGACGATCGCGGAGATGCCGAACCGGGCGAGAGCCAACAGCTCGGCATCGCGCTTGTCAGGCTGGGGGTGAGCCGGTTCTGTCGTCATGCCGGAACTCTATGGGCTCAGCTGTGAGGTCCGCGCCGCGCGGGCATAAGTCTCAGCGTCACGACAGCCGTGACCAGGAGCGTCGCCGCTCCGACCACCTCGACGGTGCGGAAGCCGGTCACGAACGCATATTGGGCGGTCTCGACGACGGCTGGACTACCAGCGACATCGCCGATGGACTCGGTAGCGGGATCGAGGCGGGCCGTCCCCATCCGATAAATCGCACTCGCGATACTCCCGAAGAGGGCGACGCCGAGCGCGCCGCCGAGGTTGGTGATGGTTTCGAGCGTGGCTCCCGCGACACCCGCCTGCTCCGTGGGAACCGCCGCGATCGACGATTCGGTCGTCGCTTGGTACACCGGAGCGAGTCCGAGCGAATACACGACGCTTCCGGCTGTGAAGGCGACCAGTCCCGTAGTGACATCGATCGCGGCAACGATCGCGAAACCGGCCGCAGAGACGGCGAGGCCGAAAGCCAGGACCCGTGCCGCGCCAAACCGGCCGCCGAGGCGGGGCGCGACGAGGCCGCCGATCGCGTATGCCGCGGCGCTCGGAATAGTCCAGATACCGGCTTCCAGCGGTGAAAGGCCGAGGACTGACTGCAGGTACTGCCCGATGAGCAGTTGCGTGCCGTAGAGGACGGCGAACGCGAGCGCATTGCCCGCCTGCGGCACGGCGAACGCTCGATTGCGGAACAGTGTGACGTCGAGAATGGGGTCGTCGATGCGCGTCTCGCGACGAATGAATCCGACGAGAAGCACCGCTCCGGCGAGCGCAACCAGCACCGGAACGAGCGGAGCGGACTGTGTGCTGAGCTGCTTCAGGGCGTACACCGTGCCGAGTACTCCCGCGATGGCCATGACGATTCCCACGACATCGATGCGACGACGGATGACGCTGCGGTACTCGGGCAGCAGTGCCGGACCCAGCACGAGCAGCACGGCCATCACAGGCGGGGTCACCGCGAAGATCGCCCGCCAGGACACTGCCTGGATCAGTGTCCCTCCGACGAGCGGACCGAGGATGCCGCCGAGCGCGAAACTGGCCGTCCAGATACCGAGGGCGACGGAGCGCTGCTCGGGAATACGGAACATGGACCGGATGAGGGAGAGCGTCGACGGAGCGACCATCGCCGCGCCGACGCCGATCGCCCCGCGGCAGGCAATGAGCATGAGGGGGCCTGTCGCGAGTACGGCCGCGATGGAAGCCGACCCGAACACGGCGGCCCCTGCCAGGAGCAGCCGGCGTCGACCGAAACGATCGGCGAGGACGCCGAAGGGCAGGAGAAGACCGGCGACGAGGAAGACGTAGATATCGGAGATCCACAGCAGCTCGCTCGATGTGGGCTGCAGGTCTGCGGCGATGGCAGGGAATGCGAGATTCAGGAGATTCGAGTTGACCGAAACGAGCATGCACGGCACGGCCAGGAGGGCGAGTGCCGCCCAGTCCCGGGGTCGAGCTCGCACGGCGTCCGTTGCCTCCATCCGGACATTGTGCTGGTCAGCCGTGACACCAGTCAATACTTTTTGCTGGTGTCACATTAGCTGTTCCGCCGCGCAATGCCCGGATAGTCGACGACCAGGCCACTCGCGTCGTAGTGCAGCTCGCAGTGGAAATCGAAAGTGGGGGAGTAGTAGTCGAAGGCGATTTCCTCCGGGACATCAGGGCGGCTCCTGAGCGTGTACTGCTGCTCGAGTCGCAGCACCGCCAGATCGCCCGCCGTCACGAACACTGCGGGGGCATCGATGGTTTGGCCTTGCTCGAACGGAATACGGTGAACGGGGATGGCATTGGTCACGGCTGACGACTCGAGGTCGACATCGATACACCCGTCCAGGTGCGCGGCAGGTGCTCCATCGATGGTCCATCGACCGGGACTCATCCGCTCGATCACTCGCTCCCTGTCTCCACGCGGGTCGGAACCGGCAACTCGCACGCGGCGGACATTCCACTTCGGATCGATGTCGTAGTCGTAGCCGACCGACCATCCGACGTCGTTCTCGATTGCGGTGGTAGTTCCACGGAGCCGGATAGCCTCGGTTCCCTCGTCGGTGAACAACACCTCGAAGCCGGAGCGGACGTCGGCGTGGACCCACGTCGCTGACGAGGGCAGAGGGGCGAGGTCCACACTGCGAATTTCGCATGCTGGGCGGCCATGGGCAACCCCTGCCGCTTCCGTTCCCGGTGGTGCCATAGTGGCTTGATCGGATTGATCCCGCCCAGGAAAGAGGCACCCGAATGGCGAAACTCCGCGTGCACAATCTCGCCGTGTCGATCGACGGATTCGCCACGGGGGAGGGGCAGAGCTTCGAGACTCCGTTCGGCCATGCCGGCCAGCGACTGATGGGCTGGTTCTTTCCCACTCACAGCTTCGTCTCCATGACCGGTCACGAGGATGAGGCGATCGGGGGAGGAACGAGGGGCGTGGATGACGCCTTTGCCGCGGCAACGAACCGGGGGATCGGCGCCGAGATCATGGGGCGGCGCAAGTTCGGACCGCAGCTCGGCCCATGGGAGGACGAGTCCTGGCGGGGATGGTGGGGCGAGGAGCCGCCATTTCACTCGCCGGTGATCGTGCTGACGCATCACTCTCGTCCCGACCTCGCCGTCGGCGAGACCACGTTCCTGTTTCGCCAGCTCGATCCCCGCGATGCCCTCGACCTCGCCGTCGAGCTCGCTGGCGGCCTCGATGTGCGCCTCGGTGGCGGGCCGACTGTCGTGCGTGAATTCCTCGAGGCGGACCTGGTGGACTATCTGCACGTCGTCGTCGTACCGATCGTGCTCGGCAGGGGAGTGCGGTTGTGGGACGAACTCGAGGGGCTGGAAGAACGATACGATCTCGAGGTGACGGCATCGCCCAGCGGAGTGGTGCACTACGTGTTTACGCGTAAGTAAGAGGCGCCAGTTTCGTCAGAGCGCTGCGGCCTTGGCGCGCAGCACGACGCCCTCCCGCTCATTTGTCGCGAGGTCGGCGGCAGCGATGAGTTCGGACCGCGCCTCGTCGGTGCGGCCGAGTCGCGCGAGCAGTTCTCCGCGAACGCTCGGCAGCAGGTGCGACCCGCGCAGCTTCCCCTCGGACGCCACACGATCGACGATACGCAACGCGTTCGCGGGACCTGTCGCCATCGACACTGCTACCGCGCGATTCAGCTCGACAACGGGACTGGGTGCCAGACGGCCGAGCACCTCGTAGAGCAGCACGATGCGATCCCAATCGGTGTCCGCGACACTCGGTGCGATCGCGTGGCACTCGGCGATAGCCGCCTGCAGGGCGTAGCTTCCGCGGCCGCGACCCGTGGCATCCGCTCTCTTGAGAGCTGCGCGACCGCGTGCGATCCGGGAGTGATCCCACCGGGACCGATCCTGGTCGGCGAGGAGGATCGGGGTGCCATCGCGAGCGACGCGTGCGCCGAATCGTGATGACTGGAACTCCATCAGCGCGACGAGGCCGTGCACTTCGGGCTCCCGAGGGAGCAGGCCTTCGATCACCCTGCCCAGGCGCAGCGCTTCATTCGCGATCTCCGGTCGGATCCATCGATCGCCCGAGGTCGCTGCGTAGCCCTCCGTGAAGACGAGGTACACCACGCCGAGCACCGCGCCGAGGCGCGAGGTCCACTCACTCGGGTCGGGCGATTCGAAAGGGATGTGGGCCGCAGCGAGCGTCTTCTTCGCGCGCACGATGCGCTGCTGCGCCGTCGCGACCGGAACCAGCAGCATCCGAGCGATCTCCTCGGTCGTGAGACCGGCAACGACCCGCAGGGTGAGGGCGACCTGGGACTCTCGCGAGAGCACGGGATGGCACGCGGTGAACACGAGTCGCACGACGTCGTCCTCGATCGGCCGCCATTCGTCAGCGCTTGTCCGAGACAGGTCGCGAGCGATCGCGAGGTATCGCTGATCGAGACGTTCCCGTCGGCGCCAGCCGTCGATCGCCTTCCGCTTCGCTACCGCCGTCAGCCAGGCGCCCGCGTTGTGCGGGACGCCCGACTCGTGCCAGCGGGCCAGCGCTTCGACAATCGCTTCCTGCGCGAGGTCCTCGGCAAGGCCGACGTCGCCGGTCATCCGGGCAAGTGTCGCGACGATACGCGCGCTCTCGATGCGCCAGACGGCGTCGACAGTTCGACGGATGTCGGTCACGATGTCTCTGGGACCGAGCCGTCTCAGCGGGCTTCGGACCGCAGCTCAGCGCCCTTTTTCACATACTCGTTGTCGGGAAAGTCGGCGAAGGCCTCCTCCTGGCTCGGAATACGGCGTACCTCGAGCTTCGATCCCGGGCCCAGGGGAGCGCGGCTCGCCCACTCGATGGCTTCCTCCTTGCTCGAGACCTCAAGGATCCAGAACCCGTTGAACAATTCGTGCGTCTCGCCGTACGGACCGTCGGTGACGATGGGCTTCTCGCTGGCGAAGTCGACGACGAATCCCTCGGCCGGTGCTTCGAGGCCTGCTGCATCGACGAACACACCCGCTTTCATCAACGACTCGTTGTATGCGCCCATGGCATTGATGATCTCTTCGAAATCGACCTCCTGGCTTGCCTCGAACGCCTCCTGGGTGTCGCGCATGATGAGCATGAACTTCATGGTGGTTTCCCTTCGTGCGAGGCCGCCCGGTGCGTCCTCTTGGTAGTACGTCGAACGGGGCCGACCCGGATCGACATCGGAACGAAAATTCAGGAGGGCCGGTAGCGCACAGCCACGGCTCCCGAACTGAACTCCTGACGGTCCACGAGCTCGAGTTGGATGCGCTCTCGCAGGCCGGACAGCAGTGTGGGTCCGTATCCGGCGATCACCGGCTGCACGACGAACTCGTACTCGTCGATCAGTCCGAGGTCGGCCAAAGCGCGGGGGAGCGTCACCCCGCCCACCCACAAGCTTTCGCCCGGCTCTTCCTTGAGCTGTTGAACTGCGGAACCCAGGTCTCCGTGCAGTGACTCGGCATTCCAATCGACCTCGCTCAGAGTGCTCGACACGACGTATTTCTTCGCCCCGTCGATGGCCTCGGCGAAGGGAAGCTGCACCGCGTCCACCCAGTCAGGCCATACGCCCGTGGCTGGCTTCCGCCATGCCGACTGCATCATTTCGTATGTGACCCGGCCAAAGAGCAGGGCATCGGCTCGTTCCATCTCCGCGGTCCAGTAGCGCATGGACTCCGCGTCGGGCGGAAGGCCTGCCTCGTGATGGCAGCAGCCGTCGAGCGTGACGTTGATCGAGTATCGAAGTTGTCTCATTCCGGTTGCTCTCCTTTGATGCACACGTCGAGTCCGCCAGGAGCTACTGCGACGACCCATCGCGTCGCTGTCCGGGCTGCGGTGGCACCCATAGTAGGGCGATCCTCGTGGCTGCGGCAGGGACGATTGCGGCTATGCGAAACGAGCCTCGAGATCGGCTATGGATTGGTTCGTCATAGTGACGTGGTGCGAATACTCTCTGTCCGCGCGCCGCCATGGTGGGATGAGAGCATGACTCAGTCCTTCACGCCTTCGCTTGAGATGTTGTGGGAGGTCGACGCGCCTCGCGTCGTCCTGTTCGATCGGTTCGGTTTCCGAGATGCCGTTTCTGCTGGCCGGTGGATCTCAGCAGTAGTCGTCGAAGAGTGGGGGATACCCGTCGATTCGTGCGACAGAATCGTCATGAGTGACCGCAACGCCCTCGCGTGGATTCGCTCAGGGGCAGAGGCCTACATTGTGAAATGGTCGGTGGACCCGAATCGCTTCGCGCGGCTCGCAGCGCTGGCCACACTGACCAATTGGCTGGGTGAGGAAGGCCTGCCGGTATCTACTCCTGTGGCGACCTCCGGTGGCAGCCTGCAGGTAGAGGTGGCCGGCGCTTCGGTTGGGCTGCAGCGCCGGATCGTCGGCGAGCTGCTCGATGTCAGCAATGAGATCCAGGTGCGTGCCGCCGGTGCCGCATTGGCTCGGCTGCACGCTTCGTTAGCGCATTGCCCGCTTGACGACGAACTGCCGTCATCGGCAACTGGGCAATTGCCGGTTGAAGCGAGAATTTCAGATTGGCTGGATTCGGAACAATCGACGAACGTTCCCGAGCGCGCTGTGCTCGAGTTGCGTCGGCTCGCCACGAGCCAATCGAGCCAGCCATTGGCGGCACAGCTCGTGCACGGTGATTTTAGATCGGCGAACGTCCTTGTCGTCGAGGACCGCATCGCAGCAATCCTGGACTTCGAAGAAGCACGGTTCGATTTCCCCGTTGTCGAACTGGCTCAGGCCGCGGTGCTCCTCGGTACTCGATTTCGCGATTGGGGACCTGTCTCTGAAGACGTTCGCCAATGGCTTCTGGCGGGATACCAGTCGGTGCGGCCCTTGCGTGACGTCGAGCTTCAGCGGTGGGATGCCCTCGTGCTGTGGTACTCGCTGATGTTTATCCCCGCAGGCGATGACCCTGCCGGCTGGAGGGCGGCAGCGATGCGTTTGTTGCAGGGCCAATGAAGGCAACCGCGACGACGCGATCTCTCGCCGGGGCAGCACGAAAAACATGTTACTTGACATAATGTGCATTATCAGCGCTCGATAGCGCAAGCGAAAAGCCCGAATCAGGCGGTCAGCAACGCCACAACCAGAAGCGCCGACACGATCACGAACACAGCAAGACTGATGCCGTACGAACGACCCCAGCGTCGCGGCGCGAAGATGATCGGCGCCACGAGGGCGACGACGAGCCCGGCGCAGATCGCCAGCGGCGTTCCGAACACCAGGCCATAGCCGTGTGGATCCTGTCCAGGTTCGCCGAGTCGACTGCCCAGGACGATCCAGGCGGACAGCAGAAAAACCAGGCCGGCCATGAGCGCGACGATTCCCGCGACGATTCGTCCGACAAGCGCTGCTGCCGAGGCTCGCTGTCGATCGGTCGGGATTGTCATGGTGCAACGTTAGGCGTGCGTCACGCGGAATGAGACCTCGCGTGTTGCAATTGGCTAACAAAATGCGACAATGCCTCAATGGAGATGCAGCGCAAGAATCCGTTCGAAATTGCTCTGTGGGTACTGTCGGTGGTTCTCATCGTCGGTTCCGTTGTAGCCCTGTACGCGGTGGCATCCACCTACTTTGGAGTGAGCTCCTATTCGTGCTCCGGCGAGGATGTGTGCGACGAACAGATCCTCTCGTACCTGTATCAAATTGTCTTTTCTGCGGCACCCGGGGTCATTGCCAGCGGTTTCGGATGCGCCGCCATCGCCCTCGGTGTCAGGGCCATCGACATCAATGCTCGCCGTCGCGTGGAACACGTCGAGCTAGCCGCAGACGCCGGTATCGCTGAGACCATCCAGGACCCGCGCCCGGCTCCCGTCCAGCAGATCGATCCGTCGCTCTTCATGCGTCCGCGCGACTAGTCAGGCGCCGACGTACTTCGCGAGGTGCTCCCCCGTCAGCGTTGAATGTGCTGCCACAAGGTCGGCCGGCGTGCCTTCGAACACGACAAGACCGCCGTCATGACCGGCTCCCGGACCGAGATCGATGATCCAGTCCGCGTGCGCCATGACCGCCTGGTGATGTTCGACGACGATGACCGATCGTCCCGAGTCGACGAGTCGATCGAGAAGGCGCAGCAGCTGCTCGACGTCCGCAAGGTGAAGGCCCGTGGTGGGCTCGTCGAGCACGAACACACTCCCCTTCTCCCCCATGTGGTTGGCGAGTTTCAATCGCTGGCGCTCTCCGCCGGAGAGCGTTGTGAGCGGCTGCCCGAGACTGATGTAGCCGAGTCCGACGTCCGAGAGCCGGTCGAGAATGGAATGGACGGCCGCGTTCTTCGCCTCCCCCGAACTGAAGAATTCGAGTGCGTCGCTCACGGGCATCGCGAGCACTTCGCTGATGTCGAGACCGCCGAGATGGTAGTCGAGCACCGTCGCGTCGAAGCGCTTGCCCTCGCACACCTCGCACACGCTCGAGACGCTCGCCATCATGCCGAGGTCGGTGAAGACGACTCCGGCACCGTTGCAGTTCGGGCACGCGCCTTCGGAGTTGGAGCTGAACAGGGCCGGCTTCACCCCGTTGGCCTTGGCGAAAGCTTTGCGGATGGGTTCGAGGAGCCCGGTGTACGTCGCAGGGTTGCTGCGCCGCGAGCCTTTGATCCCGCTCTGGTCGATGGAGACGACATCGTCCCGACCGGACACCGACCCGTGGATGAGCGAGCTCTTCCCGGATCCGGCCACGCCCGTCACGACGACGAGCACACCGAGCGGAATGTCGACGTCTACGCCCTGCAGGTTGTGTTCTGTCGCCCCGCGGATCTCGAGCGCTCCCGTGGAGGCGCGCACGGCATCCTTCACGGCGACTCGATCGTCGAGATGATGTCCCGTGAGGGTGTCACTCGCGCGGAGTCCCTCGACCGTCCCCTCGTACATGACCTCTCCCCCGGCCGTGCCGGCTCGCGGGCCGAGGTCGACGACGTGGTCGGCGATCGCGATCATCTCCGGCTTGTGCTCGACGACGAGCACGGTGTTGCCCTTGTCGCGCAGTTGCAGCAGGAGGGTGTTCATGCGCTGGATGTCGTGCGGGTGCAGGCCGATGGTCGGTTCGTCGAAGACATACGTGACGTCGGTGAGGGACGACCCGAGGTGACGGATCATCTTGGTGCGCTGTGCCTCTCCCCCGGACAGCGTTCCCGCCGGACGGTCGAGCGACAGGTAGCCGAGCCCGATCTCCGCGAACGAGTCGAAGAGGTGCTGGAGGGCAGCCAGAAGCGGTTTGACCGACGGTTCCTTGAGCTCGCGCACCCACGCCGCGAGATCGCTGATCTGCATCGCACACGCTTCGGCGATGGAGATGCCGCCCACCTTCGACGAGCGAGCGCCCTCGTTGAGGCGGGTCCCGTCGCAATCGGGGCAGGTGGTGAAGGTCACGGCGCGATCGACGAACGCCCGGATGTGCGGCTGCATCGCCTCGCGATCCTTGGACAGGAACGACTTCTGCACCTTGGGAATGAGTCCCTCGTAGGTGAGGTTCATGTCGCCGACCTTGACCTTGACCGGCTCTTTGTAGAGGAAGTCGTGCAGCTCTCTCTTCGAATAGTCGCGGATCGGCTTGTCGGCGTCGAGGAAGCCGGACCCGGTGTAGATCTTCACTCCCCAGCCGTCCGGCGTGTAGCCGGGGATCGTCATCGCTCCCTCGGCGAGGGACTTCGAGTCGTCGAAGAGCTGGGTGAGGTCGATGTCGTTGACGGTCCCCATCCCCTCGCACCGCGGGCACATCCCGCCCGTGACGCTGAAGCTCCGACGCTCCTTGGTGGCCGATGCGCCCTTCTCGATCGTCACGGCACCTGACCCCGAGATCGAGGCGACGTTGAATGAGAACGCCTGCGGCGAGCCGATGTGCGGCTCCCCCAGCCGGCTGAACAGGATGCGCAACAGGGCATTCGCATCGGTTGCCGTTCCGACGGTGGACCGGGAATTCGCACCCATGCGTTCCTGGTCGACGATGATCGCGGTCGTGAGCCCCTCGAGCACGTCCACGTCGGGTCGCGCGAGGCTCGGCATGAATCCCTGCAGGAACGCGCTGTACGTCTCGTTGATCATGCGCTGCGACTCCGCGGCGATCGTGCCGAAGACGAGCGAGCTCTTGCCCGAACCCGAAACTCCGGTGAAGACCGTCAGGCGGCGTTTCGGAAGCTCGAGGCTGATGTCCTTGAGGTTGTTCTCGCGAGCGCCCTGTACGCGGATGACGTCATGGCTGTCGGCCCCGTTGAGTGTGGTTTCCTGCCGGTCCGTTGCAACCGTGCTCATCAGGTCTCCCTCTATCGCTTGTGGATCACGGTACCGCGCTGCTCCGACACTATCGATTGTCGCGGTTACTCCATCACTTCGTTGAAGCGGATGAGGTTGCCGGCCGGGTCGCGAAAGGCACAGTCCCGAACGCCGTACGGTTGCTCGGTCGGCTCCTGGACGACGTCGGCTCCGCTGGCCTGTACCGTCTCGAACACGCCGTCGAGGTCGTCCGTAGCGAGGACCAGGTGACCATAGGTCCCCTTGGCCATCATCTCGAGGATGACGCTGCGTTCGTCATCCGTGATGCCGGTGTCTGCTGCGACCGGAGTGAGCACGATCGATGTGCCGGGCTGGCCGACGGGGCCGACCGTGAGCCAGCGCAGTCCGTTGTAGCCGACGTCGTTGCGCAACTCGAAGCCGAGGGTGTCGCGGTAGAACGCGAGCGAGGCGTCCGCATCGGTGTGCGGGAGGAAGGTCCAGAGAATACTGATCGTCATGCCGGTCAGCCTAGGGTTGCGCTGGCGAGGTGAGCTTCTCGATTCCTGACCGGTCTCGTCACCTGTTTCGCCACGCACGGCGGCAGCTCCCCCGCTGCGGTCGCGGCCTGGGCTCGATAGACGCTCGGCGGCACTCCGACGAGCTCGGTGAACCGCGTGCTGAACGTTCCGAGCGATGAGCAGCCGACGGCGAAGCACACGTCGGTGACGCTGAGATCGCTGCCTCGCAGCAGTGCCATCGCCCGCTCGATCCTGCGTGTCATGAGGTACGAATACGGCGACTCCCCGTACGCGAGCTTGAACTGGCGGCTGAGGTGGCCTGCCGAGATGTTCACGCCCCGCGCGAGAGCCTCGACGTCGAGCGGTCGGGCGTATTCGCGGTCCATGCGATCGCGGACACGACGGAGCAGCACGAGTTCGCTGAGGCGCTCCGGAGTGGTTGTCACATGCTCGATGGTGGCATGCCGCGCGGACGTTGCCAAGGGTGCGGAAACGCACGGCATAGGCTGGAGACCCTATCGATTGAGGTGCATCCTGAACGCTCGACCTGCCCGCCCGCAGACCATCCTGTCCGTCCTCCACACCGAGCAGGTCACGCCACACATTGTTCGCGTCTTCGTCGGGGGCGATGGCTTCTCTGGGTTCACGACGAACGAGTTCACCGACAAGTACATCAAGATCTACTTCGCGAAACCGGAACTCGGCCTCGAGCCGCCGTACGACCTGGCAGCCCTGCGCGAGACGCTCGACCCCGCCGACCTTCCGGTGACGCGCACGTACACGGTGCGCGAGGTCAACACGATCGAACGCTGGATCTCGATCGACTTCGTCCTCCACGGCGACACGGGTCTTGCGGGACCATGGGCGGCGGCCGCGCAGCCCGGCGACACCATCGTGTTCGGCGGTCCCGGTGGCGGTTTTGTTCCGGATGACGCTGCCAGCTGGTTCCTCTTCGCCGGCGACGAATCCGCACTACCGGCCATCGCGGCCTCGCTCGAGGCATTGAAACCCGACGCCATCGGGACCGCGGTGCTCGAGGTCGACTCGGCCGCCGATGAAATCGAGCTTTCTGCACCCGCTGGAGTCGACATCCGCTGGGTGTATCGGCACGCGCAACCGTCGACCATCCTCGCGAGTGCCCTCGAGGGAATCGAGTGGCGCGACGGTCACGTGCAGGTTTTCGCCCACGGTGAGCGCGAGGCGATGAAGGCTGTGCGCGACGTGCTGTTCACGCAGCGCGGGCTCTCACGCCAGCAGG
>Ga0247814_10001628_pt1 | contig 13014 bp, 10 predicted proteins | sample UWRJL179409R1_FD_179947 | JGI IMG/M metagenome (GOLD analysis project Ga0247814, IMG submission 179947) | Plant litter microbial communities from Arlington Agricultural Research Station in Wisconsin, United States - UWRJ-L179-409R-1 | ecosystem: Environmental > Terrestrial > Plant litter >...
CTAAGGGTAGAAAGCAGGTTAGTGCTTTTTATGGTTTCTTTATTATCTTCCAGCCGCAGCGAAGCGCCCACCCAGTTTTTACCAAAGTGGTATTTAGACAACGCCTCATTGCGCACAAACTGAGATTTAGAATAGGTGCCGTCGCTGCTTAACACGCTTCCCCTGTCCTGTATGGTAAATTTCCCAAATTTCATTTGCCCGTCTACCACATGGCGTGTACCGGTAAACGCCCCCGAAAAGTCCAGTTGTTCCATCTGGTAGTTTAGCTGCCCGTTCTTGGGCAGCCTAAAGGTAGTGCCCGCCACAAGGTAGCTTTGGTTAGCATTTGTAGTAATTATATTGGTAAGGTTCCAGTCGCGGTTAAACTCAATATTAAAAAGGCGTTCTATGGTGCGGAAATCTTTTTGCACAAACTGGTAATTTGCAAAAGCATCCAGCTCCCAGTTACCGGTATACAGGCGTTGCTTTGCATTTATTTTTCCGGCAAGGCCATTGTTGTTGCCATCGTCTATGGGCGAATACAGGTTAAGGTCGTTATTGCTTATGCCGGCTTCAAAATCTATAAGGGTTTTCTCGCTGGGGTTGTACTTGCCCAGCACGGTAGCTATTTGTATTTTAACCGGAGCAGAGAGGTTTATAACCGGCTCATAATTACCCTGCGGCACACCGCCTATGGGGGCTACATACTGGTATATCCTGCCTATGGCTGCTGCATTGCTTAGTATGTAATTGCCCAGGTTATTGCCTGTTAACGTAAAGCGCACATTATACAAAACATCTTCCTGGTTGGTGCTGTATTCAAAAACTTCAACACCGTTAAAGGTGGTCTTTCGGTACAGTATCTTGTTTTCGCTGTACGTATCTACATAGGCCGATGGTGCCGTCATTTGCGCTGTATTATCGCCCGCCTGCTGTAGTATGGCCACCTGCTCTGTAGTAAGGTTTTGTTGCAGGGGCTGGTTTTTCATATCATTTTCAGAATATACATAACCCCCTATGCTCCAGCTTTCGCGCTCGTGGTTTACACCGCCGTAAGTAACAAAGCGTGTATAATTTTGCTGCGAATACTGGTACTCTACATTAATACGCATTTCGCTGGTAATAGGAAAAAGGGACGTAAAAATAATCTCGCCGGCATTGTAGTCTATAATATAATCGTTGTTCTCGCCACGCTCTAAGAGTATGCCGTTTACATACACCCTTTCTGACCCCGATATTACCAAAACATACAGCTCGCCGTTATTGCCTGTAAGCTTGTACGGGCCCTGGTTGCCCTCTGTACCTGTAAAAGTACTGCGTGCATACTGGCCGCGCACCAGTGCTGCCGCGGCAAATACCGATGTTTGCGCCCCGGGCTTGCCAAAGGTAAACGCCGCCGAAACGCCCTGTACCTTTTTATTGAAGTTAAGAAAGCGCGACTGTCGGTTTTCCAGGAAAAGGTCGCCTGCGCGAATGTTCCATTTGTCGCTGTACATCTCTATAAAAATCTGGTCAAATTCGTCCAGCTTTTGCGAATAGCCGCCCTCCTGCAAGGGTATGTTGCTGTCCTGTATGGAGGCGCGAAGGTTTACTTTATCGCTTAGTTTACCGGTAATTTGTAAATCAAGGTTAGAGTTTACCACGGCATTTTGATTATTGCCCACCGTTACCCCGCGTGTAATACTACCCGATGTGGTAAGCCCGCTAAAGGGCTTAAAAGTGTTTAACGGGTCGCGCACCACGGTGTACCGCTGTCCGGTATCGGCATCGTTAGCCACTACGCGGTTAGTGTTATACATGCTGTACTTTTTGGTAAGAAACTGGGGGTAAGCAAGGTAGCTAACCGTTACAGAATCTTGTGTGGTATAGCCGTTCTTAAAGGTAAGCAGCCCGGTATTATAGTTTACTTTGTAGTAAGCGGTATCTATGTCTTTGCCGGCAAGGTCCTGTAGCTTAAAATAATCGGGGTTTATGCTCACGCTGTCTATGCGAATGGTATCGTGCACGGCAACGGCTTTCCTGTTTTTATAGGGCGTGGGCATATCCTGCCCGTAAATGGCAGACACACAACATAAAAGAACCCATAAAAGCCTGTTTTTAAGCATCACAAAAACTATAACTCAAAAAGGGCAAAAGTAGTGTGTTTATTTTAAACTTAGTATTAAGGCGCGGGTGCAGTTTTTATGGGGCATTTAAAGATGGGCACATGCTCTTATTTTGCATATTAAACACCTTTACAACCTAACATTTTGTATGTTTGTTTTTCAGGGATACTACAGCCCGGAACTATTTACATGAAAAAGATAATCGCGGGTTTAATTGTATTGGTAGTTATTGGCTATTTGTATTCAGGCTTTTTTACAAAGGGCATGTTAGTGGGCACCTATGTAAATCCTCATTTTAAAGTATCACGCGGAGAAGACGGCCCTGTATTTGCCGATACGATAAGACTTTTAGACGATAACAGCTACAATAGCGGGTATTGGGAAAAAGGGACTTACAAAATTTCATATACTCCTCTTGGTACACAAATACAACTTGGCACCAAAAATCAGTTTCATAATTTATCACTTCAAACTTTTATACGTCGTGATAACGTAGTGGGAAGTCCTAAAATAATTATAGGCGGCGATACCGGAAGCTATTATAAAATAGATTAGCCGTTAGCACGAAAGACAGAGTTTAAACCCCGTAGCAACTGCTTTGGCGCAAGCCCATACCGATGTAGAATTTAGGCGTTATCGCTCTGGAACCACTCTGCAAAAGAGGTTTCGGTTTCCTGAAGCCTTAAAGAGTGCAGCAAAATGTTAGATGGCAGCCTGTCTTTGATTTTCTTTGCAAAATCTATAACCATATTTTCGCTGGTAGGCTGGTAATCTACTAATATAGTGTCGTGCCCACGGTCGCTAAGTTCTTTGGCAAGCTCTACGTGCGGGGTGTTTTTATTAAACACTGTGGCGTGGTCAAAAACATCTAAAATTTCCTGTTTCACTATTTTTTTAAGGTCGCCAAAATCAATTACCATTCCGTATTTTACGTTGGCAGTATCTGTAATGGGGCTGCCTATAACGGTAACCGACAGTTTGTAGCTGTGCCCGTGTACGTTTTTGCATTTGCCGTCGTAGCCGTAAAGGGCATGTCCGGTTTCGAAAGTAAACTGCTTGGTAATCCTTATTTTGCTCATGGGTGTGCGTTAAGACTGCAAATTTACTAAATAAAACCATTGGTTATACCAAGGTGTAAACGCTGCGGTTTTGCTATATTTGTAGTATATTAAACAGGTATTGTAATGGACGAATTTGTGCTTAACCCGCTGTATGAAAAGGTTATTGACGGGCTTATGGAACAAAAATACAGCGTAGTTGACGATTTCTTTACAACAGAAGAAGTAGCCGGGCTGCGCAACGCATTAAAGGCAAAGTATGAGGAAGACCAGTTTAAAAAGTCGGCCATAGGCAACCAGGCTAACGAGAAAGTGGTAACTGCCGTGCGTGGCGATTTTATTTTGTGGCTGGACGAAACCAATGCCGAAGGTGCCGAACGCCTGTTTTTTAACAAGCTGCAGGATTTTACACAATACCTTAACCGTACCTGTTTTATGGGTATTGCAAAGCAGGAATTTCATTATGCGCTGTACCCCGAAGGTACCTTTTACAAACGCCACCTGGATACCTTTAATAACGACAGCAGCCGCAGGCTAAGCGTGGTGTGTTACCTTAACGATGAAGACTGGAAGCCCGAATATGGCGGCGAGCTTACCCTGTATTTTAACGATAACGGCACAGAGGCCAGTAAAGATATCTATCCGCTGGCGGGCCGCCTGGTGGTTTTTGAAAGCCAGGTGCTGGAGCATGAGGTTAAGCCCGTGAAGCAACCGCGCCTTAGTATTACAGGCTGGCTTAAAACGCGTGGCAATTAGCCGCCTGCCTTTTTTATAAATTTTGTTTTTTGAAACTTGTTTTTTGAATATTATTTATATTATATTTGCCAACTCAAAATGGGGGATTAGCTCAGCTGGCTAGAGCGCTTGCATGGCATGCAAGAGGTCATCGGTTCGACTCCGATATTCTCCACCAAAAAAACCTTAACAACCCTGTTTTTACAGATAGTTAAGGTTTTTTTATTTTACAGCTTGCCCATTGTTATAATTATCTTCGGTATAACTATTAATATCTCCTGAAGTTTTACCACAAAGTACACTAAGTTTTTTCACAAAGAGCACAAGGCAAAATGAATATTCCGCCGTAGGCGGGAGAGCACAAAGCTGTAACGCAAAGCCTTGTGTACTTCAATCCCCACGGGATTGTTGACCTTGTGCAATTACCGGGATTAGCCTTGTGTACCCCGTGAAAATCCTTGTGCCCTTTGTGGTAAAAAAACTGCGACTCAAACCCTGAAATTTTAGCACAAAGTACACTAAGTTTTTTCACAAAGAGCACAAGGCAAAATGAATATTCCGCCGTAGGCGGGAGAGCACAAAGCTGCAACGCAAAGCCTTGTGTACTTCAATCCCCAGGGATTGTTGCCCTTGTGCAAACTGCCGGGATAAGCCTTGTGTACCCCGTGAAAATCCTTGTGCCCTTTGTGGTAAAAAAAACTGCGACTCAAACCCAACGCCTTGTGTACCTCAATCCCCACGGGATTGTTGCCCTTGTGCAAACTGCCGGATCAGCCTTGTGTACCCCGTGAAAAACCTTGTGCCCTTTGTGGTAAAAACCGAAACTGAAAACTGGGACTGCGACTGAGACTGAAAACTAAACCTAAACCCTATCATTTTAGGCACTCACCCTATCAAAACGATAAGGTTTCTGTTGCCGCAAAATGGCACATCAACACTAACAGCCTCAACTACAACAGGGTAACCACAGTATAACAATACAGGCATATTTATTGGCTTTTAGTAGTAGAAATTTAAAATACTACTAAAATGAGAAATCATGTAAAAACTGCCGCAGCAAAAGCCACGCAATTTGCAAACGTTACCAAAAACTTAATTAAGAGCGGGCGCGTTAGAAGGGCTAAAAAATGCCTGGATATAGCCGAACTGCTCTTTACCACCGGCAGTAACGAAACTAAAAGTGTTATAGGTACCATCTATGTAAACTCGGTTTCAACTTTTATGGAAATGCACCATTGCAGTATTGCACGGCTTTTTCCCGATACCCTTCATGCCGAATATGTTAAACAGGTAAACACTTCCGGAATTTAATTTACACCCGCATTATGATACTCACACTACTTCTTATTGCTACAGGAATAGTCCTGTTTGCCATTTGCTATAAAGCTATAGACGCATTTGATAAAATGTAAACACCATGACAGCACTTCTCATTATTGCCATTTTTGTTTTTGTGTACATATGTTATGTACTTATAAAACCCGAAAAATTTTAGCAGGCCCCCTCAATCTTTAACCCTTACCCATGAACACCGAAATTTTAGGAATTGTAACCACCTTAGCCCTTACCATAGCGCTTGCCATACCTCTGGGAAAATATATTGCACGCGTTTACCTGGGCGAAAAAACAATTACCGACGGGGTTTTTAATCCCATAGAAAAAATGCTGTACCGTTTTTGCGGCATTACCCCCAACGAAGAAATGGACTGGAAACAGCACCTTAAAGTACTGCTTACCATTAACTTTGTATGGTTCCTGCTTAGCATGCTCGTGCTAATGTGCCAGGGGTGGCTGCCCCTAAACCCGGACAGCAATCCCGGCATGAGCGCCGACCTTGCTTTTAACACCGCCATATCATTCGTAGTAAACTGCAACCTGCAGCACTACAGCGGCGAAACAGGTTTAAGCTACTTTGGCCAGCTGTTTTTAATGTTCCTGCAATTTGTATCGGCAGCAACGGGGCTTGCCACGGGCGCCATATTATTTAATGCACTTAAAGAACGCACCACAAACAAACTGGGTAACTTTTATGTATACTTTATAAAATCAATTACCCGTATACTATTGCCATTAAGTGTTATAGTAGCCGTATTGCTGGCCTTTAACGGCACGCCAATGACCTTTAACGGCAAACAAAAAATGGTTAGCCTGCAAGGCGAAACGGTAGATGTTTCTACAGGGCCGGTGGCTGCCTTTACTGCCATAAAGCATATAGGTACAAATGGCGGCGGTTTTTTTGGGGCAAACTCGGCACACCCTTTAGAGAACCCCAATTACTTTACTAATATGGTAGAGCTTGCTGCCCAAATGATAGTGCCCTTTGCCATGATATTTGCACTTGGCTTTTACCTTAACCGCAAAAAATTATCCCTCATGATCTTTGGGGTAATGACCATAGGGTTCCTTTTACTGGCAGTGCCCACCGTTATTGCCGAAATGAACGGTAACCCTGCCCTTACTAAAATGGGCATAAACACCTCTATGGGCGCCACAGAGGGTAAAGAAGTGCGCTTTGGGGCAGCAGCCTCCGGGTTTTGGAGCATTGCCACCACGGTAATCTCTACAGGATCGGTTAATTCTATGCACGACAGTGCCATGCCTCTATCGGGGCTTATGCAGCTGCTTGCCATGATGGTAAACTGCTTTTATGGCGGCTGCGGCGTGGGGCTGCTTAACTTTTACATCTTTATCATTTTAGCGGTATTTATAAGCGGGTTAATGGTAGGCCGCACGCCCGAATTCCTGGGTAAAAAAATAGAAGCCCGCGAAATGAAAATAGCCATGGTTATTGCCCTGCTGCATACGTTACTGATCCTGAGCGGAACGGCATTATCTGCAGCACTGCCGGAACTTGGCGCAAGCACCCTTAACAATCCCGGGTACCACGGCTTTAGCGAAATACTGTATGAGTTTACCTCATCATCGGCTAATAACGGCAGCGGCATGGAAGGCCTGGGCGACAACAACCCGTGGTGGAATATTGCTACCGGTATTGTACTGCTGCTCTCTCGTTTCCTGCCCATTATAGGCCCTATTGCCATAGCCGGCATACTGGCAGCTAAAAAGCATATCCCCGAAAGTTCGGGTACGCTAAAAACAGATACGCCTACATTTGGGCTAATGGTATTTGCCGTAATATTTATTATTGCCGCGCTGTCTTTTTTCCCTGCCCTTGCCCTTGGCCCTATAGCCGAATATTTTTCACTTGCATAATCAATCATAAAAATGGAAACCCAAAATAAATCGCTGTTCCAAAAAGAGCTTGTGCTCGGGGCACTAAAACAGTCGGTACTAAAACTAAGCCCTAAAAGCCTTATACGCAACCCCATAATGTTTACGGTAGAAATAGGCACAGCCGTAATGCTTGCCGTGTGCATCTGGATACTTACGGGCGAGCAAAGCCAGGGTAGTTTTGCCTACAACTTTGTAGTGTTCCTGGTGCTGTTCTTTACGCTTTTGTTTGCCAATTTTGCCGAGGCCATTGCCGAAGCGCGCGGTAAGGCACAAGCCGGCAGCCTGCGCAAAACCCGCGAAGAAACCCCTGCCAAAAAAATAGAGCCTGTGGGCGAAATGTATACTAACGAAGTGCAGGTGGTACCGTCATCATCGCTTAAAAAAGGAGATGTTTTTATTTGCGAACCCGGCGATATTATTCCTACCGATGGCGAGATCATAGAAGGTATTGCCACCATAGATGAAAGCGCCATTACCGGCGAAAGCGCCCCTGTAATACGCGAATCGGGTGGCGATAAAAGCTCGGTAACAGGCGGTACAAAGGTACTAAGCGACAAAATAAAAGTACAGGTAACTACAGAGCCGGGCGAAAGCTTTCTTGATAAAATGATAGCCCTGGTAGAAGGTGCCAGCCGCCAGAAAACACCTAACGAAATTGCCCTTACCATACTGCTTGCAGGGTTTACGCTTATTTTTATTATTGTTTGCGTTACCTTAAAGCCCTTTGCCGATTTTGCAAACGCCCCCATTACTATAGCGGCATTTATTTCATTGTTCGTTTGTTTAGTACCTACCACTATAGGGGGGCTGCTTTCGGCAATAGGCATAGCGGGCATGGACAGGGCACTGCGTGCCAATGTTATAACCAAAAGCGGCAAAGCGGTAGAAACTGCGGGCGATATAGATGTGCTCCTGCTGGATAAAACCGGCACCATAACCATAGGCAACCGTAAGGCCACACACTTTTACCCCGCCCAGGGCATTGCACAGGAAGATTTTATTAAAGCAGCGGTTTTAAGCTCTTTTTCAGACGATACGCCCGAGGGTAAATCCATCATAGAGCTGGCAGGCATTAACCCACAGGCCTTTGCCGTAACCAGCCCGGTGTTTATAAAATTTACTGCCGAAACGCGCAGTTCGGGTATTGATTATGAAGGTATAAGGATACGCAAAGGCGCATCAGATGCCATTAAAACTATTGTACAAAAAGCAGGAAGCACTTTTCCGGAATATATTGCCGATAAGGTAAAAGAAATTGCCGGCAATGGCGGTACACCACTGGTGGTTAGCCAAAACGAAAAGGTACTGGGCGTTATAGAACTGCAGGATATTATTAAGACCGGCATACAGGAACGCTTTGAAAGGCTGCGCAAAATGGGTGTAAAAACCGTAATGGTTACGGGCGATAACCCCCTTACCGCACGCTTTATTGCAGAGAAGGCCGGGGTTGACGATTTTATTGCCGAAGCAAAGCCCGAAGATAAAATGAACTACATAAAAGCCGAACAGCAAAAAGGCAAGCTGGTAGCCATGATGGGCGATGGTACTAATGATGCGCCCGCTCTTGCCCAGGCCGATGTGGGCGTTGCCATGAACAGCGGCACCCAGGCGGCTAAAGAGGCCGGCAACATGGTAGACCTTGATAACGACCCTACCAAACTTATTGAAATTGTAGAGATAGGCAAACAGCTGCTCATGACCCGCGGTACCCTCACCACCTTTAGCATTGCTAACGATGTGGCCAAGTACTTTGCCATTATACCGGCCTTGTTTATTACAGCCATACCCGCATTAAAGGGGCTAAACATTATGAACCTGCACAGCCCGGAGAGTGCCATACTATCGGCGGTTATATTTAATGCCGTGATTATCCCGTTCCTTATTCCGCTGGCACTTAAGGGTGTTGCTTATAAGCCCATTGGGGCATCGGCACTACTGCGCCGCAACCTGCTTATTTATGGTTTGGGCGGTGTTATCGTTCCGTTTATTGGCATTAAGCTTATTGATGTTGCTGTGGCCTTATTCATCTAAAAATTAAACATTATGAAAAATACATTTCTTCAGGCCATAAAGCTCACAGTAGCCTGCCTGGTTTTCTGCTCTGTTATTTACACACTCCTTATTTATGGCATTGCGCAGGCTGCGCCTAATGGCGGCCGAGGCACCATGGTAACTAATAATGGTAAAACGTATTATAAAAACATAGGCCAGTTGTTTACTAAAAGCAGCTACTTTCAGTCAAGGCCATCGGCGGTAGGGTATAATGCAGCGGGTTCGGGCGGGAGTAACAAAGGGCCGTCTAACCCGGAGTACCTTGCCCAGGTGCAGCACCGCATTGACACCCTGCTTATCCTGAACCCCGGCATGAAGCGCAGCGATATCCCTGCCGACCTGGTTACCGCAAGCGGCAGCGGCTTAGACCCGCACATCTCTGTACTGGCTGCAAAATTTCAGGTAAAGCGCATTGCCAAGGCGAGGAACCTAAAGGTTAGCCAACTGGAAACGCTAATTGAGAACCATACCGAAAAACCACTCCTTGGCTTATTTGGCCCCGCGAAAATTAATGTGCTGGAACTGAATATAGCGCTGGATAAATTATAAACATATGTTCTCCTCATAGCCCTCTCCCCTCCCCATAGCTATAGGGAACTTTAGAGGCACGGTGTAAACACAAGTTCAGGACAAAAACAATCCTGCTTAGAGGCCTCACCCCCAACCCCTCTCCAAAGGAGAGGGGAGCCAACGCACGGGTACAGTTCGGGAATGATTAATTAAAATTACGGCTAACTCCGCAATTAAAATATGTGAGTGTAGCTGCTGGGGAGAACAAAAAAGATTTTAAAAACCTTGCAGGTTAACAAACAACTTAATTAAATAAAATGAAAACACTAAGCACACTTGTATTGCTTTTTATTAGTATTCTTAGCATGAATGCCCAGGACACGATTGCAAAAAAAGCTCCCTTTGAAGGGATGGACCTAACCTGGATAAACGGGCAGAACAGGCAAAAAAATTTTCCGCTAACCCTTAAAGATAAAGAGGGCGAAACCATAGTTACAGGCGTTTTGTATGCCGATACGTATTACAACTATAACTTTGCAAACCCGGCAGATAATACCCAAACCATTAGCGCCACCATGGGCCGCCATAACGAGTTTACGGTTAACCTTGCCAGTATAGGTTTCGAAACATATTACAAGAATATTATAGGCCGCGTGTGGCTGCAATACGGCCAGATGGCTGCGGTGGTTAACGATGTAGACGGCTCTGTTTACCGGGGGCGCAACACAAGCATTAACAACCTTAAGTACATACGCGAAGCGGCAGCAGGCTACCACTTTAATGTATGGCACGGCATAAATGTAGAGATGGGTATCTTTATGAGCTACATAGGGCTGGAAAGCTACGTAACGCAGGAAAACTGGAACTATCAAAGGAGTACGCTGTGCGACTTTACTCCCTTTTATTTTTCGGGTGCCCGTATACAAATGTTCCCATCGGAAAAACTAAAAACAGAGATCTGGCTTTTAAACGGCTGGCAGTCGTACAACAGCTTTAGCGACGGCCCCGGTTTAGGCAGCTCTACCTACTACAGGCCTAACGAAAACCTTCAGCTCGTGGCAAACTTTTATTTAGGCCGCGACACCCAAAACCCCGATACTAATGGTAACCAGTCGCAAAGGCTTCGCTTTCACCATGACAACAGCGTAGTAGCCCGTTATTTTAATAACCCGGAATCTACAGGTATCTCGCAGGCGGCGTTCAGCTTAAATTCGCACTACGGTTTCCAGAGCAATAATGATGAGGGCGATGTTGTTAAGGCCAAAGATAATTTTATGCTGGGCAGCTCGCTGGCAAACCGCATTTGGTTTAATAAAAATAAACTGGCCCTTACGCTAAGGGCAGATTATATGACAAACCAGTCGGTAGTAAACGGTGTAAACACTTCGCCCTACCTTGCCTTTACCCCTGCCGCTGCCGGCGATGTGCCTAACAATTATGATGAGGCTATTGCCAATGGCGACAAGCTGAAAATATTTCAGTTTACCTCAACTTTCGATGTTATGCCAAGCGATTATGTAACGTTCAGGCTGGAGTATGGCTACCGCAATTCGAGCGTGCCGTATTTTACAAGTGCGGGCGGTACAACATCGGCCAGCGGATGGACCAACGGCCCTACAGGCGACATACCGTGGGCAGCAGAATTAAAAAAAGACGAGCACAGGATAACCCTTGCCGTTAACTTCAGGCTATAACAGTGAACACAGAAAAAGAAAATAATGTAAAGCATTTTCTTGACCTGATTCAAAAATCAAGAAGAGGGAAGTTTAAGGTCTACATTGGCATGAGTGCCGGTGTAGGCAAAACTTTCAGGATGCTGCAGGAAACCCAAACGCTGCTAAAAAACGGCATAGATATAAAAATAGGGTTTATAGAAACGCATAACCGTAAAGAAACCCACGAGCTGCTTGCCGGGCTGCCCGTAATACCCAAGCGCTCTATTTTTTATAAAGGCAAGTACCTGGAAGAGATGGATGTGCAGGCCATTATAAACCTGCGCCCCGAGGTGGTTATTGTAGATGAGCTTGCCCATACCAATATAGAAGGCAGCAAAAACGAAAAACGCTGGCAGGATGTTTTCGAGATCCTTGATGCCGGCATTAATGTAATAAGCGCTGTTAACATTCAGCATATAGAAAGCCTTAACGACGATGTACACGAAATAACCGGCGTAGAAGTTAAAGAGCGAATACCCGACAGTGTGCTTAAAGCCGCCGATGAAGTGGTTAACATAGACCTTACCGCCGATGAGCTTATAACAAGGCTTAAGGAGGGCAAAATATACACGCCCGATAAAATAGCCTCTGCACTTAAAAACTTTTTTAAGGCCGACCATATACTACAGCTTAGGGAACTTGCCCTTAAAGAGGTGGCCAGCCAGGTAGAGCGCAAGGTAGAGCTTGAGGTAGCCGGCAACACCATTTTTAAGCACGAGCGCTTTATGGCATGCATAAGCAGCAACCATGTTACGGCAAAAAAAGTAATACGCAAAACCGCACGGCTTGCTAACTATTACCACAGCAAGTGGTTTTTGCTGTATGTAGAGGTACCTGCCGAAAGCAGCAACGCTATTGCCCTTGATAAGCAGCGGCACCTTATAAATAATTTTAAGCTGGCTACAGAGTTAGGTGCCGAAATAGTAAAAGTAAAAAGCACCGCCATTGCCAAAACCATTATTAGCCAGGCCGATGCTTTAAAGATAACTACCATTTGCGTGGGCAAGCCCCATTTGTCTTTATTTAAGGTAATACTGTCTACCCATGTTTTTAATGATCTTTTAAACAAGTTGTCATCCAGCGATATAGACCTTATAATTTTATCGTAATGCCAAAAAACTAAATTATTGCCAAGCTTTCCTAATACTGATTATTACAAAATAGTTTTATTTTTCACCACAAGGTTCACAAGGCTTTTTCACAAGGGCCACAAGGCTAAACTATAGTTTGCACAAAGCTGACAATCCTGATGCCAGGATTACAGAACACAAAGCTTTACGTGCCAGCTTTGTGTTCTCCCGCCCAGGGCGGTATATTCATACAGCCTTGTGTTCTTCATGAAAAAACTTTGTGCTCTTCGTGGTAAAATTTCAAGAAATATTAATAGCAGATTGATCTATTTTATGAACTCATTTAAACTTTTTTGACTGAAGCGAAAAATTGAGATTTTTGTTTCAGATATCAGCTTCTTTTGTACTTCAGAGTAAAAAACAGTTGAAATATGGGGCAAAAAGATCATTTTGCAGCCAATTGAAAAAAGTTTAAACGAGCTCTATCAATAAATGGATAATTATAGGTTTACCAAAATATCTGGGCTTTATAACAAAAAAGGCCCTCCTTTAAGAG
>Ga0247814_10001630_pt1 | contig 13008 bp, 10 predicted proteins | sample UWRJL179409R1_FD_179947 | JGI IMG/M metagenome (GOLD analysis project Ga0247814, IMG submission 179947) | Plant litter microbial communities from Arlington Agricultural Research Station in Wisconsin, United States - UWRJ-L179-409R-1 | ecosystem: Environmental > Terrestrial > Plant litter >...
TCGGCGGCAGCGATTACAAGGCGCCGGCGCAACTGGTTGGCGACTTCATCAACGACATTCCTTCGACCGAACTGGGCGAAGTCGAGCCGTCGTACAAACCGGGTGTGGCGCTGGGCGATCTGGCCTTGGCATTGCCGGATTTTGCCATTGAGGCAATCCGCGAAGCGTTGCCGGCGTTCGAGAAGCAGATTCGCGGGTATTCGTTGCACGATGCAGTGCTGACCGGGATCGAGACCCGCACTTCCTCGCCGCTGCGCATTACCCGTAACGAGACGCTGCAGAGCATGAACGTCAAAGGCTTGTTCCCGGCCGGTGAAGGCGCGGGTTATGCGGGCGGGATTCTGTCGGCGGGTGTGGACGGGATTCGCATTGCTGAAGCCGTGGCGCGCGATATTCTCGGCCTGACTGACTGACACAAAACCCTGTAGGAGTGAGCCTGCTCGCGATAGCGGTAGTCCATTCAACATCAATGTTGAATGTTATTCCGCTATCGCGAGCAGGCTCACTCCTACAGTTGATTTCGGTGTGTCAGATATTGGCGCGCAGGACTGAAGTCGGCAGCGCCTCACCGCGCTCGGCACTCGCCGCCACCGCGTCGATCAACCCGGCCAGCTCATACCCCTGCGCCTGCAGCCAATCCTGATCGTAATACGTGTCGGCATACCGCTCGCCGCCATCGCACAGAATCGCCACGATCGACCCCGACTCCCCCGCCGCTTGCATCTGCTGCGCCGCCATCAAGGCGCCGATCAGATTGGTCCCGCTCGATCCGCCGACATGCCGGCCCAGACGCTGCGCCAGATAATGCATGGCCGCCAGCGACAAGGCGTCCGGCACCTTGACCATCGCATCGATCACCTTGGGCAGAAACGACGCCTCAACGCGAGGCCGACCAATGCCTTCAATGCGCGACCCACAATCCAGCCGCAAGCTGGCGTCGCCACTGCGGTAGAAGTCGAAGAACACCGAACGCTCGGCATCGGCGCACAACACGCGAGTGCAATGCTGGCGATAGCGCACGTAACGACCGAGGGTAGCGGTGGTGCCGCCGGTGCCCGGACTGGAAATCAGCCAGCTTGGTTCCGGGTGCTTTTCGTAGCGCATCTGCTGGAAAATCGATTCGGCGATGTTGTTGTTCGCACGCCAGTCAGTGGCGCGCTCGGCGTAGGTGAACTGATCAATGAAATGGCCATCGTGCTCACGGGCCAGACGCTCGGATTCGGCGTAGATCTGCGTCGGATCTTTTACCAGATGGCTTTTGCCGCCATAGAACTCGATCTGCGCGATCTTCTCTTTGGAGGTGGTCGCTGGCATTACGGCAATGAATGGCAAACCGAGCATCCGCGCGAAATACGCCTCGGAAATCGCCGTCGAACCACTGGACGCCTCGATCACCGGCGCACCGGGTTTCAGCCAGCCATTACACAGCGCGTAGAGAAACAGCGAACGGGCCAAGCGATGTTTAAGACTGCCGGTCGGATGGCTGGACTCATCCTTGAAGTACAACTCGATGCCCGCAAAACCTGGTAGCGGCAAAGGGATCAGGTGGGTGTCGGCGCTGCGCTGAAAATCCGCTTCGATGATGCGGATGGCTTCGCGGGCCCACTGTCGGTTGTCGCTCATGGTGATGGTTCTCGTTGAGTCGGCAGGAGATGAACCTGTTCGAAAGGCTCACTCATCAGCTTAGGAAAATTCCGATAGCGCGCACAGATACAGCTGAGTCTCAATATGTCAGGCAACTGCTAGGCTCAGCGTGGCTTGGGCCAGACACCTTGTAACGACATATAACAAAAAAGAATATAACTTTTGTTTTAACAACTAACAGTACGGGTTAGGGTGTCCCACCTTTTTGACGATTCGATGGAGAGCGACCTTGCCTCTGCGTAGCACTTTCACGCGTTTCTTTCAGTTGGAAGCTGCCAGCGGTCTGTTATTGATCGCCGCAGCCGTCCTGGCCCTGATTATCAACAACTCGCCGCTGTCGTGGCTGTACACCGGCCTGCTCGACACCCCCGTGGTGGCGCAGATCGGTGCGTTGAAAATCGCTAAACCCCTGCTGCTGTGGATCAACGATGGTCTCATGGCGATGTTCTTCCTGCTCATCGGCCTGGAAGTGAAGCGCGAGGTCCTCGACGGTCAACTGTCCAAACCGTCGCAGATCGTTCTGCCCGGTGCGGCCGCGATCGGCGGCATGCTGGTGCCGGCGCTGATCTATTGGTTCCTCAACCGCGACAACCCTGCCGCCCTTGATGGCTGGGCGATTCCGACCGCAACCGACATCGCCTTCGCCCTCGGCGTGCTTGCATTGCTCGGCAAGCGCGTGCCGGTGTCGCTGAAGCTGTTCCTGATGACCCTGGCAATCATCGATGACCTCGGCGCCATCGTGATCATCGCGATCTTCTACTCCGGCGAACTGTCGACTCTTTCCCTGGGCCTTGCAGCTGCGTGCATCGCAGCGCTGGTAGCGATGAACCGGCTCGGGGTGGTCAAGCTTGGGCCGTACATGATCATTGGTTTGATCCTCTGGGTTTGCGTACTGAAGAGCGGTGTGCACGCCACGCTGGCGGGCGTAACCCTGGCCTTCTGCATTCCATTGCGCACGAAAAACGCCGAGCCGTCGCCGTTGCTGACCCTCGAACATGCGCTGCATCCGTGGGTCGCCTACGGCATCCTGCCGCTGTTCGCCTTCGCCAACGCCGGCCTGTCGCTGACCGGCGTCACCGTGGAGAGTTTTACCCATCACGTACCGATGGGTATCGCGGTCGGCCTGCTGTTGGGCAAGACCGTCGGTGTTTTCGGTCTGACATGGCTGGCCGTGAAGATCGGCATCGCCACCCTGCCCCAAGGCGCCAACTGGGGCCAGGTCATGGGCGTAGCTATCCTTTGCGGTATCGGCTTCACCATGAGCCTGTTCGTCGGCTCGCTGGCCTTTGAACCGGGTGTAAGCGACTACGCCGGCATGGACCGGATGGGCATTTTGACCGGGTCGATTCTGGCGGCGTTGATTGGTTATGCGGTGACGGCGGCGGCGAGTCGCAAGAACTCCCAACCGATATAACCTCTGTGGCGAGGGTCAAGCGCCCTCGCCACAAACTTCCTGCGTTCCCGTTACACAGCGAACAATCCCCACGCCTTTAGCGACGCATCCTACAGCCACCATTTTCCTGCTTCGTTAACGTTGCGCAGCCCTTTGCGAAGGGCTGTCGATGGATGAACGAAAGGACGATCAGTGGCTGGCAACAAGGACATTCCCCGGGTTCAAAACCCACCGCAAGGCGACGGGCATCACGTCACCTACCGCTACATGACGGCCACTGAACTGGCCGAGCGCGACGCCAGACAAAATGCTTACGACGCCATGCTGGCGCGGCAGGATGCTTTCGAGCGCAGCCGTGAGGTGGCGGTCAAAAAAGCCAATCCCGTTCGTGCCGGCTGCGCATTCGCCAAGTCCTGCAAATTGCCGGATGCGATTATCGATTACTCCAGTCCTTCGGGGATGGTGCCGACTGACAGCCTGAAGGATTACGGCGATCTGATTCTGCTGGGCGCTCGTGAGGCTGATGAAAACGGCGCAGTTCCTCTCAAGAAAATCGGTGCAACTGCTATTCCAGTTGGGTTTGGCAGTCTGGCGTTGGCGGGATCGGTGTTTGAAGCACTGCCCGCTGCTTTATCTAGTGCGGCTGTTGCGCCTTTAGTTGGTTTGGTTGCGCTGTTCATGCCATCGAGCCTTGGTGACAGCGCGCTCTATACCGACGAACAACTGCGTGGACTTGAACAGGCGCGAACGCGTGTTCGGTTGAGGGTCGAACAGCAGGCCGACGGCAGCCTGAAGGGCTACGGCTTCTACACCGGCAAGAATCGCGATTGGGAAATGGTTGATGTCGTGCAGTTCAAGTTGCGTGGCAGCCAGTTCATTGCTGACTTGGGCGAAGGCGTAGAACTGATCTGGACGCCGGCTGTGGATGGCTCGGACATCCTTGGTATTCCCGCGCTGGAGGCTGCACCGCAGGCACCGCACATCTGGGTTTATCCGCCGACGAAAGCGGCAGAAGGGATTCTGGTTAACCCGGTTTATCCGCCGGAGTACCGGGATTTTATTCTGGTGTTTCCCCCGAACTCCGGGGTTCGGCCGGTTTATATTGTTCTAAATGTTCGACGCCACGGTACCGCCGAAGCTGGACATACCTACCATCCTGCTCCCGAAACAAGCGATATCACTGCATTTCCCGGTTTGAGAAGAGCAAAAAAGAAAACCCCATACGCGGGTGGTCTCCGAGATCGCTGGACGGATGCGAAAGGCAGAACAATATATGAATGGGATTTTCTACATGGAGAACTTGAGACGTACCGGGCAAGTGATGGCACTCACTTGGGATCGTTCGACCACAAAACCGGTAAGCAGTTAGATCCGCCAAAAAAGAAGAAACGCAGCATTAAGAAATTTCTATGAGGGGTCTATGGGATTAAGAGCCAGGCTTGAATGGTATGACAAGAAAACTGAACTGGGCGAAGGAGAAGAATTATCGAAAGACTTCGGTGACGACGGTTCAATTATCGAATCACTTGGAATGCCAATCGAAAATAATGTGAACAACGGAGGATTCGATGTGCCCTCGCAATGGGTCAATATCCTGCAACCCCATTTTAGACAAACCATTGATTTATCTTCTTTCGACTTTCAGGTCGCTTTCGTCTACCGCGACCATTGGTAAGCAACCAACAAAAAACCCCGACCAGTCACCTGATCGGGGTTTTCTTTACCCTGAATTCCGCTTAGTGCGAAACGCGGCTGGTCCCGCCAACGGTGGAGATGCGTACGCGCTCGCCAACGCGGAACACTTCATTCTCCTGAACCTGCTGCACATAGGCACGCATGCTGCCATCGTCTTCACGCACGGTGATTTCCACACCCTGGGTACGGGTCAGACCTTCTTCAGTCGCCGAGCCGATCAGGCCGCCGGCCACCGCACCGATGACCGCCGCAACGATGCTGCCCTTGCCGCCGCCGATAGCACTGCCGCCAACACCGCCGACTGCCGCACCGGCGAGGCCGCCGATCGGGGTTTTGGTGCCTTCGATCTTGACCGGGCGCAGGGATTCGATGGTGCCCATGCGAATCGTCTGCACGCGACGCGCTTCGTCACGGGAGTAGGAGTCACCGGTCAGGCTCGATTGGCAGCCGGTGAGCAACATCGCCATCGTGGAAAAGGAAGCAACCAGCAGAACAGACTTACGCATAGCATCAACTCCAAAGAAACATATAGTCATTAAACTCCGTGGCTTGACGCCTGTCACGACGCAGCCCGGACAAATTCGCTTTCATTCAGGCGCGGTACAGACGCCGCACGCATTCCCTGACATAGCCCTACAGTAGCGCCAAATTGCCGATTCTGCGCCACCCAAACCCAGGATTTTCATGGATTACTTCATCATCGTCGTCACCACGGCCGCCGGTTTGTACTTCCATTGGTGGTTGTACGTGCGGATCAAACGCTGGATGGATCGCGACCTGGCGCTGTCATTGGCCGGCAAGGACGAGGGCAAACGCGCCTTCATGCTCGAACAGTTGACGAACGCTCAGACGCAGAAGATCAAGCGCCGGGATCTGCCGAAGTGGCTGGAGGCCGCTGCGGCAGGCTATCCCGCTCGGTAGACTGTTCAGGGTGCCAGACGTTCAAGAATCCAGTCGGCGCCCTGCACACGGTAGTTGAGGCGATCGTGCAGACGGCTCGAACGGCCCTGCCAGAACTCGATGCGCTCAGGCAACAAGCGGTAACCACCCCAATGTTCGGGGCAGTCGGGTTGGCTATCGGAGAAACGCTGTTCGGTGGCTTTGAGCAGATCTTCCAGTTCACCGCGCCCGTTGATCACCCGGCTCTGCGGTGATGCCCAGGCACCGAGACGGCTGCCCAGCGGACGCACCTGATAATACGCATCGGACTCCGCAGGGGTGACCTTCACCACTCGCCCTTCGATGCGCACTTGGCGCTCGAGGGTCGGCCAGAAGAAGGTCATGGCAGCGAACGGGTTGGCCGCCAGATGCTGGCCCTTGGCGCTGTCATAGTTGGTGAAGAAGGTGAACCCCTGCTCGTCCAGCCCCTTGAGCAGCAGAATGCGACAGTGCGGTCGCCCATCCTTGTCGACCGTGGCCAGGGTCATGGCGTTGGCTTCCACCGGCGCCTGTTCGGTTTTCACCGCGTCGGCAAACCACTGGTGGAACAACGCAAACGGCTCGGCCGGGGCTTGCGCCTCGGTCAGACCATCCCGGGTGTAATCACGACGCATATCTGCCAGAGCCTGGGTCATGGCGCATTCCTTTTCGTTAGCGGATCACTTCTTGGTGGTATCGGTCGCGGCGACTTTCTTGTCGGTCGCGGCGGCTTTGGCTGGTGTGGTTTTTTTCGCTGGAGCCTTGGCCGGGGCCTTTTTTGCTGGCGCTTTGGCAGCGGTTTTCTTGGCCGGGGCCTTTTTGGTTGCCGGCACAGCGGCTTTTTTCGCGGCTGGAGCCGGGGTTACCGGTTTGGCAGCTGGCTTGACGTCTTGCGCCGCGACCAGGGTCACCGGCTTCGGCGCGGGCATGTTGTACTTGCTCAGCAGCGCGACCATGGTGTTCTGTGGGGTCACCAGCAGTTCGACACGCCGGTTCAGGGCACGACCTTCAACGCTGTCGTTGGCAGCGCGCGGCGCTTCGGAACCCATGCCGCGCAACATCAGGCGATCACGCTGCAAGCCGCTGAGACGGAAGATCGCCGCAATGGACTGGGCACGTTCCTGGCTCAGTTTGATGTTGGCAGGCGCGGCACCACTGGAATCGCTGTGACCCAATACCAGAACGGCGGTTTTCGGGTCGGCTTCGAGGATTTTCGCTACGCGGGTGAACGGGCCGAGGGTAACCGGCAGCAGCATGGCAGGACGGTCCGGGTTGAACGAGCCTTCGACCGGCGCAGTCACAACCAGCACGTTTTCACGGCGTTCGAGTTGCAGGTTGCTGTCCTTGACCGCTTCACGCAGGCGCGGCTCGTAGTCATCCAGCCAGGCTTGAGTGACTTTCGGATCGGGCATCGGCACCGCTTTAGTGGTCGGCTGATCCTTGCCGCCGAACGGCCACCACCATTTGCTGCCGGTATCGGCGTCAGCCTTGGCCACGGCAACCGGTTTCCTGGCTTCAGGCGCTACTTCTGCCTTCATGTCAGCTTTGGCGGCTTCGTCATCGGAACCGAACGGCCAGTACCAAGGGTTGCTGCTTTCAGTTTTGGCCACCGGTGCAGTCGCCGCCGGTTTCAAAGGCGCCGGAGCCGGCTCCTTGGCCGCCACTTTGTCGGAAGAACCGAACGGCCACCAACTGCTGCCGTCCGCATCGTTTTTCGGGGTCTGTGCGCAACCGGTGATCGCTACACACAGGGCCAGGGCGAGGGTCTTTTTAGATGACATTGAAAATCCACAAAATGAAGTAATGAAAAATCAGAGCACTTTCGCCCGGATAAACAGCCGTTTTGAAACGAAAAACCGCTTGAGGTTCCGACCCTGGGACCTCGGATGAAACTTTACAGACAAGTGGCAAGCACCCGCGCGAGCTTCTGCGCACGCGGATCCATCAAGACGTACGGCCCAAGGGTATTTGTCACAAAACCGAACGCAACGTCATGCTCAGGATCAGCGAAACCGATGGAACCGCCCGCACCCGGATGGCCGAATGCACGAGGACCGAGGCCGTAGGTAGCGTTGGGCACGTCCGGCTGATCAAGCATGCAGCCGAGGCCAAAACGAGTCCGGGTCAGCAAAGTCTTGTCTTCGCCGAGGCTGTGTTCGCGGGTCAGCTCTTCAAGCATGTCGCTTTCGAGCAGACTGCCGTCGAGCAGGCCCGCGTAGAAACCGGCCAGACTGCGCGCATTGCCGTGGCCATTGGCCGCCGGTTGCTGCATGCGCCGCCATTCCGGTTTGTTGGTGCTGGTGAGCACTGAAGGTGGGTTGGTAAAAGCGCGGGTGGTCATCGCGGCGGGCTCGCGCATGGTCACCTGCAGCAGGCGTTGCGCGGCGGCATCGCCAGCGTTGCCCTTGCCGCGGGCAATGTGCGCCACGCGGTGGAACTCTTCGTCAGCCAGACCGACATGAAAATCCAGACCCAAAGGTTTAGCGACACGAGCGACGATGGATTCACCCGGCCCGCGACCGTCGGCGCGGCGCAGCAGCTCGCCGATCAGCCAGCCGTAAGTGATTGCGGCGTAACCGTGGCCAGTACCTGGCGTCCACCATGGCGCTTCGGCCGCAAGGGCATCGACCATGGTTTGCCAGTCATACAGCGCTTCCGGCGCCAGCAATTCACGCAGAGCTGGCAGACCGGCCTGGTGGCAGAGCAATTGGCGCAGGGTCACGGATTCTTTGCCGGCGGCGGCGAATTCCGGCCAGTAGCGCGCAACCGGAACATCGAGTTGCAGCTTGCCTTCGCCGACCAGTTGCAGCGCGGTGACCGCAGTAAACGTTTTGGTGCAGGAGAACAGATTGGCAATGGTGTCGCTGTGCCAGGCCTCGGCGCCGTCCTTGTCGGCAGTACCGGACCAGAGGTCGAGGACAGTCTCTCCGCCGACCTTGATGCACAGGGCTGCGCCGCGTTCCTGGGGATCGTCGAACAGTGCGGCGAAAGCTTCGCGCACCGCTTCGAATTGAAGCTCGTAATGTCCCTGAATCTGCACCCGCAACTCCCCCCGCGAAAACGCTCTACAAAGTGGCCCGCATTGTTCCAGCCCTTGAGGGATTTGGGAACAGCTGCGGGCCGGACGGTTAAAAGCCAAGTCAAAAGATCGCAGCCTGCGGCAGCTCCTATATGGATTTCGTTTCCATGTAGGAGCTGCCGCAGGCTGTGATCTTGTTAGAGCATCACAGGTTAGTGACCATTGCCGGAATGACCACCGGCGCGCCCTGCCCCTGGCCCTTTACCAGCCTCGCCCTTACGGCCGCCCTCAGCCTCATGCCCTGCCGCAGCGGCTTTCTCGGCTTCTTTGCCGAGTTGATCAGTGGCCTGAAGATTGCTCTTGCGCACAGCTTCAACAAAGCCCTGATACGGCAGATCCGTCACGCCGACGAGGCCGAAATGCCCATTCTCACCATCGAGCAAACGCCCGGTCACCGGTTGATCCAGATACTGGAACCAGTGCACGCCGACAATCGAAGGCTCGCTCAAGGCCTGCTTGAGGAAATTGGCATACGCCGGGCCACGATCTTCTTCCTTGCTCAGTTGCGTCACGCCGCCCCAGAACGGGCCGCGATCAGCGGAGCCGAAGTTGAACTCGGTAATCAACACCGGTTTGTCCAAAGCCCCCAGCGCGGCAAAGTCATAACCATCCTGCGGCGTGAGCGTGTACATATTGAAACTCAGCACATCGCAATACTGCGCGCAGGACGCCACGGCTTCCGGGGTGCTGATCGCAAAACGACCGCCCAACAGCATCTGATTCGGCGCGTGCCATTTCAGCGAATCGGAGATGGTCTTGAAGTAGGTGTCGGCAAAGACCTTCTGGAAATATTTGAAGTCCGCTTCGATTTCCGGGTGTTCGGGATTCGGCAATGGCGGCACAAAACCCGGGTCTTCCATCAGCTCCCACGCCGGCAGATCAATGCCCCATGCCTTCGACAACCCGGCCTGATTGCGGTACTTGTCGCGCAACTGCTTGAGGAACGCGCGCTTGGCCGGCACGTCGGTGGTCATCTTCAATGTGCCGTAAGCCAAGGCGTAACGCGATTTCGGATCGTCGCCCGGTCCGGCCCAGGCCAATTCGTTGTCAGCGTAATAACCGATCAGCCAAGGATCATCGCGATGGTCGCGGGCGGCGATGGCCACGGCACGCTCGGTGGCCATGGCGAAACGCGGATCGAACGGATCCGGCATGCCGCCCCACCAGTCGCTGCCGGTGCTGATGCTGGTGTAGTCGCCGACAATCGACAGCGGCAAGGTGTACGGCACGCGTTCGGCTTCACTGAGCGAATCGGCGCTCCAGTTGCCGACCGTGTTGAAACCCCAGGCTTGCAGGCGATCAAGCGTGTGGTTGGCCCACTGCGACTCATCAATAGTTGCTTTGCACGGTGCGGCAGCCGGTTCGCTGGCCACTTGCACGGTTTCAGTCCTGGCCGCTTCGGCGACGCCTGACTTCGGCTCAGCCGGCACAGCGACGGTTTCTGATGCCTTGGCGGCAGCGGTTTCTGCCGCTTCAGTCTTCGCAGCTTCAGCGACCCCGGATTTACTTTCGCTGTCCCCTTTGCACGGCTCGCCGTACACGCGCTGCAGGTTGGCGCCGTAGAAGTCATACCAACGCCCGTTGCCGTAGCCTCGACCTTGATCTGCGCCATTGCCGCCACGGTTGTCGCCTTCACCAAAGTGACTGGCCAGCGGCTCATCCGGTTTCGGCAAGGATTCGAACATGAATTCGCGACCCGCCACATAAGTCTGGCTGACGTCCGGGCTGACAGTGTTGACGCCGAGAGAGTAGAACGGATGCCCCTCAGGCGTGACCAGATACCAGCGGCCGTCACGTTTTTCGGTGCGGAAGAAACCGCTGGCCTTGAACGCCGGGCCTTTGCTCCAGCCACCGAACTTGTCCAGCGATGACTTTTCGCGCTCGGCCAGCCAGGTTTTCAGCTGTTGCTGTTCCTTGGCGGCAGCGGATTTAAGCTGTTCATCGTTAGCGATTTTTTCTGGCCACTTGCTGCGAGTCGATTGCCCGTAAGCGTCGACCAGATTGCCATACACCGCTTGGCTGACCGACTCGCCGTCCTGCACGCCGAAACGCTCAAGCAGCAAGCTCTGCGCGACTTTCGGCTGATCCATCGACAAACTCACCGACACCACTTGGCTGCGATCAATTTCACCGCTGCTGCTGGCCAGCAAAATGCGCTGACCATCGACAGTCATCGGCATCGGCGGGCCGGCCTTCATGCCTTGGCTCAACGGCGCAGTAGCCACTAGTGGCACCAGCAACGTCTGCGCAGGACCGGCCGGCAGATCGACGCGGCTGACCAGTGTGCGGCCGTCATTGCTCTGGATTTGCACGTAAACGGTAACCGCCCAGTTCATCGCACTCTGCAGGCGCAGGGTCATCATCCCCGACTGTGACCAGTCCCACGCACCGGTTTGCGGCGTCAAACGCAAGGTCGGGCGGGCCACCGGGTTGAAGGTCACCCGGCGCAGCACTTCGCCCTCGGGGGTTTGCTCGGCGTTGGCTTGCGGCAGATCAGCATTTTCGGTGGCGATTTTCACCACGTCGGCAGGACGGACAAAGTTGAACAGGGTCTGCTGTCCCGCAGGCGCCGCGAACAGCGGCGTGGCGAAGATCAAGGCGAATACGGCAGGCAACGAACGGCGGATCATAAGAACGGAGTTCTCCCTAACGACCAACATTGGCCAATGGAAAAGTGATGGCAGAGAGATAGACAACACGGCGGGCAAAACTGCCCACCGTTGTCTCAGGATATTTCACGACGGAAAGGAGGCAACGCATTGAGGATCGCCTTGCCATAGCGCTGGGTGACCAGCCGCCGATCGAGCAAAGTGATGGTGCCGCGGTCTTCTTCGGTACGCAGCAGACGCCCGCAGGCCTGAACCAGCTTCAGAGAAGCATCGGGCACCGAGATTTCCATGAACGGATTGCCGCCACGGGCCTCGATCCACTCCGACAGCGCCGCTTCGACCGGATCATCCGGCACCGAAAACGGGATCTTGGCGATTACCACGTGCTCGCAGTAGGCACCCGGCAAGTCGACACCCTCGGCGAAACTGGCGAGACCGAACAGCACGCTGGAATCACCGCCATCGACCCGCGCCTTGTGCTTGTTCAGGGTTTCCTGTTTCGAAAGGTTGCCTTGAATGAACACTTGCTTGCGCCAGTCGCGATCGAGGCCGTCGAACACGTCTTGCATCTGTTTGCGTGAAGAGAACAGGACGAGGGTGCCGCGTGAACCTTCGACCAGGTCCGGCAGCTCACGAATGATCGCGGCGGTATGCGCGGCGGCATCCCGTGGATCGGCCTTCAGATCGGGCACGCGCAGCACACCGGCGTCGGCGTGATGGAACGGGCTCGGCACCACCGCGGTGACGGCTTTTTTCGGCAGACCGGCGCGCATGCGGAAGCGGTCGAAAGTGCCCAGCGCGGTCAGGGTTGCCGACGTTACGAGGCAACCATAGGCGACATTCCACAGACTGCGACGCAAGGTTTCCGCCGCCAGAATCGGGCTGGCGTTGACCTCGATGTCGAACAGCGAACCGCTTTCGGCCAGGGTCAGCCAGCGCGCCATTGGGGGGCTGTCTTCCGGATCTTCGGCGGTGAACGCCGTCCACAATTCCCAGTTGCCGGAGGCGCGGGACAACAGGCTGCCGAACAGCGGATACCACTCTTCGGCCTGATTGCTGGCGATGCCGATGTTGACCTCACCGTCCATACCTTCCTTGAGCAGGTCGGTCAGGCGCGTGAACAGATCGTTGAGGCGCGAAAAGCCTTTCTTCAGCTCAATGCCCATTTCGCGCATGTGCTCGGGAATCACCCCGGCGACAAAACGATAACGCGGCCGCTCACGGCCCTCGACATCTTCGCCGGGCTTGAAGTCGGCAACCTGCTCGCAGGCGCTGAACATGAACTGTTGCTGGGCTTTGATCTCCCGCGCCAGTTCCGGCACTTGTTCGATCAACTTGCCGAGGTCGCCCGGCAGCGGATGCTGGGCCAGCAGCTTGGTCAGGTTTTTCGCCGTGGTTTCCAGCCAGTCGGCAGTGGAACGCAGGCGCGTGTAGTGAGCGAAGTGGCCGATCGCCTTGTCCGGCAAGTGATGGCCTTCGTCGAACACGTAAATGGTGTCGCGCGGATCGGGCAGTACCGCACCGCCGCCCAAAGCGAGGTCAGCCAGAACCATGTCGTGGTTGGTGACGATCACGTCGACCTTGCCCATGCCTTCGCGGGCCTTGTAGAAGGCGCACTGGCCGAAGTTCGGGCAATGACGATTGGTGCACTGGCTGTGATCGGTGGTCAG
>Ga0247814_10001631_pt1 | contig 13002 bp, 5 predicted proteins | sample UWRJL179409R1_FD_179947 | JGI IMG/M metagenome (GOLD analysis project Ga0247814, IMG submission 179947) | Plant litter microbial communities from Arlington Agricultural Research Station in Wisconsin, United States - UWRJ-L179-409R-1 | ecosystem: Environmental > Terrestrial > Plant litter >...
GAGTTGCGGAATGAGCTGGTCAAGGTGGCTGGCTTTCAATTTTTCCATGGCGGTTGCGGCATGTCCAACACCCGGAAATATTACTTTATCGGCTGTGCGGATTTCTTCCGGATCATTACTCAGAATTCCGGTAAAACCCAATCGCGACAACGCACAGCTGATGCTTTGTATATTTCCCGCGCCATAATCAATAATGACTGTTTTCATTATAATATTCCTTTTGTAGTTGGCAAAATCATTTTGTCGGGATCGCGTTTGGCCGCTGCCTTAATTACTTTTCCAAATGCCTTGAAAATGGACTCAATTTTATGGTGTTCGTTTTGGCCTTCGGCTTTGATATTTAAATTGGCTTTAGCGCTGTCAGCAAAAGATTTGAAGAAGTGCATGAACATTTCTGTAGGCATTTCACCAATTTTTTCACGTTTGAATTCGGCGTCCCATACGAGCCAGTTCCTTCCGCCGAAATCAATAGCAACCTGGGCGAGACAGTCATCCATTGGCAGGAAAAAACCATATCGATCTATGCCTTGTTTATTACCCAATGCCTGAAGGCAGGCTTCGCCAAAGGCAATCGCGGTGTCTTCAATCGTGTGGTGTTCGTCGACATGCAAATCACCTTTCACATGGATTTCAAGATCGAGTTGTCCATGCCTTGCCACTTGTTCGAGCATGTGGTCAAAAAAGGCAATGCCGGTATCGATATTGCTTTTTCCCGTACCATCGAGATTGATTCGCATCGAAATATCGGTTTCGTTGGTGGTTCTCGAAACAATGGCCTGGCGTGCGCCAAGGCTTAAGAATTCATAAATTGAACTCCAATTGGCTGTTTCCAGCGCAATGATTCCATCAGGAAAATCAGCTGTTTGACTGTTATTGATCAGGATCGCCTTTGCGCCTAAGTTTTTTGCCAATGCCGCATCAGTGATCCGGTCACCAATTACGAATGATTTTTTGAGGTCATATTCATCGGTGTCCAGGTATTGGCCCAGCATTCCGATTCCCGGTTTTCTCGTGGGGAGGTTTTCTTCAGGCAGGCTTTTATCAATGTGGATTGCCTTAAAGGTGATGCCTTCATTCTCAAATGCCTTTATGATAAATTGTTGCACGGGCCAAAATGTTTCTTCCGGAAATGATGCTGTAGAAAGGCCGTCCTGATTGGTGACCATGACCAGTTCGTAATCGAGTTCCTTCACAATTTTCGAAAGGTATTGGAAAACTTTAGGGTAAAATTCGAGTTTGGAAAAGGCATCAATCTGAAAATCTTCGGGTTCCATAATCAATGTGCCGTCACGGTCGATAAATAATACTTTTTTTGGCATTATAAAGTTTTTAAGAGGTTCAATAATTTTTCCATTTCTTCTGGTGTCCCGATAGTTATTCGGATGCAGTTTTCACACAAAGGTTCTGATGTTCTGTTGCGCAGTACAATTCCGTTTTCAATGAGCTGATTGTAACGCAATGTCGCATCGTCTACTTTGACCAAAAGGAAATTAGCATCGGACGGATATACTTTTTCAATAAAACCAATGGTCTCCAAATGGACTGCCAATGCATTTCTGGTTTCTACAATTACAGCAATTTCCTCAGCTATACTGTCCGTTTCCCGGATTCGTTCTAGTGCTATGGATTGTGACGCACCGCTGATATTGTACGGTGGTTTGATGGTGTTCAGGATAGCTACAATCTCTGCCGAAGCGTATAAAATCCCAATCCTGATTCCGGCCAATCCGTATGCTTTTGAAAGTGTCTGTGTCACGATCAGGTTAGGGTAAACGCTTAATTTCCGAAGCCAGCTTTCCTTTGCTGAAAAATCAATATACGCTTCGTCGATGACCACCAGTCCGTCAAATGCACTGAGCAAAAAAGTAATGCTTTCTTCAGAAAATGAATTTCCTGTCGGATTATTAGGCGAACACAGCAGGATCATTTTGGTATTTTCGTCTGCCTGCTTTAGAATAGCGGCTGTGTCGGTCATGAAATAATTATTGAGCAAGACTTTCCTGTTGCTTACCGCATTGATATTGGCCAGCGTTTCATACATGCCATAAGTTGGCGGAAGCGTAATCACATTGTCTGTACCAGGTTCGCAAAAAGCCCTGAAAAGCAAATCAAGCACCTCATCGCTGCCATTTCCAAGCAATATGTTATCAGTACTGATGGCATTTTTTTCTGACAGGAATTGTTTTAACGCAGTTTGCTTCGGATCAGGATAGCGATTGTACTGCCCGTTATTCGGATTTTCATTGGCATCCAGAAATATCATTTCGGTGTCGGCCTGGGAAAATTCATCCCGCGCCGAAGAATACGGTTTCATAGCCAGTACATTTTTCCTGACCAATGTATTTAAATTCAATGTCTTTGTCATAATGTTTCGTTTAAATCAGCAAGGCGAAGGGTAACTGCATTTTTGTGTCCGTCCAAACCTTCGGCGGTTGCCATGATTTCGATGGTCGGGCCTAAATTCTGAAGCCCTTTTGGAGATATTTTTTGGAAGGTAACCGACTTTAAAAAGCTATCAAGACAGACACCGGAATAATTTTTTGAAAAACCATTGGTTGGTAAGGTGTGATTGGTTCCAGAGGCATAATCGCCTGCACTTTCAGGCGTAAAGTTTCCGATAAAAACAGAACCCGCATTTTGAATGCCGTCAATGTAAAACGATTCATTCTCACTGCAGATCATGAGGTGTTCGGGAGCATAATCATTGATGAATCGAAGCGTGTCTTCCGGCTCCGGAATATAAATCAGCGAAGAATTGGCAATAGCCTTTACAGCAATTTCCTGTCGTGGCAAAAACGCAATTTGTTCGTTAACTGCTGCCTCAACCGCTGTAATTAAGGATTCTGAATTAGAAACCAAAATAACCTGGCTGTCTTTTCCATGTTCTGCCTGGCTTAATAAATCGGCTGCAATATATTTTGGTACGGCACTTTCATCGGCTACAATTAATAATTCTGAAGGTCCGGCGGGCATGTCGATCGCTACCCCGAACTGGTAGGCATATTGCTTGGCAGCGGTAACATATTGATTGCCTGGTCCAAAAATCTTATACACTTTTGGAACAGTTGCCGTACCAAAAGTCATTGCGGCAATGGCCTGGATACCACCAATCTTATAGATCTTTGTGATGCCGCACTGAAAAGCCGCATAAAGCACCGCAGGATCAATTTGTCCGTTTTTATTTGGCGGACTGCACAAAATAATTTCATTGCATCCGGCAATTTGTGCGGGAATGGCAAGCATTAATACAGTAGAAAATAACGGCGCGGTACCAGCCGGAATATAGAGCCCTACTTTTTGAATGGGTTTTTTCTCCTGCCAGCAAGTCACACCTTCCATGGTTTCAACGACAATTTTAGGGCTTTGCTGGGCACGGTGAAATTTTTCAATGTTGATTTGGGCTGTTGCAATGGCTTTTTTGAGGTCTTCAGAAATCTGGTCTTTAGCCTGCAAAATTTCGGCAGTGGTAACGGCAGTAGTTTCTGGATTGGTGCCATCGAGCAATGAGGTGTATTTTGCTACGGCAAGATCACCTTTGGTACGCACTTCTTCAAATATGGTCTTTACAATGGCATCTGACTGATCGGGATCTGTCTGCGGACGCTTCATGAGTTCGTTCCATGTTTCTGGCTTTGGGTTGTAAAATAGGTTCATGGTGGCTATTTAAAGGATTATTTTTTCTATCGGACACACAAGTATTCCTTCTGCGCCGGCATTTTTTAATTCACCGATGACTTCCCAGAAACGGTCTTCATCAATAACAGAGTGAAGGCTGCTCCATCCGATTTCTGCCAAAGGCATCACGGTCGGGCTTTTCAAAACCGGAAGCAGGGCGCTGATTTCCACGATTTTGGCATTGGGTACATTCATGAGTATGTATTTTGATTTTCGTGCTTTGAGGACCGACTGGATGCGAAATTGCAGGTTGGCGAGGATGCCTTTTTTGAGGTCTGACATTTCAGGAGCAACGGCCAAAACGGCCTCACTGTTCCAGATGACTTCCAATTCTTTGAGGTTATTTTTGAATAAAGTGCTGCCGCTTGAAACGATATCTACAATGGCATCTGAAAGACCAATATTGGGCGCAATCTCGACAGAACCCGAAATCTGGTGGATATCGACATTGATATTTCTGGATTGGAAAAAATTTGTTACTGTTTGGGGATAAGAGGTGGCAATGCGAAGCCCTTCCAAATCTGCTGCGCAAGTATACGCTGAATGTGAAGGAACCGCAACAGATACCCGGCATTTTGAAAACCCCAGCTTTTCAATGACGGTAATGCCGAAGCCTTTTTCCTGCAACAGATTGTCGCCGATAATGGCACAATCTACAACACCATCCAGCAAATATTGCGGAATGTCGGAGTTGCGTAAAAACAAGATTTCCAAAGGGAAATTGGAAGAAGTAGCCTTCAGTTGGTCGTTGCCATTATTGATAGAAATACCACAATCTTTAAGGATTTTGATACTGTCTTCATTGAGGCGCCCTGATTTTTGAATGGCAATTTTTAATGTACTCATTGGTTTTAGAAAATTTAATGAGTATACCGTCAGGGAGGAAATAAAAAACCCGTTTGATATACTCAAACGGGTTTATAATTATATGGATTCTTTACATATCATTATCTCCTCGCATGAGCGCAGTAGAGATGATGATGATGCAATTGTGTTGTAAACATTTTCGTGTATTGAATTGCAAAGAAAAGAAAAAAATAATACAAATGGCAAATTTTTTTAAAAGACTGTATTTTTAATTCTTTGGCGTTAGGCGGCAGCAAAACTTAATTCACTACTTTTTTCGTAACTATTTTGTGGTCATCGGTAGTGATTTTCAGAATAAGCACCTGATTGACAGTACCGGTATTTAAACTGGTTTCATTTGCATGTATGTCCTTTTGCTCCATCAACAATCTACCGCGGATATCAAACACTTGTACCGATGACATGACGATTCTTCCCGAGTTGACAATAATATCCTGACCTTGCTTGTAGGCTATGATTCCGTTTTCAGACCGTATGGGATTTTCAGCACTTAAAGCCGACTCGTAGATAATATCAAAACGCGAATGAGAGGCACCGGCTTCAGCAGCGAAAGTGTAAGATCCAACTGTAAGGTCCGTTATTGCATTCGTAAGATTGTCCCGCAGATAAATGTGCTGTCCTTCCAGAAACAAGCCGTCTTTATGGTCAAGTCCGATCGTATAATTGCCTGCTGTAATGGCTTTGAAACCGATAGCAACCACGTCAGCGGCATCAAATGGCAAAGAGCGTCCCTGAATTGCATATTCCGAACCATTGATGACAGAAGTAAGCGCGACCTGACTGTCATTGATATACGGGCCGTCAATTGCAGGATCCAAATCCATTGTAGCACCTGTCATGTAGGCAACTAATGTCTGGCTTACCATAACCTGATTGGTGCTCAGGTTCAGCCAGAAGCGATGGCGTTCAACAGGCATTCCCCTAAAAAACTGATTGTTCGTATTGATTTCCCGCATCGAATTGTTAAAGACGATCTGATTGCCGGAAACTTTAGTAATAAAACCTTGTCCGACTTGTATTTTACCATTCGGTACCACAGATGAAGGATCACCCACATTAGCAGAAGTACCCGCTCCGCCAGCATAAGTATAGGTGGCGTAGGAAGATGCGGCTGCATTATTGGTTTTCCTCCAAAAGTACAAAGCCGAAGGATTGCCATTGGCCTGCATAAACAAATTAGCATCAATGACGGATGGATACGGATTACCAACCGCATTGTAAGTATTTGCCGTTACCGGAATGGCAAGCGGTCCGTTGAATGGCGTACCCGTAAAAATACCCTGCCGATCAGTAGCCGCATCGGGCGCGTTTTCATTATCGCCCCAGGTGTCAGCCGCATTTCCGCCTGAATTAGCGATCCAGTTGTCTGGCATGCGGATCAGGTATCCTTTTCCTGAAGCAAATGCAGTAGCCGACGGATCGGGCACAACCGTATAAAAATCAGTAGAAGGTGTATAGGTATAAAAACGGCCCGGAACAGTGCGTGGGGAGAAATTCAGCAAGGTTTGTGCAGTAGCCGGAGCTATAGTATAAACTGGTGAAGACCAAAGTGTATAATCAAGACGGAATAAAGGAGCACTGTGCCTCCTGACATTTATAATTCCAGTATTCACGGCATTGGATGGCTGTAAAAAATTGGTGTTGTTGCTTAGTGTAAAGTTACTGCCGTTAGTTATTTCAAGACCACCCTGCAAATTAAGATGTTCTGCTGAACGAATGGTCACGACGGCATTGTTAATTACAATGAGCCTACAGGCATCAATTGACGATTGCTGGTTATAATCTGCAACAATTACCGCGGTCGTAGTGCTATCAGGAATGCCATTGCTCCATCCTGAACCCGTCCAGGTGGTTGATTTGATCCGTACAGCTGTCGGTGCAGAAAAAGTCTCGCAGCTTCCATTGCTCAATACTGCCCTGAAATAGGTAGTTGCCGAAATATTTCCGATGGTGCTTCCTGCTAGTGTAGTACTGGTATTGGCAATTACCTGAAAGGTATTAAAATTCTCATCATCAGATCTTTGCCATTGGGTTACTGTGGCGGAAGTTCCGGTTAATGTCAGGTTTGAAGGCTGGCTTCCGGAGCAGATAGTTTGTTCAGCTGACATTGTTCCGGTTGCTATCGGAGCAAGCGTCACTACTGTAGCATTGTTAACGGCGGTGATGCCATTGCCGTCTTTGGCGGTCAAAATATAATTCACAGAACCTGTCGTTGTAGTTGGAGGCGTAGCTGTTGCAGTTGTCCCAAGGCTTCCCGACCAAGAGTAGGTGTAGGGTGCATCACCACCTGTTACTGAAGCCGCTAATGTTACTGGCGCATCCTGACAGAATGTTCCGGAACCTGTCACCGCAGTTGAAAAAGTACCACCACGTATTCCGGTAAAGTAAGAGGTTTGTCCTGCGGCCAATGGTGCACCAACAGCGGTTAGTGTCAGGTTGTTTAGAGATTGATAGCGTACCCATGGATTCGTTTGCTGGTTGAAAGTGCCGGTTAGCTGTGCCGCGCTCATGGTCGATTCTGCAACCAACACTTCGGGCGTAATGTAATTGGCAGTAATGGTAGCAACCGCATTGGTGATTCCGGATTGGTTGACTTTCCAGTAACGGCTGATATAATGCTGCGTACTATGGTTATCAGGATGGATAGCATCCACAACCGCAACACCAACATAGGCATTGGAAAATGTACCGGAAGTAATCGCTACGTTTATAGGTGAATAAGCAGGGTTGCTTGTTTTCTCTCCAATGGGGAAAAAATAAGAGCCGGTTCCGGTGTAAGGCCTTCTGACTTCTCCGGTTCCGTTAATAACGAGCATTCGGGAGACATCAAAGGTTCCGGCTACTGCGTTATTACCGAGTGTCAGGTTATGGTTTCCTAATGTCAGGTTTCCTGCACTAAGCGTTAGTGTACCAGTTGTAGTAATGTTGGTATCCAGCAAAACTTCGCCCGCACTATTGTTGATGGTAAGGTCATTAAAGATAGGATTGGAGGTACCGCCAATGTGCTGTAGGTCATAACCGAGCATATTGACAGCTTTCCCAGTAAAATCAGCAGGCTGGTTCAATGTAAAGTTCCCCATGATTCCTGTGGTTGTCGGGAATATTGCTCCGGTACCGCTGATAATCAGGTTGTGATAGGCCGGGGCACTCCCGGTCGGAGTAGCAATTATCTGATTTGTACCGGTATATTCAACGGTGTTTTCTATTGGTCCGGGCGAGAAATTACCAACTCTGGAGAATGTATCCGCTATGCGAATCGTACTTCCTGTCAATGGTCTTAAGCCTGCACCTGAATTGATTGTAATGGAGTTGAAATTGGTCGTTCCGGCAATCGTAGCGTCAAGGTTGGTAAAAACAACTTTGCTTGTTCCGCCACCCGGATTATAAGTTCCGTAGTTGATCCATGCTCCTGCACCATTATTAATAGTGAACAGCGAATTGTCAGGCGCATTGAGTATTCCTCCGCGTTCTATCAAAAGGGAACCCAGCAATACCTGTGGATTGATGGTCGGGTCGTTAGGCGTTGTAGCAGCATCCGGAATGATTACTGCTGTATAATCAGATGGAGTGGCTTGCGGATCCCAGTTGCCAACCGTAGTCCATGAAGAACTGACCAATCCCGTCCACGTTGAAGAAACTACAAATGATTCATCCATCGTCAGGAATTTGGCATCAAAGGCATTAACGAAAAAGGCTACGTTCACATTAGTAAGCTCCACAAAATTTTCGATAGTACTAAAATTAGAACGTCCTTGTTCTCCCTGAATACCTGTACTGGCCGTATAAGTCCAGTCTACCAGTCTCATTTCGTCATTGCCGTTGAGTTCTGAATCGAGGTAATGTGATTTGATAACTGCCTTGGTTCCGGTTCCGCCATTCTGTATAAAATCATAGGTTCGCTTAATAGCTCCCGGCCGCCATGATGGAGCAGTTCCAATAGCAACTTTAATGCTTGCTGTTGTAGGCAGCGTACCAACGTTTGGAAAAGTAATAGAAGTATTGGCATGCCCGAAGGTATATACCTGATTGGGCAAAATGGTATTTCTGCTAATGATGCCCGTAACATCGCCAATACCCGAATTGGCAGCAGTAGCTCCCATAGTTACAATGTAATTTCCCATTGAAAGGCTTCCGGCAAAAGCAGTTGGATTGGCCACGGGCAGGTCGAGTAGTCCGTTAACCGTAATTGCTCCCGCAGCGACGGCACCACCTGGCGTAGTAATGGTTAGATTTTCGTAAGTTCCGATTGCGACAGTCTGGGCTGATGCCAAAGCGTCATATATGATTGTACCACCCCAAGTTTTTCCGGCTGGCAGGGCTGTCGAACTTGTGTTTTGTGTACGTATGGTGCCATTATTAACAATAGTTGCAAGCATGCCCGTCAAAGGATAAGTCACCAGATTTAAGGACTGACCTACATCAGTAGTAAGTGTGCCATTCACAAGGACTGGCGCTGCAAGGGCCACCGAATTGCTTCCGGTTGTGCCGATGGTCAGATTTTGTAAAGCGTTTGTGCTTCCCTGTGTTGTCTGGTCCATGCTTAATGCGGAACTTACACTGCCTATAAAACTGATACCCGAAGTACTACTTCCTTTAAGTCCGCCAGCTACAGTATTATTGACCGGACCGGCTAATGACAGGATTTTTCCATTGATGTCCAGTTTTCCGTTGCCTAACGTTAAGGCGCCGGTTACTGTAGTGTTGGCAGACAGTATTGCATTCCCGGCTACAGAAAAAGTATCTGCTGTTCCGCTGAATGCTGCATAAGTTGTTGTCGGATTGGCTGATACCATAATATCATCCAATGCCAATTCGTCGAAAACAGTTCCCGAAACCGTATTTCCTGTCCATCTCAGATAATAAAAACCATTGGCACCGATGTTAAGTCCGCTCAATGTAATCACCCTATAATTTACTTTCCATTGTCTTACAGGATCTGCTGCAGCCTGAACAATGAGATCAATCTGATTTTGAGCAGTATAAGTATTGTTGTCTGCCGAATGGCTGAAATTAAAATTGCCCGAACCTGCCTCATTATTATAAACGTATACTTTATAGCCAATATTGAGTGAAGTGATGGTTACACCGGTTTGGTTCTGAATACGTAATGTTACTGCGCCCGGGGCAAAATCACCGGTAGCAGGCTGAATTCCGAGCGATGTATTTCCAGGTGTTGTTGCAAAGGCATAAATTCCGCCTTCAGATATGCCGCCTGTTGATAAGCCACGGTCAAAATCTTCATTCAGTGTATTGGTGCCGCCAAAAGGAATGTTTCCATCGCTAAATCCACTGATAGACCAGGCATTAGAATTTAATTTTCCCGTTACTGCAGCCGGTAATATACCTGCACCTTGAAAAGCATCTTTATTAACGCCATCAACTGTAGTATCAAAATCAATGGTATGTAAGGTGTTTACCGCCAGGATCTGCCAGCCCATTGAAGCATTAAGAGTCATCCTTGAATTCGTTGCCGGAGTAGTGGTAAGGTAATTTTCTGTCCCTCCGGTACCATTCAATTCATAGACAGCGACATGATACGTCGTGGCTGCCGACAATCCGGTTACGACCACTGAATTTTCGGAACCGGAATACACGACATAATTTCCGGTACCGATTTGGGAACCAGTCGCAAAAGCACTTTGGGCCGAATAGGTTTCCCCGTCAACCGGAGGTGCATTTACGGCACTTCCGGAACGAAGCAGTACCAAACGTCTGGCACCATTTCCGTTAGTCCAATTGACTGTAAATCCGGCAGCAGTAACGGTACTAAAAGTTACTGCAGTCGCTTGTGTAGTCGGTTGGGCAGAAAGCACTGCAGGTAGCGAAAACTCATCTGCTCCCATATCCGGGTTTATGGTACTTCTGATGTTGGTATTGATATCGGTTGGGACGGCTGCTATCGGAGTTCCAAAATTGTCCAGCGTAGCATTGCTGGCAGGAACCAAATGCAAATCGGTTGCTGAGGTAAAAACAGGATTGGTGTATACCGACGCTGCGTCTTTCCCCGTAGCCGTTTTCCAGTTGGCCAATGTTACTCTGTCACTTCCAAGAAATCCTACAGGCTGCGAGTAATAATCATTAAAATCAATAGCCGTAAACGCGCTAGCTGCTACATTTGCGTAGACCGCATACCGAACACCTGAACTGCTGCTGTTTACAAAAATATTGTTTCTGATGTCGAGTTCGCTTCCGCCGTTGATGTACAAGGTCGCCGATTGCCCGGATTGGCTGGCATTCAAGGCAACAGAATTGTGGTAGATGCGGATAGTTTTTCCACTTTGGATGTAAATCCCGTGCGCGGTATTGGTTGTTGTTCCGTTGGAAGCGATATCGCTGAGAAAATTATTGGCAATTTGTAAGTTAGCTGTAATTCCATTATCAAGATCGAGGCCAAGCGCTTTCATGATTCCACCGCCCGTATTCTTTATATTAGACAGTTTATTTTCCGAGATTATCCCATTGGTACTGGCACCTTTAATCCAGATTCCATATCCCGTAATGGCATTGGTAGTAAGCCTGAGGTCGGTTAATGTATTTCTCCGGATGGTGTAACCTGTAGCATTGTCGATTTCAATTCCGCTAAGAAACAAGTCGGAATAACTATTGTTCAGTATACCACTGATTACGTTATCTGTAATATTTGCGCTGCTGATATTGACCAGATAAATTGGCCGAGACGGTTTCTCTGCATCGGTTGTGCTGCCAAACTGATTAGAGACAATCTGTGTGTTTGATGTTCTGACGGCACTGTTTCCATTGATATAGATGCCTTGGCGGATATTAATGAATTCGTTGTTTGCAACAGTGGTCTGGGCATTATCCGCAGTTGCAGACGCAACATTCAGCGTATTATTTGCACCCAGGGAATTGCTTCCGGAATAGATTCCGGATAACAGTAATTGTTCCTGGTTTCTGTTGGTTATCCTGATTTTGGTATTGTTGACCGATACGTTTGTCGCGCCATTATTTCCATTTGAAGAAATCCATACAGAAGTACGCGGCTGATAACTGATATTATCATTATTGGTAATGGTGAGGTTTCTTGTCGTACCGTTGGCAGTATTACTTCCGTCAATAATGATATTATCGGCACCATCAAATTGAATGGCAGCAGGTGTCGCTGTGTATCCATTTCCAAAAGGATTGGCGGTGATGGTGACTGTCTTACCTGTATTCGGCTTAATTTTAAGTGTATTGACAGCGCTGGTTCCGGCAAATTGGAGAATTTTGATTGGAAATGTTTCACCGGTAGCATTACTATAGTCGGTATTGTCGAGCAGAAACACAACTGGTCCGCTCACTCCCGAACTGTTGATGCGCGCCACCGCATTGTTCAGTGTATTAAACGGCGCTGCCTGCGAACTTCCTACGAGATACGTGCCGGACAATGCCTGTGCCATACTTATAAACGGCAAAAGCAAAGCGAAGAAGAGTATTGATTTTTTCATTTTCTTAGAATTTTTAAATAGTAGGGTTGGAGACTTAATTTATTAGTAGAGAATATTCGGATTCGTTATAATGAAACTTGTAATCTGTGAATTCAGGGTATATTCCTGTCAAAAGGATTCCATTGCAACAATTCCGTAAATGGGCCGCCAGAAAAATAAATGGTATACAGCAATGACCGGAGCGGTCTGCTTGAGAAAGGGTATAAAAGGTCACTAACCGCAGCAACTTTGTGTTGCAGACAGCAAATAATAGGTGTAGTTTCATGCTGAAGATTTGGGATTTCTTACTGTTGCAAATTTACGTATTCATCGGTATAATAGTTTTTTAATCCGACGAAGTGCATGATTTTTTATGATTTGTAAGTTTATTGTGGGAAAAAACAGACTGATATCTGAAGAGTGAAAATCTAGTATGCCAGAAAACTGCCGCAATAGGAAGAAAGAAAAGCAACAGATTTAAATCAATCTAATTAATGAGCAGCCGGACTGTTATTTATATCTGTTTTTGCGACTGACTTTATCTTTTTCCTCCCGATAATCAGAACCAACAGTGCCAATACGGTACTGGTTGCCATTATGATGACAATAGGAACCATTGTTGTTTTTACAAATATTCCCACAGCTACTGATGCTAAGGCACCTAACCCCAATTGTAATGCACCGAGCAGCGCAGAAGCACTACCGGCATTTTGAGAAAAAGGAGCCAATGAGAGTCCGGCAGTATTCGGATTCGACAAACCCAGACAACCCAGGTATAAAAAGAGCATGGCAATGGTTCCGTAGAGATCCAGCCATCCGTTCACAGCCGCTATCAAAAACAGAATACTAATGATTGCTTGTAGTGAAAGGGCAAAATAAACCAACTGCTGGCTTTGAAATTGGCGCAGAAGTACCGAATTGAGCTGGCTGGATCCGATAAAACTTACTGACATAAATGCAAATATCCAACCATACGTTTTCTCAGAAACATCGAAAATATCCATAAAAAGCAGTGGCGATCCGGCAACATAAG
>Ga0247814_10001632_pt1 | contig 12998 bp, 8 predicted proteins | sample UWRJL179409R1_FD_179947 | JGI IMG/M metagenome (GOLD analysis project Ga0247814, IMG submission 179947) | Plant litter microbial communities from Arlington Agricultural Research Station in Wisconsin, United States - UWRJ-L179-409R-1 | ecosystem: Environmental > Terrestrial > Plant litter >...
GTCAGGTCCACAACAGGACGATGAGCCTGGAACGTTTTTTGAAAAGGCACTTTCAACAGCACAGTTTCATAAAGAAGTTAAGACGTGGAGGGATGAGGTTGACACTATATGGCTGAGACACAAGTGGTATTGCGCCAAAGAAAATCATTTCGCTGGCATTGAGCAGCTTAACCAGATCTGGCTTGAACGAAAGCCTGGAGAAAATAGTAACTGTGAGCTTATTGAGGATGTCTTTGAGAGTATAAATGGGTCTCTTGAGCACGAGAGGCAATTGTATCTCAACCGAGATCACTCATGGGTTAAAGAGATGCTGAAAGAGATGCCGCGTTTTGTACCTAGGATTATGTTTCGATTTTGCCCCAAAAAGTGCTATGATCCAAAGGAGGCGGTCATTTGGGACAGTTCACGGAGAGCGCTCTTGGGCCAGAGAGAGATCCCTGGTTTTAGGTTTTAGGTTTTAGGGGTAGAGACTGTTGTAGACAAATAGTGAGATTTGAGGAAATGATAGAAGGGGAGGAACAATTCAGTCGTGGCAATGCATCAGTTACAGTATACCACACAAGCCTTCTAGACATATCAAAAATGGTGATAGCTTGGTCTTAATAATTGTGCCCCGATCCATTCGTTGGGTCGGATACTGTTCAAAGTGAAGATCAAGGTGTAGAGGTGTGTTGGTGTGTGACGAGGGTTAAGTTGAGGTTCGGTCTATACCATATTCATCCAGCCTTCACAAGATAATAAAATAGTAGAAAGGAAAGATAGGATAGTTGATAGAAGCAAGTCGACGATGATGTGGAAGACATCGCCATCAAGATCACCGCCACTCAGCCCACTTGGCAGGTATTTTGAACCTTTTTGGCTAAAGCATATGCAGTTACGCAATTGCGTCAATGGCGAACTTTTTGGGACTGTAACAGCGGTAGCTAGTTGGACACCCCAGGATGAAGTGCTAGGGGTCGTGTGATAATCACAGGCGGCTATCCATTATCCCCTGTCACTACTTTTCATTGGCCGTTCACATCTACTATGCACAAGATTTGTCCTTCTCCTAGATTCTGGTCTCATCTATAATCCAAGGAGAGGCCAAGCCATGTTTGACAAGGATCCGTGCCTTATATTTCAGTGTTCTAAGTTGAATCAAAACAGCGGTCTCGATCATATATCCGTTGAGAAATTGCCTTCCTGAAATAATAATTGCAAACGAGGCAACTTTGTAAGAAACTTCTATAGGTTGATTTCATCTCCAATCGATTGAGATTCTACAAACTTTGAAGCTTCTTTTGTGCCTTTTGTAGTTGAGCCGAGCCTTTTGATCTCCTTGGCTTGTAGATTTAAGAAAAACCTGGGGCATGGGCGCTACACCCACTTCCTCGAGAATTGTAATCAACTGGTCGTAGAGACGAAGTTTGATGGCCTTGTATTGATGGAGCAGTGCAAAATTCGATATCGTTGGATGTGGACCCTCGAATTGCCATTGATTGTCGAATTAAAATGGCCTTTTCCTTGAGACGACTGTCAAGAGCAAGCACTCCTTTCGCACCTGTGCAATATATATCAGTTTAAGATTAACCCATGTCATACTGTACTGTGAAAATCATTTACCTTATATGAAGCCTCGCTTACATACGTTCAAGCAGATAAAAGGCGGAACATATGTACTAAGTGAGGAGGTCTTAAGGTTGGAGTCGCTTGTTACCCCGGATATATCATGTTCGTTATCATATTCAATTTAATATTTAATATATGATATTCTTCTCATTGAACTTTCTATGCAAGTGGTGATCAAGTTTTTCATGGATATCTCACATAACCATCCCTCAAATATTGTTTCGTAACTTTGTTCTATACTTGATATTTATGTTGTTTACTTTGTCTGTACTTGATCTTGTGTAAGGTTGATTATGGTCCCCTTTACTGTTAATATACAAACGAACAAACCTCTCAATAACCATGTTGAACGTAGTATAACTTATTTAAGGACTAGCCTATTTATATACACTACAGTTCAGTTAGTCATATTTGCTCGCAGGTTCCTTTATAAAGTACCAAATTTTATTGCATGGCCATTTATAACGTTCTAAAATCAATATAGCTGTAGGTACTATGGAGGTGACGAATCAATATTGTGGGAGATGTAATTAATATAAAACTATGTTTCTTTCCATAGAGTTATAAAGATAAACAATCTATATTAATGCTGTTGAAGAAACTATTTTATATTACAGTAATGGATAAATTGTTCTAACAGCACCACATGATGCCACTATACCTGCATAGCGGAAATTTTCGATCACAATCTTTTGTCACTTCTTACTAGGCAATATATTTGATCTGCTAAAATGAATATCATTTTTACTCTAGATCTCGCCTACTTCTCCAAACACGACTTGAACTGTAGACCATTACTGGATTTACCGGTTGTGCGTAGCGACAGATGCTACAATTATCTTTGCCTGATGTTTCCTTCTACACGCGAACGCACCTTCGGCATTTTCTTCTTGCCATTCTTGGCCAAATTTATGGCATACTGTTGACAGTTGTTCCATAATATGTTGTACTTCTTGTGCTCCTGAACATACGCCTCTCCTAGGAAATAATCTCAAATTAGCCCACCACACTAATTTTCACTTCACCTTAGGAAGTCTCTTATCCTGCGCTTTGAAACTACCCAGAGTAGCCATTGTTGTCCCGACGAACTCGTATGCCGGTGGTCCACTCCTAGACTCTCTGAACTCCTTCATCTTCCTGTCAAAAAACATATTCACCTCGGACCTCGACGTATAAGCATTAACCACTTGTCCATTCAATGGACTGTTTGGGATGCTCCCTCCGGTTGCTTCCATTTCGAAGGTGCTGCCAATGAAATCTCTATCGTCATTGTTTGTGGCCACTTCGCCAACGACCAGCTTGTAGTGGGCGTAGTCTGTGATTTTAGCATAGATTGTTCCAGAACGCGGCTTCCATTTCTCTAAGAACATATAGTTCTGACCGGGCAAGAATGGATTATTCTTCCCTACCGCTTCCGATAAGATCGTATAACCTTTGGTGTCTTCAGCTAAGCAATGAAAACCGAACGTAATCATGTATAGGATGAGCCGCGGAAATTTCATGATTTCTGTATGCCGTGTTATCAATACAGTTGCTAGATCGGCGGGTTGAGTGAGAAAGGAAAGCAAAGGGCAGGCACCGGTCCTTAATATTGAGAAATTCTACTTAGGATGATTTCCTGGTCAACTTCCAACAGATTCAAGGAAAGTCATAGCGGCAGGATCGTGGATTAGTATTGTTCATCCTCCGGATAATGTCCCCAGCCAAGTAAATTTGTGGGAATAATTGCGAAGCCCACGAGTGCTCCTTGTTGGTGACTGCGCCTTATTATATCCCTGTCCCTTCGCCGAGCCAACATCAGTGCTGTTCATTTTTGACTTTTCACCCACACGACCACAGTTTTAAACGACTTGTTTTCACATCACTTCATTTTCAAAAAAAAATCTAGAGATCCTGTGGAGTGCCACTTACAGCCAAAGACCTTATCTGCAGATTCACCATGGGGCAAGCGGCATCGCGTGAGCGTGACGAAGCATTGGCTGCACTGAAACCCATCAACAATTCAGGTGAATTACCGACCTCCCTCATTTGCTTTTCACAAAATATTTATCGAGATATTCACAGATGATCTTATAAGAGAATATCAAAGCCTAGCAAAAGGCTTCTGTCTATCCCCAGCCGAAAATGAATGGTTTCAACTTATATTCGCGAAGTTTTGCTCCAGTTCGGGTGCAGTGGAATGTAAGTAGCTTTCTAACCTGATTTATATTTAATAACTAGAGATCTGGATCCAGATTGGTCAGAAGACGATCTTTTTCAATTCCTGCGCATCATCTTCCCAGCAGAAGTTACGTCAACCGTGGAACGCGCTATACCATGCCTCCATTCTATGCTCCGCAGGCTCGGCTCATTTCCCTACACTCTTCTTCCAATACAAACTCTCACACTATCAGTTCTCCGTGCTGCTGTCATTATTCTGATCTACAGGGATGACTCTAGGCTGCGCGCCAACACCGACGGAGACTCCCCGGCCACTTATAGCGCGGGCCTCATAGCTAGGAGGAGAAGGGTTCTCTTCCAATCCTTAGCTACGCACAATACTGGGCCGCCCGAAAAGATACATAGAAGTAATGAGGATGATGAGGATCTTTTAGAAGCACTCCAATTCGTCGAACAATATAATTACGTAACCCTAGAGTCGAATATGAGTTGCAACGTCAGGGGGCCGCCGATTCCCAGTACCGAGAGCTTCCCTTCTTCGTGGTCTCGAAAGCTAGATATCCAGATCCGGTATCAGGATTTTAAGGCTTTGGTTCGTTTGCTGCTTGTCTCTCAATCGGATCATGCTATGATCAATATGCAGCAAAGCGATGACAGCGTAGCTGGATTTGACGGTGCTGCCGCTTTTGTATGCAATGCCTTCGCGAGTAATGAAGAAGATATTGGATGGGGGGCATTCAATCAAGCTCTGGGTTCGTCAATGTTAAGTATCCTCCCAGTACATAGAATTGGTAGCTGACAAATATTGAAGCCAAACTTATTCGATGCATTCCCACGCATATTCGGCCCTCTTATCCATCCAAAACCTGAAATCCAATTTCAGCTCCAATCCGCTAGAAACGAAGAAGCCACATTGCTCCGTAGCAGCATTCAGTGGTCTTGATAAAGTGATATTCTCATATAGTCAGCAGCATGGTAGAAATCCGTCTGTAGTTATATTTTAGAACCAATGAATGCCATCTGTTTGTTCAACTTTAGTTTTGCATTATAGCATACAGCTTTCATTGATTCTTGCAATTGACTTCTGAGTTGGATTGACGGCGAGCAACTTCAATGATTCCTCCCTTCATAGAGTTTAGAAGCAAGTCAGTCCTAAATTAAAACCAAAGCTAGCTTGGAAAGAAAATAGAGATTTCGGAGACAAAATGAGTTCGATTTGCCCAGGATCGGAACGTACACAGCCATTCTATAGCTAGCTTTGCAGTGGCATAAATGCCTGCGCGGCTATGCAACCTTTTTAGAAATAAGAACCATAATATAGATATTTAGATATTCCTCTCAATACTTGACACGCAAACCCACAAAATTGTGCAGTCTTTGCTTCCCACAGGATTGATTACTGGAATTTTAATATGATATTTAATTTATTCAAGGAGACAAGAACTAGTGTTCTTTAGTTTAACATTTTGGTATGGTTTATTTGTTAATTTTTATAATGCAGTAGGCTGGGGTTTACAAAAAGCTGAGTGTTCTCGTGAATTCAGGGTGAAAACTGTGGGGCTGAAAGGTCTAGAATTACTACATGTTAGGGGGTGTGCTTGTAAATCAACCCTAAATTTCCTGCGTCATCTCAAAGCGGATCATCCAAGCCTGGTGGTGCCGTCACTATAAAAAGATTGGTCTAAAAGTGGCAAATAAACTTTGATAAGCTTATCAATAAAACACCTACAAGGTATTGCTTACAAATTTGATAATCCTTTACTTATACTTTGTTGCGCCCTCCAACTTGACCAAACATATATCTAGGTTCGTTGCAGTCGATATTACAGTACAACCTCCCCAGCCGCCCAGTCGCTTCATAAACCTGAACAACAATCAAACCATTTGAATTATGGACGGTAAAGGATCAGTTTTACTGTTAGGATCAGGGTTCATTGGCCTCCAAATCCTGGGAGAACTCCTTTGCGAAGGGTACCATGTGACAACAATAGTTCGCAGGGAAGAGGCAAGGGCACGTCTGGAGAAGATGGGGTCCAATACCATATTTGCGTCCCTAGAAGATAGTGACATCATCCGAGATGCAGCTGCCTCTGCCGATATTATAATACATGCAGCAACAGCCGACCATAAGCAATCTGCTTTGTCTATCCTCGATGGCATTGCAAAGAGTGGTCGAAGTGGACAAATCTATATCCATACCAGCGGCTGCAGTGCTATTACCGACAATTCTCAAGGCGAAACTATCAGCGAGATGATATATGAAGATGATAAACCCGAAACAATTGATAGTATAGCTGATGACGCTCCCCATCGCTCGATTGATTTGGCCATCCTCAACCGTCGTAATGAACTTGGAGCCAAAGCGAAAGTCTCGATCGTACTTCCTCCTGTAATCTATGGCAAAAATAGGGCAAACCTTTTATCAATTCAGATTCCAACTATGGCACGTTTCGCTATCAAACACGGCTACGCAGGCTATGCTGGAAAAGGCAACGCAGTCTGGGGACAGGTTCATGTATCCGACCTTGCTAGAGGGTATTTGTCGATTCTGCACTACATGGAATCCACGTCCGGCGAGACCGTCTTACAGAATCCATACTTCTTTGTCGAGAACGGAACTGAGCACTCATGGAGGGAATGTGCCGAAGAGATCGGAAAGGCGCTACATAAAGCGGGAAAACTTGAAGATCCCTCCCCGAAAGAGATTCCCGATAGTCTCCACAGTTATCTATTTGGAGATTGGTCTGTTGCAGTTATTGGACGCAATGCAAGGAATCGCGCAAACAGATTACGTGCTCTCGGTTGGAAACCGCAAGAGAAGTCTACTTTCGAGTCTCTGGCGGTAGATGAGCTGCCGATTCTGCTAGCCGAAAATTCGGACTACAAAGGCTACACGGCGGCAGTTGCTTCTTAGCTTTCGTAAAACGTCCATAACTTTAGCATATTATTACTTTTATCCCCAAAAGAATTTAGTTGAGATTTTCTCCAAAGGTTTTCTTTCTGCCTGTCCTAAGGCCAAAGAGTCAAGTATTTTACCTCAAACTCAACAAAACATTAAATCTCAAAAACTTTAATCTAACATAAAATGATAGGATCTCATATATATAAATATCTTTGTTCTTAGGGGGTTGTCGCTGATTCCATACATCAATATCATTCTAACCGATGACCCTATCACAAATTGAGGTCAAATTGAATAATTATCAAGGAAAGCATTTCTTGTTATGTATTTAATTCCTAGGAAGTATCAAACGATATTTCTTCAGCTTCACTTCTAATGTGGCTAGTTAGCGTCGCCGCTCTGCTCTCTACTCAGGTTTTTCAGTCACGTTCCTGCTCTCCCTTCTAGTGACTAATTATAGTTATAATTTGGTTCTGCCATGCGAAAGTTGTTAACTCTACACGATTATGTTCAGGGAGACCAAGTCGGCTCTTAGGGAGCCCAATATGATCCCCCAAAAATACATCTGTCACTGTCACTCTCAAGGCAGATGCTTCTTATATTATAGAGTCGCCTTGGGTCTTTCCAAGTAAAATGTGTGCTTTTGCGCCTCCTCTTAAACCTTTACTGTATTGTATCTTCTTCAGCTTCTAATCGAGTACTTCTTCACTCGCTACTTGGAATTTGGTTTTCTTCTCCTTTAAGTCTGTTGATCGGCTGACTGATAAGGCTGTGCGGTCTATTTTATGGAGAGGCATTTTCTGGAACCCTTAGCTCTATTTTAGTATTCGGGGTACTACAGCTCGAAGTAACTGTTTTTAAAGTAGAATATCTTAACATACTATAAGACCGCGTATATGTTAAAATGAAGCAGTCCGAATTGCTGTAGTGCAATTTAGAATACTTTGTCTTTTAGTAGACGAATTTGGCCAGTAGAAATTAGATCAAGCTAATTGTTTCCACATACTCTTGACGATAATAAAGTGCTAAAAAAAAAGCAGCAGAAAGCAGTCGAGAAAGAAGCAAAAAAAGAATTTATCAGAAACTTTACATGCTCAACCTTTATGTAAAATCGATACAGAAAGACTACAATATCTGCAGAGGAGTCTTGGTCAGTTAAACAATTCTCAAAATCTGGACACTCTCGATGCTACCTTCATCGCAATTGATTTCGAATATAGTCACTTTTCTGCAAAGACTGGCCATATATGACCAGGAGAAGTCGGAATCTCAACATTAGATACACGCGGCATTTAATATAGAATTCCGGAGAAATTAGTATCTGCATACATTACCCGATGAACCCCAAAGGATAGACTTTTGATTTTTTTTAGGAGTAGCTTTTAAATGGTTTCTGATCTGCCCCCTCCGCCAGTTTTCCAAGCTCATCTAAATGTCGCAGTCCGGATACAAACTCCTGTTCAAGGTACAAACCCCCAGGAAAGTACTATGCTCAGTTTGCCATGTCCAACTTCTACCTAGGGCTCTCGCAATGGCATGAGGCGTTGCAAGATGCGGTTCTTGAAGGCGTTACTTCGGATATCGAAACTATCAACAATTACTGGGGCAACCCTGAACCCGAATCATCTAAAGTACTAGATCTGGTTCTAGGTGCCATCACCATCGTCGCTGGGTTTGCACAACCCGAACTTGGCGAGCCGATTGCAAGCCTGGTTGGCGTTTTCGAGGCTATCAGAGACGCAGCTAAGGGTAAAGACCCAAAAGACATCAGCGGTGCACTTAGAGAATCTCTTGGGAGTGCGTTTAAGCTGCTTCACAGCGGGCTTAAAACCATTGTTGCACAGGTTTTCATGGGTGGGAACAGTAAGGCGAAGAAAGCCGATTGTGAGACTGATCTATGCCGCCAAATCCGGGAGCAAATCCACTACCACCGCCGCATGGTGTTAAGTAAAGGAGCGGAAGCCAGAAAGCTTTCTAAGATCTTCGCGAATGGCGCATTTCTGGATATTAATATTGTGCGCAAGTCTATCACTCGTTGGATAGACTCGGCTATAAACCTTATTAAAGAAGGACTTGTTGTTTAAGCATGGAAGATGATGAAAGACCATGGGGAGGTACGGGTTGCTCTTAAGATAGAAAAGGTATTTTCTCTAATTATCTCGTGTTTTTATCCATATTTTAAATCTTCTCTAGGATATGTCTGAGGGAGATTGTGCGAAGCATCCTGGCGTGATCTGGATTGCAGAAGACGTAAGTTCTCTTATATGTTTGGGAATATGCCGCCATCAACTGTTGTATATCTGCTAACATCTTTATGATTGTTTTAGGGCTGCAGAGGATTTGGAAAGTTTATCTTCTTCGATATTGAGCTAGGAACGACATACATTTGGTGGGAGGGGGATGACTTCATTAAAGCACGTATGGTTATTAAGAATGTCGAAAAGGCACTCCAAAATGCTCTTGACTGTGAGAAAGGGGGCATCAAAGATCCTCAATATCCGAGCCCAGATTTCAGCAAGCCTATCGCAGAGTATCCTCCGTGTTTCTTCAACATTGAACGCGCAAAGTTTTAATACTTCTAGCTAAGGGTAGGGCTGAGCGAAGGATAAAATGAAATTATATCCTGCCAGCTTAAAAGGAGGAAGCGAGAACAAGAGTATCGCCTCCGGGGACCATTTTGAAGCTTGAAGAGCAAAAGGTACCCCCAGATTTTAATTTCCGGGCTGCTAGCTGCAAGTACAAGGCATCTATTTGTGTCACCTCCAAGTGTTCAAACGAGCGTTCTAAGGATGAGCTAAGAATATCAGCCAGGGGGGGCAAAATATAGAAAGCTAAGGGGAGTAAGAATACAGGGTTAGAGAGATCGTGTTTCTTTTATTTAAATATACGATTGTTGGCGAGGGATGTGTATGTTTTCAAATTAAGTTGTGTAAAAATTCTATCTTGATGTTATTCCTTACTTCTAACCTCTAAGTTATATCAGCTTCCTTCTTTCACACACTTTAGTATTTAAACCCTGCAACTTTCTTTTAAAATATAAGGTATATAATGTCTTCTACGGGAAAAGTATATAGCGTTTTATAACAGGTTAGCCAACCTCGTAGGATATTTTAACTAGCTTATATTATTATATTGAATGCTTAATCGAGGTCGATGCTTTAGCTAGCAGCTTAGTATTTGTTAATTAATAGCTATTAAGTTGTTTAAAAGAATTAACCTTATTATATAAATACTACTATACTAAGTTAGTCTTCCTTGTTAGCTATAGTAAATAGCTGGTTTAATAACACTGTCGGTATAATGACCGAATATCATTCAGGTCACGTGTTCCGTTTGAACCTGATCAGTAGTTATATCAACACCATCACTTACGTAGATCATACAATACAAGCAAACTGATTACCACCGAATACAATACGCACCGAGCACTAGTGCAGTGTATTCAAAGAGAGTCAAAACCATGCGTATGATGAACCGACAAACACTCTTATAGATTAATATTTTATCTAGACCGGTAGTATGCTGGGTCAAGTTGACCCTAGGTTTATAAAGTTGATTCTCTAGCCTTTTTAAAGAGTATAGTGATGAATTAGAAAGGCTAATGTCACGATCTGCACGTGAAGGCACCTTCTCTCATACAGGCACCTACTTGGCTGTAGGCACCTGGGTATGAAAGGCACCTTTGATAAGAAAGGCACCCCCGATTTGCTTAGTACCGCTATCGCTTACCCGTAGTTGGATTTATTGTATAATCTAAGTAATGGGGTTTAGACCCCCGGAACTAAAGGGGCTCGGCGGCTCTGAGGCTCTCTCAGAACTGACCCTTGGCAAGTCACGTGATGGACCCCAGGACCTTGGGATCTTAGGGACCCCGGGATCCCAGGACCTCGCCTTGGCACGAAGGGTTCTATATAAGTAGAATAGCTTTATTAGATAGGAGCTTCGTGCTCAAAACATTATAGTTAGTAATACAGATTGTTTACTTAGTAACGACTTCAATTCTATTTGAAGACCCCGAATTCTAGTTAACTACTTCTCCCGCAATACCAACCCGACAACCCTTTAGCCCTACTAGGTAGGATATTAGGATCGTTACAATTAGGTGGATATTAGCTCACATAGGAGTATAAGGAAATGAGGAGGTAGATCTACTGGCAAAACAGGCCACATGATGGAGAAGCAAGAATGATAGGCAGCCTTATACCGCGGCTATGAAAATGCTATGGCTACTACAGCTAATATCGTTTTGCAAGAGAATGATTAATACCTCGACGCGGAGCGCATGGAATTGAGTCTGGTCAGTAGGCTCTATTGGCATGCGATATAAGAAGAAATGGTGCCGAGAAGGCATGGACAGATATACTAAGGATCTATATCACTCACTCTTAAAGGCCGAGAGTTCTGTCCTAATCTAGCTGAGGACAGAGAAGATCGGTTTATGCAGATATCTTTACAAGATTAATAGAGCAGAAGATCCATGGTGCAGCTGCAACCAGGAGAAACAAATAGTACGACATATCATTGAGGAATGCGAGGATCTAGCGGATCTCCGCGAATAGTACTGTGGTAAGAATAAATAGGAAGCAAGTTTTCTTTTGTTTTTTGTTGTGGTGGCCTGAAATATCAGGCATAGATGGTGGAAATATATATAGTCATGATACTCGACCGGAGTGAAAATCAAGCACCTACACTTCGAATATTTTTGCCTTATCAATTTGACGTGATATTGAGAATACGATAAATCCTTCTATTATTAGTTAAGTGCAATAGGGAAGCACTATACTCTAGTTATTTCTATTATAATATAGAGCTTACTTAGAAAAGAAGCTTTAAATACTTATTATTATCTATTATAATTTAACTAATTCTTATAAGAGAGAATTAATAATCTAGGCCTTTATAAGAAGGGCTTAAGATATTATCTTTATTTTTTTAAGAGAAGTTTATTAATAAAATAAAACTTTAACTTTGCTAGTAAAAATTAATATATTAGCTTTAATAACTCTTTAAAGCCTAAATAAATACTAAAGCTAGAAAATATAATATATTAAATAGATATATTAAAGAATTTTTTTTATGATATTAAATTAAAGCTAAAGTAGAGTTAAGTTAAAAGAAAGACTTATAAACTTATAAAAAAAAATACTACTTATAATAATATTAGTATTTTTTACTAATTAGTTTATTAAATTAACAAATATTATATTAGTTAGAAGGGATAATACACGCTAGTAACTAGTGTATTCGATCGATTCGGGGTGCGTGGAAGGATAGTAAGAGCGGTTAGTCTCTAGTACTAGTCGATTTAGAAGTAAATGTTTGAATTGGCTTGATTCTCTCAAAGTCGAGGGAATCGATCTATATATACTAAGTTACAGGATTCTAGAATATTCTGTACGGTTCGATTAATTTGTAATCGAATTCGTATATGAGTCATAGTATGACTCACAGCCTATAGGCCACGTAATTGAGCTTACGCGTACGTAATACCTTGATTTGTAATCGAAGGTTCTAGAAAGTTCTAGAATATTCTATTTGCCACCTAAAGTCGTAGTCGGTTTAAACCGAATCTACTAATAGAAATTTACTCTAAGAGAAGTACATGACGTCATAGTACCCTATTAGCCAGGTCACGTGATATACACGTGATATTTTAACAAGTCAGGCCTTAAGTTAAAAGCTAATTTAGCTAATTCAGCTATCTTAAGCTTAAGTTAGGCAAATTATATTTGAAAGGTTTTAGAATGATTTAGTCTTTAGGATTCTAATCTAGCTTATACACCTATAAATTCAAAAATCAAGCTAGTCCCAAATAAGCTAGCAGCTAATAAAGCTAGTATAAAGCTTTTTTAATCTATTATTAAATGCCTATTATATATTATATTAGATACTAGACCCAATATTACTTACCCAGTTATCAAGTTAGCCCAGTTTGCTTCAAATCTAGCCCTGGAATATATTATTGTTACTAAGCGAATATTACAATATCTAAAGGCTACTATTAACTATAAAATCAACTATTCGGCTAGTACAAATACTAGTTTGGCCAACTTTAGATATATTAGCGAATATTATGACGCCAACTACGCAAGCGACCTTATTTGTTAAAATATTACGTGTAAATCACGTGACCTAATTAATAGGTATTATAATGTTATATACTTTTCTTAAAGTAAATTTCTATTAGTAAATTCGGTTTAAACCAATTATAACTTTAAGTGGCAAATAGTGTTGGATGGGAATACTACTCGACTTATATTACTAGTAGTAATAATATTACTAGTAATAGAATCGGGCAGTAGGAGGTATTGCAGAAGGGTAGTAAGGG
>Ga0247814_10001636_pt1 | contig 12966 bp, 12 predicted proteins | sample UWRJL179409R1_FD_179947 | JGI IMG/M metagenome (GOLD analysis project Ga0247814, IMG submission 179947) | Plant litter microbial communities from Arlington Agricultural Research Station in Wisconsin, United States - UWRJ-L179-409R-1 | ecosystem: Environmental > Terrestrial > Plant litter >...
TGAGTAAAAAACAAAACAATATTTCGCACAGCGAAACACCCAATAAGGAGACAAGTGCATGCATTCAGCGCCAGCCGTGGTCAGGTCCGTGCAGCACGGAGACATTGCAGTGGTCACCATCGACAACGCGCCAGTCAACGCGCTCGGCGTCGATGTACGCCGGGGCCTGGTCGACGCGATCGATGCGGCCGAACGGTCGCAGGACGTCAGGGCGGTGCTGCTGGTCGGCGCCGGCCGGAACTTCATCGGTGGCGCCGATATCCGCGAGTTCGGCCAGCCGCCGCAGGCGCCATTCCTGCCGGACGTTTGCAACCGCATTGAAACCTGCAGCAAACCGGTGATTGCCGCACTCCACGGCGTGGCGCTCGGCGGCGGCCTCGAAGTGGCCCTGGCCGCGCATTATCGCCTGGCGCTGCCGGGCGCAAGGCTCGGCCTGCCGGAAGTGCTGCTTGGCCTGCTGCCGGGCGCCGGCGGCACCCAGCGCACGCCGCGCCTGGTCGGCGCTGCCGCGGCGCTGGACATGATGCTCACGGGTCGCCAGGTCGGCGCTGCCGAAGCCATGACAATGGGCCTGGTCGACCAACTCGGCGACGATGCGCCTGACCCGGTCGAGCAGGGCCTGGCCTATGCACATGCACTGCTCGCCGCGCAGGCGCCGGTGCGCCGGACGCGCGACGCCAATCGCCTGGCCGATGTCGACGCGGCGCAGGTGGCCATCGATGCGGCGCGCAGCGAGACGGCCAAAAAAGCCCGCGGCCTGTTTTCGCCCCTGAAGATCGTCGATGCCGTGCAGGCGGCTGTCGACCTGCCGTTCGACGCCGGCCTGGCCATGGAGCGCACGCTGTTTCTCGCCTGCCTGGACAGCCCGCAGCGCGCCGGCCTGGTACACGCCTTCTTTGCCGAGCGCGACGTGGTGAAAGCGCCAGAAACGCAGAGCGCGCAACCGCGCCCGGTCGCCAGCATTGGCATCGTCGGCGGCGGCACCATGGGCGCCGGCATCACGGTGGCGGCGCTCGACGCCGGCCTGCCGGTGACGATGATCGAACGTGACGACGCAGCCCTGGCGCGCGGCCGCGGTTTTGTCGAGAAGGTGTACGACGGCCTGGTCGCAAAAGGGCGCATGACGCCTGCTGCCAAAGCCGCCGTCATGGAGCTCTACACCGGCAGCACGTCGTACGACGCGCTGGCCCGGGTCGACGTGGTGATCGAAGCCGTATTCGAAGACATGGCCGTGAAACAGGCCGTGTTTGCGGAACTCGACCGGGTCTGCAAACCGGGCGCCGTGCTGGCCACGAATACATCCTACCTCGACATCGACCAGATCGCAGCAAGTACAAAGCGTCCTGAAGACGTCGTCGGCCTGCATTTCTTCTCGCCGGCGAACATCATGAAGCTGCTGGAAATCGTCGTGCCGGCCAAGGTCGCGCCCGACGTCGTGGCGACCGCCTTTGCACTGGCCAAGCGCTTGAGAAAGACGCCGGTGCGCGCAGGCGTGTGCGATGGCTTCATCGGCAACCGCATCCTGGCCGTCTACCGTACCGCGGCCGACCACATGGTCGAAGACGGCGCTTCGCCGTACCAGGTCGACCAGGCCGTGCGCGCGTTCGGCTATCCGATGGGACCGTACCAGATGTCGGACCTGGCCGGCGGCGACATCGGCTGGGCCACGCGCAAGCGCCGCGCCGCTACGCGCGACCCGCGGGCGCGCTACGTGCAGATTGCCGACCGCCTGTGCGAACGGGGCTGGTTCGGGCAAAAGACCGGGCGTGGCTATTACCTGTATGCCGATGGCGCGCGCGTTGGGACGCCCGATCCGGACGTATTGGCCATCGTCGACGCGGAGCGAATGCGCGCCGGTGTCACGCCGCGCAGTTTTACCGACGCCGACATCATGCGGCGCTACATGGCGGCGATGATCAACGAAGGGGCGAATGTCGTCCACGAAGGCATTGCGCTGCGCCCGCTCGACGTCGACGTCACGTTCGTCCACGGCTACGGCTTTCCGCGCTACCGGGGCGGGCCGATGCAGTATGCGGATACCGTTGGGCTGGACACGGTGCTGGCCGATATCCGCGCGTTTGCCGAAGAAGATCCACTCTTCTGGAAACCATCGCCGCTGCTGGTCGCGCTGGTGGAGAAGGGCGCGAATTTCGCGAGTTTGAATAAATAAGACACCCCCAAATCATTTCGTCATCCCTCGCACTGCTTGGAATGACCCCCCGCGCAGGCGGGGGCCTATACCACGTTCGATTAGCCTTATCACCAACCGGAGATGCTATAGGTTCCCGCCTTCGCGGGAATGACGGTTTTTGAGGTAACCATAAAAACGTACCAGGAGATTGTAAATGCGCCAAGCAGTCATCGTATCCACCGCCCGCACGCCGTTGACCAAGGCCCACCGCGGTGAATTCAACATCACCACCGGCCCGCAGCTGGCCGCCTTTGCCGTGCGCGCCGCCGTCGAGCGCGCCGGCATCGACCCGGGCATGATCGAAGACGCCATCCTCGGCTGCGGCTACCCCGAAGGCACCACCGGCCGCAACATCGCGCGCCAGGCCATCATCCGCGCCGGCTTGCCGGTGTCGATCGCGGGCACCACCGTCAACCGCTTCTGCGCCTCCGGCCTGCAGGCAATCGCGTTTGCCGCCGGGCGCATCGTCGTCGACGGCGCCAATGCCGTGATTGCCGGCGGCGTCGAATCGATCTCGCAGATCCGCTCGCGCGAAGCCGGCGATACGAGTTTGGATCCATGGATCCTCGCGCACAAGCCGGACCTGTACATGCCCATGATCGAGACGGCCGACATCGTCGCCGCGCGGTATGGCATCAGCCGCGAAGCGCAGGACCGCTTCTCGGTCGAGAGCCAGAGGAAGACCGAGGCAGCCCAGCTGGCTGGCCGCTACGCGGACGAAATCGTCGCCTGCACCACCATCATGGGCATCAAGGACAAGGAGACCGGCGCCGTCTCGGAGCAGGAAGTGACCATCGCGGAAGACACCTGCAACCGCCGCGGCACCACGTACGAGGCGCTGGCCAAACTGGCGCCGGTGATGGGGCCGGGCCAGTTTGTCACGGCCGGCAATGCGTCGCAACTGTCGGACGGTGCGTCGGCCTGCGTCGTCATGGAAGCGAAGGAAGCCGAGCGGCTGGGCTTGACGCCGCTGGGTGCGTTCCGCGGCATGGCGGTGGCCGGCTGCGAGCCGGATGAAATGGGCATCGGCCCCGTGTTCGCGGTGCCGCGCCTGCTGGCCCGCCACGGCTTGACGGTGGCCGACATCGACCTGTGGGAATTGAACGAAGCCTTTGCGTCGCAAGCGCTCTACTGCCAGGAGCGCCTCGGCATCCCCAGCGAGCGCCTGAATGTGGATGGCGGGGCGATCTCGATCGGCCACCCGTTCGGCATGACCGGCGCGCGGCTGGCCGGCCATGTGCTGATCGAAGGGCGGCGCCGCGGCGCCAGGTATGCGGTGGTCACGATGTGCATCGCCGGCGGCATGGGCGCGGCCGGCCTGTTCGAGATTTTTTAAGAAAAACCGAGGAAATCCCATGGACTTGAATTTCACCCCCGAAGAAGAACTGTTCCGCGCCGAAGTGCAGGCCTTCCTGGCCGCGAACCTGCCAGAGCGCCTGTCCAGCAAGGTCGCGTCCGGGCGCCACCTGAGCAAAGCCGACATGGAGGAGTGGCACGCCGTCCTCAACGCGCGCGGCTGGCTGGCCAACCACTGGCCGGAAGAATACGGCGGCCCGGGCTGGACCGCCATCCAGAAATTCATTTTCGAGAACGAGTCGGCGCTGGCCAACGCCCCGCGCATCGTGCCGTTCGGCGTGAACATGCTGGGACCCGTCCTGATCAAGTACGGCGACGAGGCACAGAAGCGCCACTGGCTGCCGCGCATCCTGGATGGTTCGGACTGGTGGTGCCAGGGTTATTCCGAGCCGGGCGCCGGCTCGGATCTCGCTGCCGTCAAAACCACTGCAGTGCGTGATGGCGATGCGTACATCGTCAACGGCCAGAAAACCTGGACCACGCTGGGCCAGCACGCCAACATGATCTTTTGCCTGGTGCGCACCGACCGCGACGCCAAGAAGCAGGAGGGTATCAGTTTCCTGTTGATCGATATGACCTCGCCCGGCGTCGACGTGCGCCCGATCATCACGCTCGATGGCGAACACGAAGTCAATGAAGTGTTTTTCACCGACGTGCGCGTGCCGGTCGATCACCTGGTCGGCGGCGAGAACCGCGGCTGGACGTGCGCCAAATACCTGCTGACGTACGAGCGCACGAATATCGCCGGCGTCGGTTTTTCCACCGCTGCGCTGGTGCGCCTGAAAAGCATCGCGCAAACGCAGCGACGCAATGGCCGCCCGCTCCTCGAAGATCCAAGTTTTGCCGCCCGCCTGGCGCGCGTCGAGATCGACCTGGAAAACATGAAGACGACCAACCTGCGCGTGATCGCGGCAGTGGCCGGGGGCGGCGTGCCGGGCGCGGAAAGCTCGATGCTGAAAATTCGCGGCACCGAGATTCGCCAGGAGATCTCGTCGCTGGCGCGGCGCGCCATGGGCATCCATGCGCGCCCGTTCACCATCGAGGCGTTGGACGGTGACTACACGGGGCCGGAAATCGAACCCGAATTTGCCGCTGCTGCCGCGGCGCAGTACTTCAACAACCGCAAGCTGTCGATCTTCGGCGGCTCCAACGAAATCCAGAAAAACATCATCTCGAAGATGATCCTCGGACTGTAAAGGCACGCACATGAACTTCGAACATTCGGAAGAACGGCGCATGCTCGCCGACAGCCTGAATCGCTTCATCTCAGAGCAATACACCTTTGAAGCGCGCGACCGCATCGCCGCCACGCCGGAAGGCATGAGCGCCGCGTTCTGGGACAAATTCGCCGAGCTGGGCGTGCCGGGCGCGCTGGTGCGGGAAAGCGACGGCGGCTTCGGCGGCGCCGGTTTCGACATTGCCGTCGTCTTCGAGGCCCTTGGCCGCGGCCTGGTCGTCGAACCTCTGCTGGGCAGTGCCGTGCTGGCCGCCGAAGCGATCGCGCACGCGGGCAGCGAGGCGCAGCGCGCGCTGTTGGAAGGCATCGTCGACGGCAGTACCATTGCCGCGTTTGCCCACGACGAGCCAGGCTCGCACTACGAAATGGCGCGCGTCGCCACGCGCGCCGAACCGAGTGGCGACGGCTGGGTCATCAACGGCGCCAAGTCGGTGGTGGCGCAGGGCGAACAGTCGGATGTCTTCGTCGTCTCCGCGCGCACGGCTGGCGCCATCGACGAGGAAGCCGGCATCACGCTGTTCCTCGTGCCGCGCGGCGCCGCCGGATTGCGGGTCACCGGCACGCCGAGCATCGATGGCGGCCGTGTCGCCGAACTGGCTTTCGACAATGTCGTGCTGGGCGCCGCCGACATCCTCGGGCAAGCAGGCGACGGCTACGCCACGCTGGAACGCGCCATCGGCCGCGGCGTGCTGGCCCTGTGCGCCGAAAGCCTCGGTGCCATGGAAGCGGCCAAGGCGGCCACGCTCGACTACCTGCGCACCCGCAAGCAGTTCGGCACCGTCATCGGCAGCTTCCAGGCGCTGCAGCACCGCATGGCCGACCTGCTGCTGGAAATCGAGCAGGCGCGCTCCGCCGTCATCAACGCCGCGGCGGCGTTGGGCGCCGATCGGCTGACGCGCGAAAAGGCGCTGTCGGCCGCCAAGATGAGCATCGGCCGCATCGGCACGCTGGTGGCCGAAGAATGCATCCAGCTCCACGGCGGCATCGGCATGACGTGGGAACTGCCTTTGGCCCACTACGCCAAGCGCCTGGTCATGATCGACCACCAGCTGGGCGACGAAGACCATCACCTGCAGCGCTACATTGCGCTGGCGCGGGAAGCAGCATGAGCGTCACGCTTCCGCTGGCCGGCGTGCGCGTGCTCGACCTCTCGCGCGTGCTGGCCGGCCCCTGGTGCGCGATGGTGCTGGGCGACCTCGGCGCCGAAGTCGTCAAGGTCGAGCATCCCGAGCGCGGCGACGACACGCGCGACTGGGGCATGCGCATCGGCTCCACCGAGACCGCGTACTTCAACAGCGTCAACCGCAACAAGCGCTCCGTATGCCTCGACCTGAAAACCACCGAGGGCCAGCAGATCGCGCGCGACCTGGTGCGCGAAAGCGACGTCGTCATCCAGAACTTCAAATTCGGCGACATCGAAAAACTGGGCCTCGGCTACGACGCACTGAGCGCGGAGCAGCCCGGCCTGGTCTATTGCTCGATCACCGGCTACGACCGCACCGGCCCGGAAGCGGCGCGGCCCGGTTATGACCTGGTCATCCAGGGCGAGGCCGGCCTGATGGCGCTCAACGGTGAACCGACCCAGCCGCCGCTGAAATTCGGCGTGGCGGCAGTCGACATGATGACCGGGATGTACGCCGCGCAGGGCGTGCTGGCGGCGCTGTACGAACGCGAAAAAACGGGCAAAGGCCGCCACATCGGCATGGCCCTGTTCGACTGCGGCCTGATGATCACCGCCTACTACGGCCTGGAGGCCCTCTTGCGCGGCAACGACCCGCCGCGCTTTGGCAATGGCCACCCGTCGATCATGCCGTACGGCGTCTACGAGGCCGCCGACGGCCCGCTCGTCATCGCCGTCGGGAACAACAGCCAGTTCGTGCGCTTTTGCGTGGACGTGATCGACCGGCCCGACATCGCGCTTGACGAACGCTTCAAAACCAATATCGCGCGCACGCAGCATCGCGACGCACTGATGCCGGAAATCCGGCGCGAACTGGCCACCCGCCAGCGCGCCGACCTGTTGCAGCGCATGAGCGCAGCTGGCATACCGTGCGGCGAAGTGGCGGGCCTGCATGAGGCGCTGACGTCGCAGCGCGCCATCGACGGCGGCCTGGTGAAGACCATGCCGCATGCGGAAGTGGGGAGCGTCAGCGTGCTGGCGTCGCCGTACCGGTTCGACGGCGAACGCCTGCCGGTGCGCAGCGCGCCGCCGAAGCTGGGGGAGGGGACGGACGATGTGCTGCAGGAATTGCTGGGGTTATCAAAGGAAAAGCTGGCGCAATTGAAGGGGAGCGGCGTGATTTAGATGGAGGCGGCGCTGGGCGGCCATTGCGCCGCATCGCCGTCATCGCGTGGGAAGCATCCTGTCCGCTGTCGCCTGTTTCAGGCGCTGAGGGCCTTCGCCTTGTCCTGCTTCTGCTGCCGGTACAGCAGCAGCGCTACCGTTGCCGACGCCAGCAACAGCACGACGCTGGCCGCATCGACGTCGACGTTGACGCGCACATCTACCTTTACGTCTTTCATGTTGTTGTCCTCAATGCAGGTGGTGGGCGTGCCGGCAAACGCGTCAGCACGGGTGAGCCCAAGCATAGCAGACCTGCGCTTGCGTCCGAATTCGTACGGCGCGCAGAGGACGGGATCGGTGCCGAAAGTCACTTGCGCCCGTAACGGGGCCTCCGATTGTCTTTTCGACGCAGGACGACTGGCACATTGACCTACCCTATTCGATCGAGAGCGGTTAGAATATTTCCCTCAGGAAAGCATATCGCGCCATGACTAACTTTTCTGCCAAGCCGTTTCTTTCTGATATCGATTTGTATTCGACTATGCGTCCGGACACATTGCGCTCATTGCGCAATAAATTATCGGACAAGGCAGGCGATGCCTTCACAAGCGTATTTTCTGCTTTTTCGTCGCAATCACTCGGCCCCTGCCGCTTTAAAAAAATTCGACCTGGAAATCGTCACGCAGTGATTGTTGTCAATGGATTCATGTCGCAAGGGGTTCAGGAAACCTGCGATTGGGAAGACGTTATACGGGCGCGGTATCCGTCGTCGACGATTTATCACCTTGATTGGGACGCAGCGAAGGCTCCGCTAGCGGCTTTGCAAGACACGTTCTCCGCACGTTATCGCTCTCCAGTTCGACATGCCTTGTCGGTTGTTCCCGCTCTGGCATACGCCTCGGCCTGGCACCGGGCGATGTTATCGGCGGAGGGAGCCGGGCGGACGCTTGCCGATGCCATCTACCAGACTCCTGGCTGGAATTTCACCCTTGCCGGACATTCACTCGGAGCAAGGGTTATTCATTTTGCGTTGAAGGCGATTGCTCAGCGCGGCTCATGCACGATTGACGACGCTTATCTCCTCGGGGGCGCTGTCGGCGGCGGCGCCAAGGATGACGCCTGCTGGACCAGCGCCACGCGTGCCGTGAAAGGTAAAATCTACAACTGCCATTCGGCGCGCGACGATGTTCTGCGCTGGGCCTACCAGGGCGCGAATGGGATGCGCAGCAGCCCTGTGGGCCTGGCGGGAATCCACATGCAGCACGACCGGATCGTCCAACTCGACTGCAGCGACTTCGTCGGCGGCCACATGCAATGGAAAGACCAATTCGATCAGGTGCTCTGGCGCCTTCAGCGCCGTGCCGACTACGGCGGCGCCGTCACGTAGGGCGCGTCTTCATGGGGCTTTGCCAGGCGCGGTTGAGGGGTCTTCCCGACATGCGTCCCGCCCGACGCGGGTGGGCAAGCCATCAACGCGATCAACCTGAGCATCATTTTCGCGAGTTAAGCGCAGGCGCACAGCGGCCTGGTCGGGTGGCACATGCCTTTTTATGCCGCCGGCACCGGGCAGCGGGCTGGGTGCGCTGACGCTGGACTGCCGGGCACGGACGCTGCGGGGGATGACCGCCCGCCTGCGCGCGCAGGCCCGGCGGCGCAGACGGGGCCGCATCCCGAAATTCAGTTCTTGAAAATATTCAACAACGTCACCGCCGGCGACGCGGCCCCAATCTTGCGGTCGGTCTTCGCAGCCTCGATCACGTCGACCAGTTCCGCGTACTTGTCCGCCTGGCGGTCATCCAGGTTGGTCATGTTCATGTTCCAGCGCGTGAACGTCCGGAACCTGGCCGGTTCGTTGTAGAGCAGGCGCGAGTTCTTGTGGCGCGGGTCTTGTTCGATTTTCTTGAAGAGCTCGGCCAGCGTCGGGGCCGGGCCTTCCAGCACTTGCAGGAACCAGCCGCCGTTGTAGAACAGGCTCCCGGTCACGTCGATCGTGGCGTTATTTTCTTTGGCGGTCTGATGGATGGCGCTCAGGTCGGCGGCAGACATTTTGCGGGTGGACTGGCTGATATAGACGAGTTGATTGAGGGACATGGCTCTACAGGATGAGTTAAGTGGGCGAAACCGCAAGTTGGTTTCCATGTGGAAATATACACCCGTGTAACTGCCCGTAGTGCAGTGAAGTGACGTGTTGGTGGCAAGCCAGGGCGGTTGCTGCTGAATCGGCGCTTCGCTTCCGGTTCATGCGGCGGCGCCGACGCTGAGAGATGCCTGCCCATCCAGGGGAACAAACCAACCGCCTTGCAATCCAAATGATCTCGGTTGCAGTGCGGTCCATTGTTGCTCAGGAGGGCGCCATGACCATCCCGCGAAATGTTCTATTTCTAACGGCCACGGCGGCGGCAACCGCATTGTCCGGTTGCGCCGGCACCACGTACCCGGTCACGCCGCGCATCGATTTGCTGGGCATGCCGGTGATCGACCAGGCGGCCGTGCAGCCCGGCGAGCGCGTCATCGCGATCACGCCGGCCACCCGCTGGGTCAACGTACACGGCGGCGACATCGTGCATTTCACTGCCGGCGCGCAGCGCTTCGCGTGGAACTTCCAGGTCAGCCCGAACGTGGCGACGTTCGACCTGAACCAGGTGGCGCCACCGGGCGCATTGCCGCGCCGCGTGCCGGTGTACGTGGCGACCAACCCCATCTACGACTCCGGCCCCTGATCAGTTTTTGGCGGACTCGGTCGCGCGCAGGAACTGCCCCTTCAGCTTGCCCTGTTCGACCACGGCGATGATGGTGTTGGCCACCGTGCCGCCCTTGTCGGTCAGGCCCTCGATCTCGTTCGGGTTGAATTCCTTGGGCAGGGTGCTGAAGGCCTTGTCCATCTGGGCGCGGATGGCAACCGCATCCGTGACCGTGCCGGCCAGCTTCATCGCTGCCACCGTGGCGTGCACGGCTGAGTAGTTCAGGCTGACCTCGGTGCTGGGGTCCTTGCCGGGATACAGTTTGCGGTAGCGCGCGACGTACGCGGCGGGATTGGCGCGGTCGTCGGCGGCGAGCGGCATGACGCCGATCGCGCCTTCCAGTTGCGCGTAGCCGCCAGTCACTTTCGCCATTTCGTCCAGCTTGGCCTGGTCGAGCACGACGAAGCCGCCTTTGTAGCCCAGTTCGCGCGCCTGCTTGGCCACCAGTGCGGTTGGCTCGGACGCGCCGCCAATCAGCATCACGTCCGGCTTCGATTGCAGCACGCGCGAGACGCCGCTGTAGAAATCGGCCGCCTTGTTGTACGACATCGGGTTCTCGCCGACGACCTTGCCGCCGGCCGCTTCCCAGGCCGGCTTGAAAGCGGCGGTCCAGGCTTTGGCGTAATCGTGGTCGCCGGTGGCAAACGCGATGTTCTTGCCGAAGCGCGCCATCATGGTCTTCGTGAACGGGCTGATGTAGCCGGTGAAATCGGGTGGAATGCGGATCGTCAGCTTGTTGCCGCGTTCCGTCACCTGCGGCAGGCTGGTGTAGGCCAGCAGCAGCACCTTCGATTTTTCATTGAAGGCCTGCACGGCAAAGACGCCGCCGGAGTGCGGCACCAGTACAGCCGCTGTTTTATGCTGCTGCACCAGGCGCTGGACGTTGATGCCGGTTTCGCTTGGGTTGTACTTGTCGTCGAGCGGCACGATCTCGACCTTGTACTTCTTGCCGCCGATGTCCAGCGGCTTGGCGTTGATTTCGGCGGCTGCCATCTCCATCCCGCTCAGCACGTTCTTGCCGTACAGCGCGGCGCCGCCGCTCAGGGGCCCGGAAAAGCCGATCTTGATGACTTCCTGGGCGTTGGCGGCGCCGGCCATGGCGAGCGCGACAGCGAGAACCGACAACTTCAATTGCAGTTTCATGGTGTGTCTCCTTGGATGATGGTGGTACTGCTTCGAAGTCTTCACGCTCCGATGTATGCCTTGCGCACCTGCGCGTTGTTCAGCAATTCTTCCCGGCCGCCCTCCAGCACGATCTTGCCCTGCTCGAGTACATAGGCGCGGCTGGCGATATTGAGCGCCGCATACGCATTCTGTTCGGCCAGCAGGACCGTGGTGCCGGCCCGGTTGATGCGCGCGATGATCTCGAACATCTGTTTGACGACCAGGGGCGCCAGGCCCAGCGACGGCTCGTCGAGCAGCAGCGCTTTCGGGCGGCCCATCAGCGCGCGGCCGAGGGCCACCATTTGCTGCTGGCCGCCGGAGAGCGACCCTGCCGGCTGGTCCTTTTTTTCTTCGAGGATGGGAAACAGCGCAAACACTTCTTCCAGCGAACGGCGCGTGCCGGGCTGGTCGCGCCGGTGCACGTAGGCGCCCAGCAGCAAGTTCTTCAGCACCGACATGCCGGGAAAGAGCTTGCGGCCTTCGGGGCAATGCACCAGGCCGTCGGAGACGATCTGCGAGGGTTTGCGCCCCGCCAGTTCCTGCGCGCCGAAGCGGATGCTGCCGGAAGCGGCGCGGTGCAAGCCGCTCATGGTCAAAAACAGCGAACTCTTGCCGGCGCCGTTCGACCCGAGCAGCACGACCAGTTCGCCTTCGCGCGCATTGAGCGTGACCTGGTCGAGCGCGCGGAAGCTGCCGTAGGACAGCGACACATTTTCAAGCGTGAGCATGTTCGCTCCCGAGATAGGCTTCGATGACGGCCGGGTTGGCGCGAATCTCGGCGGGCGTGCCTTCGGCGATCTTTTCGCCGTAATTGAGCACCAGGATCTTATCGGCCAGGTTCATGATCATGTCCATCTTGTGTTCGATCAGGCAGATGGTCAGCCCGCTCTGCGCCATCTTGCGGATCAGCGCGGCCAGGCCCGCGGTTTCTTCCGGGTTGACGCCGCCGGCCGGTTCATCGAGCAGCAGCAAGATCGGATCCGTCGCCAGGGCAAGGGCGAACGCCACGCGCTTCCGTTCTTCCTGCGAGATGTCGCCGGCGATGCGCTGCTCGATATGCGACAGGCCCACGAAGTCGAGCGCGGCCCGCGCCTTGTCGCGGCAGGCGCGCTCCTCGCTGCGCAGCCGTTTCGTCCCCAGGAGCACGTCGAGCAGATTCGATTGCGTGCGCAGGCGGTGGCCGACGATCAGGTTGTCGAGCACCGTCGCGCTGTCGAACAGCGTCGTGCTCTGGAACGTGCGCGCCACGCCCAGGCGCGCGACCTGGTCGGCGCGCTGGCCGGTCACATCGACGCCGTTGAAAACGATGGTGCCCGATGAAGGCGCCATGGCGCCGCTGATCAAATTGAAAAACGTGGTCTTGCCGGCGCCGTTCGGTCCGATGATCGCGTTGATGGCGCCTTTCTCGAACCGCACGCTGACGTCGTTGACGGCTTTCAGGCCGCCGAAGCGGCGGGTCACGGAGCGCGCTTCAAGCATGGTTCGCTCCCGGTTCGACGGCGGTCGCAGGCGTCGCCACGGGACGCACGGTCGCCGCCTTGCGCCGGCGCCAGCGCAGCCACGAACCGACCACGCCATGCGGCACGAAGATCACCAGGATCACCAGCAGCGGGCCGAAGACGACGAAACGGTAATCCTGCAGCACCTGCAGATACTGCGTCAGCCACGGCACGCCGATCGCGCCCAGCAGGGGGCCGAGCAGGGTGCCGATGCCGCCGACCAGCATGTACATGGTCATGTCGAAGGTGTGCTCGACGCCGGCGATGCCGGGGCCGAGGAACCGCACATAGCCCGCATACAGGCCGCCGGCCAGGCCGGAAAAGAACACCGACAGCATGAACGCCAGCAGTTTGTTTTTCATCAGGTTGATACCCAGCGCCTGGGCCAGGTGGTCGCCGTTGCGGATCGCGACAAACGTGCGGCCCAGCAGCGAATGGACGATGCGGTGCATGATCCACAGGCTCGCGACCAGGAAGAACAGCACCAGGTAATA
>Ga0247814_10001637_pt1 | contig 12963 bp, 10 predicted proteins | sample UWRJL179409R1_FD_179947 | JGI IMG/M metagenome (GOLD analysis project Ga0247814, IMG submission 179947) | Plant litter microbial communities from Arlington Agricultural Research Station in Wisconsin, United States - UWRJ-L179-409R-1 | ecosystem: Environmental > Terrestrial > Plant litter >...
CTCATTGAAAAAAAAAAAAACTGTTGAGTACCAAGGTCTCTAACAGTCTCTAAAACATCACGGCTGTGATATCTTCCCAAAGGTAATAGAATCCCAAGGTAAAGAAAATAGTGCAGTGTAAACTGAAAGCTTTAAGGTAATTATTCAGATAGACATTTCTCTACCACATAACCGTATTCTCAATCACCTCTCCAAGCCTTAATTTGTCCATCCTCTCCAGCCGTTAACACAGTCTTATGCTAATAATTGATTAGTTATGCAGGCAACCACAAATGAGAGGATACGTACCGAATCCAAGAAGCAAAAAGCCCTCACTATGTCGGATCCATGTCCACCAGTCAAAGTCACCTTTGACTCCGGTGAGAACGTCCACGGAGGATTCTTCTTTAACTGAATGAGATCGAAACTCTCCCGGCTAGCAGACATCAGTTTCACAGTAACATATCAGATCAACTTCTGATCTTGGGATGGGGAAGAGCAAACCTATGGGTTCCAATCCCCAATACAGCACCCCCATCAGGCCGTGTAACAACGTTAGCAATATATTCTCCACCCAGGCCTTCTCTCATGTCTCCGTAGTGTACAGGAGGTGGTTCTTCCACGCCCTCTTCAGGGTTAGTGACGAGCTCATACGTAGAGAACTTCTCGTCATGTGAAAGGGCGAAAATATCCGTGTCACTGAGGAAATTGGCGTGATGTATCGATGCTCCATGGTTGATGGTTTGGTGTAAGGCTTCTTCCTCGTCTGTGATGGTGGTATTGTAAATGTTTACCAAGCCGTCAGTTGAACCTGAGAGTAAGATCTGGGGTCTTGAGGGGTGGAATTGCAGCTATGAGTGTTAGCATGGGCGAAAGAAGGGATGTTCGAGCATATACTTCTGTGACATCGTCGCTGTGGCTTTCAATATATTGCACTATAGGTTCTCCTAGTGATCTTGTGTCCCTATTCAAATTAACTTTTGACTTGGTTGTACTTGAGCATACATACCACAGCAGTACTGAGGCCTGGTGATTTGTCAACTCAGTACCAGCAGCAAGCCCATATGGAGATGAGCACGCAACCGATAGAATCGGAGCCGGCGTAGGACCTCTATCTGTATCGAAGTCAGAAATCGTTTCTCAAAAATAGCATCTTCTTCCACAGGATATAGATTATAAAAAGAAAACGCTTTTGTAAGTTGTCAAACACAAAGCCACCCACAAAAAAAAAGTTCGTTTTCAAATCTAGGCCAGACACCCATCCATTCGTTTTTTTCCTACACATTTCTTTTTGTTCCTTTTTGCAAAATCTAGAAACTTACCACTCGACACCTCACCAACTCTCTCACCACTCCGCAAATCCGTAATCACAACCCTCCCATCTCTCCCACCCGTAGCCACAATGCCCGCCTCGTTCAAAACCCGCAGACAGGTTACATCACGGTTGACTTGGCGCACGGAATTCAGCGGTGCACCGTCCAGCTGGGTCGGGTCGAGAAGCCGCAGGCTGTCATCGGAGGATATGGCAGCGAGACCGGCGCCAGTGAGAATGATATCGTATATATAAGTGCTATTCTGCGACGTGCCCGTCTTGTGCGTGGAAGTGTTATATAGAGTATACATTTTTTTGGGGGGGGGAGGCTTGTGAAGTTTTGGGTTGTATGCTGCCCTCTTCCTGGATGGAGATGGGAGTGAGAGAATTTTTGAAAGGTCGGTGCCAAAAAACTTTTTTTTTCAAGCCGAAACAATATTGTTTGTCATTTCGAGTTCTGTTTCCCGATCCGGTTCATCGAAAAGCTCTTCTTTTTTCATTTCTTCATAATGAGATTATGCCTTTTCAAGAAACCCATTACACAAATGCCTCGAATAGGTGTTGATTATCACGTGATGTTGAAGAGGCGGTTTAAACTAACTACTCTACAAAGTATGGCAGATTTGAAAGCTTATTGTGGCAGGAAACTGTGTTAACGTCGAAAAGTTAGAATGTTTAATCTGTTAAAGTCAAAAGAGAGCGCAAGATTTGTTTTGCATTCTTAAGATCTTAAATCGACTAACCAGTAAATCCTCAATTGTGACACTTTAAATCAACATCTCACAAAGTTTGGTAGAATATGCTGCAGCTATGTTTTGGGACTTAAGATCCATTTTTGTATTTATATCTAATAAGCTGCCTATTTTGACAGAGTCCATTCGAAGTATTTCACCTCGTGAAGTTTGAAGCTAAAATTGCAAAAGAGTGTATATATACCATGCGCCAGTTTCCCATTCTATTTAACAGTGTCCTCTTTAATTCCCATTTCCCAAGGTATCATGCCCATTCATTAGTGTTTGATCTCAGCTCTACGAGCAGATAGTTCCAAACTTCATTTGGTTCAGTGGTTGAGGGAAGACGCCGTTGTCTAACAGTGCAAATGCGCTCCACTCATCAGCTGCCTCGGCCTTGAAGTTCCAGAACACCCATCCTTGGGTCTGGGATTCAAATGTCGAGAGCTGGGCTTCGATATATCCTCGCATGTCGTCCTTGAAGGTTTGATCCCAGGTGGAAATGTCGCTTTTGCCTGCGCAAGAAGCAACGAAAGAGGAGCCAGGAAAGCTACCATCATATCTAGAGCCGATACCGTAGCCGTTGAGAGCTGGAGCGCAATCTGTCATTGCTGCCGTCCACTCACCTACAACGACCCATTTGTCGGTCCCGGATGCATACTTGGGAGCGTTACTGCAAACGAGTTGGCGATGTTGCCAAGGCTGCATGGCGACAAGTTCGTTGGTAAAGACTTGGTATTCATGGTGATCTACGATAACGTTCTGAGCACCATTGTCGCTTGGAGAAAGGACACCGTTAAAGCTGGATGGAGCCACAAAGGCATCATGAATGACAACAGGCGTGTCGCTGACAGCCCGGACTTGTCCAAACCCGTCACGATAAAATTGTTTGAGTGTATCCATGTTCAGAACCGGGCCAAGAGGTTCGTTCAGAAGCTCGATAGCGACTACAACATCTTGATATTCTGCTTTGGCGTACTTTGCGGTAATGGTCTGCAACACTGCTAAGGTCTGTGCAACCGAATCACCCTGTTGCCAACCTGGCGTGACTTTATGTCCGCTATTGTCGAAGCCATTTTGTGACTTGGGGGCACCGTGTAGATCTATCCAGATCTTCAGTCCGGTCCCTCGTGCCCAATCGATGGCGGCATCTAGATATGGTGCTGCTCCTTGTGTATAAGGCTCGCCAGCATCGAGTGAAAATGCCCAATATCCGATTGGTATGCGCACAGTGTTGAAACCAGCATCAGCTATCTTTTTGAAGTCTGAAAATGTACACCATGTGTCCCACTACAAAAAAAGTCAGTGTATTATTCCAAGGGGTTCCAGGTAGGGTCAGACATACATGAGGTCTTAGAATATTTAAAGCTGCTTCCGATCCCAGCTTTTCGGTGAGGGTAAGCTCGTCAACTATGCCCAATGACTGATCGACATTTTGGAATATACTGGGAGTAATCCATGGTTCGAGGACGAGCCAGCCTCCAATGTTCAGACCACGCACTTTCGTATCTCCAAATGCAAATGCAGCTGATCTCTTAGATAACGGCTCGTTTGTGGGAAGAGTTGTCGCAAGTCCAGCGGCCAGCAATGCCGTGATGGTATTTTTGAGTAACATGATTAAGAAATTAAGACGTTGGTTGTAATGCGATAAAACGAATGTGGTGGGATGTGATCAGAAAAGATAATCCTGAAGATTATACCGAAGAGGGGGTTGGGCTGGGTATATCAAGAAGTATAAGGCATTGAGAGGTTGACCAGAAGCAGGGCAGGTATGGGGGACTTGTTGCTAGCATCAAGATTATTCAGGAACCAGCGAACAAAAGGTGGATCGATCGACCATCTTAAGAGATTAAGGCGAAGCAAAACAAGCTGATCATGGACGTCCCTGGTGTACAATTCGTTCATTTTCAGCGGGGAATTCTACGATGCATTGGCTGAAACTCCAAAATACGCACTTTATGCTTTGCGCTTTGGGAGAATGGGACCCGCTACTGGGGGTGTGTACGAAAAGTAGTTGCGATGCAACCGCAGACGGTCCGGAATATAGTAAGTATAGTAAGTATAGCCTTTTCCTATCTTGTTACTAGGTAAGGGGAGGGGCTTGGGGGTGAAGGCGAATGACAAGGTTTACCAGCCTCAATGATGGAGATCGACCTAACGCCCATATCTGCCACCTCATAAATAATACATATACTACTGCACAGTACGGCAGTTGTTCGATTAATTAACAACAAGTAATGTGTGGCAACGCCCTATACGCCGGGCGCCATGTAAATAGTAGATATTGGCCGGGGGTTGGGTCATCGTCATTATCTACATATCAACATCATCATCATCATCATCATCATCATTAACATCAAAACATAACATAACATAACATATAGTTACTTTCTATCCTCAATTTCTCTTTAACCTCCTGTTAAATTAGATCGCCAGCTATAATGTAAAACCAATAGCATATAGTGTGTGTGAGTGTGAGTGTGAGTGTGTGTGCTAGGACAGTACTGTAGTAGTTGGTGTGTGGACTGTGGAGTCTTGTTGTTGATATTCAGGAACGAAAGTGGCGCCCATCCGCCCCGCCGACCCCCCGGCCACCCGCTTACTTGCCTCGTGTAACTGACTACTGCAAGTTTACTTCTAACCACTCCACTCTCAGCAACTCCCCTGTCGACCCCACTTATTCTAAGCGGCAAATCGTATCGCCCAACTGGGATGGGAAGTTCATCATTCAGGGAAATTCAGGGAAGCTGCCCCACTCGGGGGTGGCGTCGCCAATCGTCCTGCAGAAAGGCCCCATAATAAAAGTCCAGTAATCAATCGTCCGGTGAAATCTATTTTCAACCTTCCAAGTTCCCCCCAACACACTACAACACACCCAGTGGCACCACACACCCAGAAAAAGCCCTCCTGGCTTCGGCCATTGTGAAAAGATGACCCGTATTCCGGTTCACGAGGACTCAATAGAGCTCACCATGGCAGATATTACTTCAAGCTATTTTAGACATCTACGAATTTCTCAAAAGTACAATCACTAGTCGCTCTAATCAAGTCCTTTTGTGTGGTAATTAACCCAACCTTGGTACTTGATTAAACATAAGGTTTTACAATCTCCTAGAGTTCAAATGCAAATTTCGCGCGTTGATATTTCTATTAATTAAACGAGTTGGCATTCAACCTCGTGAATTCAACAACAACGAGTAGTAAGTATAGAGCATTCCATTCTTATCAAGAGTTGTGAATCTGGTGGTCCGCCGTTGGTAAGAATAGAATTCTCGCTTCAGGGTACGCTGCAAGGCTGCTCCGCCACCCCACCACTACTGACATGTAGACCGATCAGATACATATGTTTGTGGGCTGAGAGCGTGGTCTTGGTTCTTTATCTTTTCCTTCAAATGGATGGCCAAAGATGGTTGGGAATAGTAATACATAGACAGTACGAGTGGGGAGCATTTTTTATATTTTAAGAACCAGCCCTTATTTAGTGGTGTTTTTCTCTACAATTCCTCGGGCAAACTCTCCAAATGTAATGCCCTGGTCAACATCCACCAGCTCCTCGAGCTTAGGCTGCGTGAAGACCGCCAGCGTGTTTCTCGCAATTCTGCCTCCTTCGTTCTCGCCATCCGCAACGCCTGGTCGAACGCCTCGAACAAAATGAGGAACGGCCTTGAATTTTCCCTTCGTAATTCGCTCTAGTGCTTCGCCGGTTTGAAAGGCAATACAGTCTCTAGGGATCTTGACCTGGACCTTCTCCCCGCTTCTAGACTCGATATATAGTCCGGCCGTTGGGTCAGGTGATGTTGGAAGCTCACTCAAAGATGGCAAATACTTTGTGCTGTAAGCATAGCTGACTGGTATCGAAGGTACCTGCCTTGTTTCGTTGATGAACATCGCGGATGTAAGGCCAGTCAAGCAGCCATGGTCTAGATGGGTTGCGCACCAGTCATCCTCCATCTCCCCATCTTCGGGTTTTGCATCTTTAGGATCCGCGGGGAAATAATGAAGTAGGCGAGCTTTCGTAGTGGTTGAAGTTTTAACTACATGCTCAAGATATCCTGGTTTGTATGCTGGAATTTCTTTCTCGGCGTACTTGTCGCAGGCTCGGGCAACCAAAACGCCAGTATCGATGATTATCTTGCAAAGATCTTCGAACGTTTCTTGAAATCCTGGAAGCACGGTATTTGGTGGCCACAGGTTGGGACTTAGATACCCGGGAAAGTTTTCCTCGGAAAACTCAGCTGTTGGTTTGGCGCAGGAGAGAGCTGGATCAACATAGAAAGCGCAGTTTGCATAGAAGGAGCCTTTCAAATTGTCAACTTGACCGTTCTTCAGTGTTTCTTTTCCGAGTGACCAGCCGGTCAAGTATTTTGCCGCTGGGTTTTCAATTTTCTCTGTCTTGCATTAGAGCTATTACGAGAAGACACAATCATTGCACTAACCAAGGTGGAAAGATGGGAGATTTCCAAGATAGGATGAGTAACTGAGAAGACGATGTCTCAGCTCAACGAACTCGCTGGGGACATCTTTGACTATGATTATACCCAATGAAGATGGTCCAAAAGCTTCTTCTAGAGTAGCGAATGAAACATTTCCTGTTGATGTTAGCAGCTGCCTTCCCAGTGGGAGGGATATCTTACCATTCTTGAGGTCAGCCAAACTTACAGTCACTGCAGCGGTAGACATGTTTGCAGCAAGGTGAGAAGAATTGAATTAAAAGTCTTGAAGTAAATTCTGAAATCTTAAAATCAAATGACAATCGAAAATACTTAACTGAGAAGAACCTATCTATTCACCTGACTGCGAACTAGAAATTCGGCCAAATCCGACAGCAAATACCGGGATGCCAAGCCATTTCTGCCACTACACCGCCTCCAGATCGCCCAAATAGCATATTTCATTACTCTTCAAATCAACTATTATTAATCCACCTTCCAAAAGCAACATCGTCGTCGCATATCATGGTCAAAGCATTGACATTCAAGGGCGACAAGAAGGTTAAGAAGCGGAAGAGGGTTGATACTGATGAGAAATTTGGGGAATCTTCAGGCACCAAAGGGAAAGAAATTGCCAAGCAAGATGAAGCTCCAGCAGATGTTCATGATGACAGTTGGGTAACTGCTGAAGCTACTGGAGATCTAGTTGGACCTATCCTATTCGTACTGCCATCAGATCCGCCAACATGTATAGCATGCGATACCAATGGAACGGTTTTTGCGAGTCCTCTCGAGAATATGATTGATGCAAACCCCGCGACAGCAGAGCCACACGATGTTCGACAGGTTTGGGTTGCGAATAGAGTCGCTGGCACAGAAACATTCAGCTTCAAGGGCCATCACGGAAGATATCTAAGCTGCGACAAATACGGGATACTGTCTGCAGGAACAGAGGCAGTGTCACCACTTGAAAGCTTCCTCTCTATTCCTACGGCCGATACACCTGGAACATTCCAGATACAGACTTTGCGGGATACATTCCTTACTATCAAACCCACTCTCTCATCAAAAGCAAGCGCATTGCCAGAGCTTAGAGGCGATGCGGACTCCACAAACTTCAATACAACCTTACGTATACGGATGCAGGCACGGTTCAAACCGAAGCTTAAAGCATCTAAGGAGGAGAAGGCACGGGAGAAGATCAGTCGCAAAGAATTAGAGGAGGCAGTAGGACGGAAGTTGGAGGATGATGAAGTGAGAAAATTGAAAAGGGCCAAGCGGGAGGGCGACTACCATGAAGCTCTGTTACTCATCAAGGTCAAGAACAAACATGATAAGTACAGTTGAGAGTAGCATATACTGCAAGAACGACGATCTTGTTTACCTATGCGGATAAACTGGGCATGCCAGAGCAGTCCACAGAGGCATTCGCCAACACCAACTCGGATCATTGTTAGCTATGCGCTACAATCGGATTTGGGCGTCTGGCCCGGCTTAGCCTGGGATGCGTGAATTGAGAAGTGTTTCAAATACGAACTTCCTAGCGTATCAAGAGCTGCTCTACAATAGAGTAAAAGCTATATAATCGCTATATCAAATGAAAACCGTGGCCGCCACATTAAGTCTTCTCGCTTCTCTTGTAGACTATCTCTGTGACCGTAATGCTGTAAAATGTTGGTGAAACATCGCTTCTTTATCCGGTGGGTTTCAATTTGGGAATGTTCAGGTGTACCACGCTCATCAGGTATCGGCTCCGCAAGAGTACCTCCTATATATGACACCATTCCAGCGGCTGCGCCTCTTTGTGATATATGATGATATTGGTGATCTAGTCTCTGAATGCTGAGTAAGCAGAAGTCTTTTTTATAGATTATCACGTCTTGCGGCGAAGCAAGACTTGGGTGAGAGAAATAAAGGACAATGATGCCAATCAACATCCCTTGCATTGATTCACCCAAGAAGATTGCTATTAGCTACACACGGCTTGGTGGTGCCTAATCAGTTGTACAAAAGTACGATTGGCTATCGGTCTCGTTGGAGATAAATTTTAATGGGTGTGTGGTGCTATATGAGCATGTAGTATGCACGATGGGGGCCAAATTACCGAGCAGCTTGATGTCATAAATAGCTGGAATCACTTTTCATAAAGTTTGATTGAGTAGATCGACTCGATCACCATGGCGGAAATTGTTGGCCTAGTTGCAAGCGTTGTTACGGTGTCCAAGTCTGTGGTGTGTGGAATCAATCTTGCTAAGACTATGTAAGTTGACAACGCTGGAAAGAAATCGCACTGAAAGTACCACCGACTATAGTGCTGTTTCGTAAGATGGTGGACGGAAGTGTCAGGATTTTACTGATTCCTGGCTGTGCAGGTACTCCGCTGCTGAGGAGTTGCAAACTTTGCAAGATCAGCTACAGAGCTTCTCGGAACTGGTGTGCGAGATAGATCATTTGCATCTGAGTACAAATTCCACGATTGTGGAGTCAAACCTTGTAAGAGCAAAATTGACTATCAACCAAATATGCCAAATAATACAAGTAAAATTATTGAGAAATATCGATGGGACTCAGAGAGCAAAAAGAAGATCTTGGGCAAGACACAAATCGAAACTTTTTCAACTTGGCGAAGTATTGAAAGAATGCCGCAGTAATCTTCTACTAGCAATCAGTGCCAACAACTCGTAAGTCACCTTTATGCCACTTACTAGCCTTTATCACTCAAACAACCCATAGATCATCTTCCTCCAAGCTTGATAGCAATTTAGCTATGATCAGCCGAGAGATCAACGCAGCTAATGATTCCCTTGCTCAGCGCCTAGGAGAGATTCATAATTTTGTAGCTGTCACATACGAAGTTGTTGCATCCCAAGCAAAATGTCAAGACATCTTGAACCCAATTTCATCAAAAGTATACAACAATAGTGGCCATCCACCATTTTTTTCTCTGCCTTCCTCGCAGCACACTGATTCCTCGGGGCAACCACCTTATCAAAGCTATGGAAGTTCGCATGCTCTTACTAGGAAAGATAACTCCAACCTCAGTAACTCTTCCGGGCTACCAGAATACACAATCACGGTCCCTCAGCCAGCAGGCCTTTTAGAGTGTTCTGCTAACTTCTACCCTGAGGCATATTGGCTGGAAAATGGAGTTTGTTCCCAACTCTCTTATTAAAATCAATTAAGTCTGATAAGGACCCTGGAAGCTGGGAAATGTCGCAGGAGCTGCGAAATTTCACAGATACTTTCTTGCGTCTTTGTTATGTCTCAACTGCCTAGATAACTCCTAAACTTTCAATATCTCCTGAAGATCAATTAATTGAAATACTAATTCGCTGAATAGGCATTTGGACGTCGTTTGCGTACAGTCTTTGGTTGTCAGGAGAGCATCTCTTCTAATACCCGAACCAATTTTTATAGTCTCTACTACTTTCCAACCCCCAGAGAGTACGTCAGAATCATGCTTCACGTTACCATATTCCGAGACTCTTCTTATTGGGAAGCATTGAAAGCCCCTTCGGGACACTCTATGGCTACTTGTGTAGGTCGTCGAGAATGGCTACCAGAAGGCCTATACAACCAAGTACAATCTCATATCTCCAAAATGGAAGCAGTTGAGCTTGAAAAGACCAGTCGTCTTAATGTATATCTTTCTAACGAAGATGGAGCCAGAGGCGAGCAAAGTCATTTTCTTATAAGTGCGTCATTCTCGAATAGCTTGCCTTCAGCAGAGGATCTTAGCCATATATCATTCCTACATGACCTAGATTGTCCGAGATATATCGGGAAAGAGATTGTTCATATTGGAGTCTTGGAATTTCCCATCCACACCGTTTTTTTAAATGGCGAGTTAATAGCTGAGCGAATAATCCATCGTCCTAGTGCTGCATTAGGCATGGACCCAAACATCTATAACATCAAGCTCCTACATTCCTTAAACGGATCCGCTGGAATACCTAAATTTTATGGCATCGTCACTTCGCAATGTGGCCAGCAGTTGAAGAGTTACCTTATGGAAAGACTAGGGAACAGAAGGCTGCGCACCTATTTGGTTCAGAAAATTTCTGACGGAGAGGTTCTTCCCTGGGCACGACGCGAGAAATGGGCAATGCAAATCATCCAAACAGTCAAAAATGTGCACTCCAAAGGATTTGTTGTTGGAACGCTTGGGTTTATGGCAACCCCGATAGTTATTGACAAGCTAGACAACGCCATGATATGGGAATTCGCAAATAGCTGTGTGAGCCACCTCCAGATTGATATACCCCCAGAATGTTCAACGCAGTCAAGTAATCCGAACTCTGGTCATAGGGAAGTGTTTACCGTGACCTCTAAGATAGACATATATCAGATGGGCCTTACCCTATGGCTGCTTGCGATGAACTTGAACTCGCTATTTGCATATAAGAAACCCTTCTGCGAGATGTCAGGTTGCCGAGAAGAAATGTGTAATATTTGGCATAAAAACTTGGTGCTCCCTCCCTTACCAGATGACATCCCGGAGTATTACCGAGAGATAGTCACCTCTTGCCGTCTTGAACACCCCATCCAAAGACCATCTGCTAGAGAGTTACTTGACAAATTGCTGGCTGAACAGCCTCATTACCAATCAAAGGATATACCAAATGTAGCCTCAGACGATGCCCCGGATCCTGGCAGACAAATGAGATGCAATATCTGCCAAAGTATTGGTCTGAAACATTATTACCATTGCGATACTTGTGATGGTGCTGATTATGATATTTGCCATAAATGCTTTGGGAAAGGATTGCATTGCCTTGATCCTTCTCACTTTATACTTGAATATTTCGCAGATAGCGAGAGTGCCCCTGGGCCTTACTTTTCTAGCGTAAAGTCTTCAGGACAGCGAATAGCCATGCATCTTTGATGTGTTTGGCCTCGCTGCGTCAGACAATTTGATAACATTTGGATACATCACTTCCTTGAAAGCATATATCTTGAGGGTCAGGTCTTGTCAATCTGAGCAATTTATGGTAATATTTGGAAATATCACAGATTTTAGTGTAATTAATTACCTGCAATTTGCTTCCAGGGGTACATAACCAGAGGAGAAGCGCAATCGCTGTTACATGTTGAGCTATAGCTAGTTGACTTTGCTGATTATCCTGTCTTCATTTTTCTGATCTTGTGGCAACTTCAAATCTGCCACGTGTGATGTCTGATCATTCTCTAGCCTAGGAGTCTAGTGAGTAGTGATTAGATAAAGATTGATGATTAAGCTGTAATGAATTCAAATTTATGCTCGCGTCAAAACCGTTCTTAGTTGTTGTTAAGAGACACGTGATCAGTATGAGTCTTTTCCGACTACATCTCATCAATAAACCAGAGAGCTGAACATCGAACTCTCACTGAATACCTCAAACCTAGCCAAAACACATGCTATGTATAGAATTAGATTAGTGATACGACCTGGTTCCAATTTCAAAGTTTGGAAATCCTAGATTGCCAATCTCACGCTGTGAAGACTAAAGCTTTAGTTCAGTAATTCACACAGGCTTTATCGATTTATTTCTTGTATTTGTGTTGAGGTTTCTGCGCAATTTCTTTCACTCTTTCTTGCATGATATTGTTGGTTTGTTTCCTTGCTTTAATTCATATCATTTCTGTCTAGCTTTATGACCTAAAACTATGCTGACATTGGAATTACCAATGCCCTAGGGCTTGAAGAAGGAATGTCTTATGCGGACATGTTCTTAGCTGCCAGCCCTATAATTGAACCTTTAACTTTCTTTGATATTGAATTGTTTTGTGTCTTAACCCTTTGATGCATATGGTGTCGTGGACGGCAGGTAGAGACAAGCTAAGTATTTGTCTAGTACAACTTGTGCCTGCAATTGCTTTGAGTTATGTAAAGTTTCTTCACATTTCTTTCTACAATAGATATAAAAGAGCAGTTTGGCAGTGTAAACTTGAATCAATTCTAAGTGTTCAACACTTGGCCCATTTGTTATTGTTTCATATCAAGATCTCCAAGTCCAGGATACTGTTAAATACGTCCATATATTTCAGTTATGTAAAGTAAGCTGAGAACCACTCCAGATTTACATGTTAGCCAATTGCCTATGTGAGCGCGTTTCTTGTAGCTAACCAGATGGGAGATTTACCAGCAGTGAATTATATTCCCAGCACTAGTTGTCTACTAGAATCAGATAAAGACGACGCGAGGAAGGCTCGCGAATAATCTTGAGTTTTGAAAATCGCGCTAACACTCGCTTCAAAACAATAGTCTACCTAGTGTATAAAACCGAAGCTCTTGCCTTTCTCTTTCTACTAACTTCGTCTTTGTACCATGTTTTCGGTGGTCTCTTCACGATTGCTTTTCCTGGGTTGTTTGCAAGGAGATCTTTATTTGTAGAATAGGGTTTCTGGCTCCCTAACTCCTGGACCTCTCGGACACCATCTTTGCAACAAAGTATAAGCCTGGAATTGCCGAGCAAGTGAGCGCGCTAGCCCGAAACTCTACCAACTCAGCATTACAGATTACACACTCAAC
>Ga0247814_10001638_pt1 | contig 12959 bp, 10 predicted proteins | sample UWRJL179409R1_FD_179947 | JGI IMG/M metagenome (GOLD analysis project Ga0247814, IMG submission 179947) | Plant litter microbial communities from Arlington Agricultural Research Station in Wisconsin, United States - UWRJ-L179-409R-1 | ecosystem: Environmental > Terrestrial > Plant litter >...
ACCGAAGGGAAGTAGGCCAGGACCATCACCTGGTCCCTTTCATTGGTTCCCTCAGCGTCCATATCTGCCTTCCAGGTTACGTCCAGGCGGTTTCCTGTTAATATGGCCTGTGCATTTTTAGGTGCAGGGATGTTGCCATCGGCCACAATCAGTTTGCTGAAATCTGTTTCCAGATGTGGGTATGTACCTTTTACGGCCAGTTGTTTATTCAGTTTGATGAAATGGTTGCGCGGATCCTGCTTGCCGGTGCCGGAAACAGCCCTGAGGCCGAAGTTCAGGAACTCTTCGATGAGACCCGACAAGGAAGAGACCAGTGCCATCCTGGTTTCATTCGCAAATTGTTTGACCGTTCTGGGACCATGGTACTTGCCAATGGTGCGGCTGACATTGATATCGCCGAGCATATAACCTACTGTGGGGCCAAGTCTGCCGATAAATGGGCCGAGGATGCCATAAGGATGTTTTGCCATGATGCTGGTTGGTTAGTTGAAGGGTTCCGGGTTGATTATGAGCAAGATATGGATAGGATCTGAGATAAACAATAGGGGAGGTGTAGAAAAGGCAGAGGAGACATAAATGTTACATAACTTTGAAATACAGTTGATTAGGAATTGAAAAAGGTTTGACGCCTGCAAACGCCTGGCAACCCCCTATCAAACTCCTGTCAGCCGCCTTAAATATATATCGCCCCTATACGCTTTCTATGCTTTCTCTATAGGTTCACTCACTACTAAACCAGAGTCAACATACTACCTGCTACGAAGCGTCTTCATACTCCCCAAGAGAATATATCGGGTTACAGCTATCCACAGATAAATTCAATACCTTTACAGCCAAACATTCTAACCTATAATGAAACAAAATGTAATCGTAACAGGAGGCTCAGGCCAATTAGGACAGTGCCTAAATGATCTCGTCTCTAAACAGGATGAAAACTTCAACTATATATTTTTGGGCAGGGCCGACCTGGATTTTACTAATCAGGCGCAAACCAAATTAATATTTGACGAATATCTACCAGTTTATTGTATCAGTTGCGCTGCCTATACAGCCGTAGATAATGCAGAAGAAGCGCAGGATCAGGCATTCGAAATCAATACTTTTGCAATTAAAAGACTGGCGGCTATTTGTGTGGAATATAAAACTACGCTCATTCATATTTCTACTGATTTTGTTTTCAATGGAGATTCAAGCATTCCTTTAACAGAAGAGCTTGTGACCAACCCTGTAAATGTATACGGTTTGTCAAAACTTAAAGGCGAGCAGGAGATTCAAAAAGTGATGGAACAGTATTTCATTATTAGAACGAGTTGGTTATATTCAGAGAAAGCAAATAACTTTGTGAAAACGATGCTGAAGCTGGCGCAGAGGAGAGATCAACTGACTGTAATTTATGATCAGGTAGGTACGCCAACCTATGCTATGGATCTGGCGAACGTAATTCTGAAAATAATTAAAAATAATCTGACCGCTTATGGGTTGTACCATTACAGCAATGAAGGTGTAGCATCATGGTATGATTTTGCTAAAGCAGTTTTCGAATTTGCTGAAGTAGATATAAACGTTTTACCAGTTGCATCTTCTGCATTTATTACCAAAGCTAAACGACCGCATTACTCTGTATTAGACAAGACAAAAATTAAAAAAGCACTTGAAATAGAGATACCTTACTGGAGGGACAGTTTAAATACTTGTGTGCAAAACCTTTAATTTCAGCGTGCTTGTATTGTCAAATTTCTGAGTAATCAAATAATTTACTCTATATTTGTGGTCCTAATCTAATAAAATTAACCGAATGAAAGTTGCCTTAATAACAGGTGTAACAGGACAAGATGGGGCATATTTGGCAGAATTTCTTTTGAAAAAAGGTTATTTTGTTCATGGTCTCAAAAGAAGGTCCTCTCTATTTAATACAGAACGTATTGATCACCTTTACCAGGACCAGCATGAAAATGGTGTTAATTTTAAATTGCATTTCGGCGATCTTACCGATTCTACCAATCTGATTCGCATTATACAAGAAATTCAGCCAGATGAGATTTATAATCTTGCTGCAATGAGTCACGTGCATGTGAGTTTCGAAATGCCAGAATATACAGCGAATGCCGATGGTATTGGAACGCTTAGATTATTGGAGGCAATCCGCATATTAGGTTTAGAGAAAAAAACAAGGATCTACCAGGCATCTACTTCAGAATTATATGGTTTAGTACAAGCTGTGCCTCAAAGTGAGTCTACTCCATTTTATCCCAGATCACCTTATGCTGTCGCAAAGATTTATGGCTATTGGATTACCGTAAATTACAGAGAAGCTTATGGTATGTTCGCGTCGAATGGAATTTTGTTTAACCATGAAAGTCCATTAAGAGGAGAGACCTTTGTAACCCTTAAAATCACCAGAGCAGCATGTAAAATTGCTTTGGGTTTGCAGAAATGCTTATACCTGGGTAATCTGTCTGCACAAAGGGATTGGGGGCATGCTAAGGACTACATCGAAGCGATGTGGCTGATCTTACAGCAAGAAAAAGCAGAAGACTTCGTGATCGCGACAGGTGTTACTACTACTGTCCGCGATTTTGTAAGGATGAGCTTTTTTGAATTAGGTATAGAGATTGAATTCTCCGGCAAAGATGAGCACGAAAAGGGAGTGATTATCGACGTTGATCAGGAGAAGATTGAAGAGTTTAAATTAAATGATTTGAACCTTAAACTTGGCACAACAGTTGTTAGGGTTGATCCAAAATACTTTAGGCCTACAGAAGTTGATTTATTACTGGGTGATCCAACTAAATCGAAAACTCAATTGGGATGGGAACCGAAGTACGATCTGCCTCTGCTAGTGAAAGATATGATTCAATCCGACCTTCAATTAATGAAAAAACAGGAACACCTTAAAAGTGGTGGTTTCAGAACACTTAATTCTTTCGAATAATACTATTTAATACAATACCCCAATATGAATTTCAAAAAGGTCATTACCGCTTTATTATTTTTGATTGTAGTTGCTTCTTCAGATGTTTTACTTGCTCAAACTAATTATTCGGATGTGAAGGTGGATGAGCTGTCTGATACACAGGTTCGTCAATTGATGCAGCGGGCAGAATCCGTTGGATACAATGATGCTCAGTTAGAGCAAATGGCTGCTGCTCAAGGTATGCAGGCTGGGGAGATTTCTAAATTAAGAACTCGAGTTGAAAAATTAAGGAAAGAGGGCGGAAGTTCTGCTAGTAAGACGGAAGCTGTAAACCAAACACAGGATAATAACTCAAATCAAAGGACTTTTGATACTGAAGGTACTAATGAACGTAAAAGTCCCAATCTTGCAGAAAGAAGTAATACAGATTTAAAAGATGCTTTTGGAAACCTAATTCCTAAAATATTTGGTTCGGAATTGTTTAAGAATGATAATATTACTTTTGAGCCTAATTTGAGAATGGCTACACCTAAGGGGTATATAATAGGTCCGGATGATCAGTTGTTGATCGATTTAACAGGTGACAATGAAGCGAATTACAAACTTCAGGTAAGTCCTGATGGAACCATACGTTTACAATATGTAGGTATCATTTCTGTTGGTGGTTTGTCTATTGAACAGGCAACTTCAAAAATCCGCTCAGCAATGGGAGGCACTTATCCAAGCTTAAAAAATGGGCGTACCAACGTTTCTGTGAACCTTGGGAATATCAGAAGCATTAAAATTACTCTACTGGGTGAAGTTGTGAAGCCGGGATCTTATACATTATCTTCTCTATCTACCGTTTTTAATGCGCTTAGTGCTTCAGGCGGACCAAATGATAATGGATCATTCAGGAAAATACAAGTTATTAGAAATAATAAAATTGTAACAACTATTGATGTATATAATTTCCTTTTAAAAGGTATTCAAACCGGCAATATTCGTCTGCAGGACCAGGATGTGATTAATGTGCCTGTTTATCAAACGAGAGTTGAAATGTCTGGTGAAGTTAAAAGACCAGCGTTATTTGAAGTGTTAAATACAGAGTCATTAGAGGATGTAATAAATTTTGCGGGAGGTTTCTCTAATAAAGCTTATACGGCCAAAATTAAAGTATTACAGAATACGAACAAGGAGAGACGAATCACAGATGTTAGCGCTGATGGTTTTGGGAGTTACAGTCCCTTAAATGGTGACAAATATATTGTAGAAGCTATTTTGGATCGTTTTGCCAATAGAGTAGAGATCAATGGTGCTGTATTCCGTCCAGGACAATATGAATTAGAAGCTGGGTTGACACTTAAACAATTGATTCAAAAAGCTGAAGGATTGAAAGAAGATGCATTTTTGAATAGGGGTTACATTTCCAGATTAAATTCTGATAATAGTTTGTCATTAACATCATTTGATGTTGCTAAAATAATGAATGGTACTGAATATGATATTGTATTAAGGAGAGAAGATAACGTTATTATTTCTTCAATATTTGACTTGCGAGATGAATATAAGGTTGATATAAAAGGAGAAGTTAGAGTGCCTGGTACTTTTGAATACGCTGATGGGATGACACTTCAATCACTCATTCAAATGGCGGGAGGTTTTAAAGAAGGAGCTACGCCTAACAGAATAGAAATTGCTAGAAGGATTAAAGATAGTGATGCTAATTCTAGAACGGCTAAAACTGCCGAAATCATAAATCTAAATATATCTAGAGATTTATCTCTTCAAGATTCAAGTTTTGTATTACAGCCATATGACATAGTTTCTATAAGAAGCGCGGAAGGCTATCAAGTTCAACAGCAAATTAAGATTGAAGGAGAGGTACTCTATCCTGGTATTTATACTGTTAGTAGAAAAAATGAACGCATATCAGACATTATTAAAAGAGCTGGAGGTTTGACTTCCCTTTCATTTGCTGAAGGAGCTTCTTTAAAAAGACCAGGCGCTAAAGTAGAAGCTGCTAAATCGGGAACTGATAGGAATAAAAATGCTATTGACCAGTCTGAAGAAAAGAGGCAGAAATTAGCTAATTTAAAAAGAATTCAATTTGGGGCTGGGGTCAAGGACACTACGGAACTAATCGAAGAAGTTGAAGCGTTGGAAAGCGACTTGGTAGGAATTGATCTGGTCAGAATACTAAATAAACCGGGATCTAAATATGATCTTTTTTTAGAGGATGGCGATGTGATTAGGGTACCTAAACAGTTACAAACTGTAAAAGTTACAGGCGAAGTTCTTAGACCCATAAATATTGTCTATAATAATAACAAAACAATGAAGCAGTATATTAATGGAGCAGGTGGATTTACATATAATGCAAATAAAAAAGGGGCATATATACAATATGCAAATGGATCAGTAGATGCGGGCGGTAAATTTCTTTTTTTTAATAACTATCCACGAGTTAAGCCTGGTGCTGAAATTTTTGTTCCAAAACGTGCTCCAAGAGAGAAACTTGGATTACAAGGAATTCTTGGGATTTCAACCGCGTTAGCTTCTCTAGCAGCTATTATTGTTACATTAATTAGATAATATACTAATACATTTTAAATACTGTCATCAGTATTAATTCAAACCAGATGATTTACTAAAATGATTAAAGAAAATCTTAGCGATAAAACAAATAATTTAGGTCAGGAGATCTCTTTTAGAGATTTAATAAAGCAATTTATTGAATGGAGAAGTTATCTTTTGACAAAATGGTTGTGGATTATACTATTTGCAATTCTAGGCGGAGCTATTGGTTTTTTTTATATAAAAAGTAAAAAAATAAGATATAAAGCGGTCAGTACTTTTGTACTGGAGGAATCTGGTGGAGGAAGTGGTTTGGGCCAGTATGCCGGCTTAGCATCAATGGTGGGTATAGATTTGGGAGTATCGGGCAGTAATGGAATCTTTCAAGGTGATAATATTATTGAATTATATAAATCGAGATCGATGCTGGAAACAACGCTTCTATCTGAGGTTCTTATAAAAGGTAAGAAGCGAAAGTTAATAGATATCTATATTGAATTTAATGATCTGAAAGACCGATGGGCACTAAATCCAAAACTAGTTAATATTAATTTTAATTTGAAAAATGGCCAAATTTTCACAAGGGATCAGGATAGTATTGTTAGTTCGATTATTACAGATATCAATGCGAATTTATTATCGGTTAGTAGACCTAATAAGAAATTGAGCATTATTGCTGTTGAAGTCAATTCCCTTAACGAAGACTTCTCCAAAGCGCTAAATGAGCAAATTGTTTATAACGTGAATAATTTTTACTTAAAAACGAAGACCTTGAAATTAACTGAAAATGTGTATATTTTACAAAGGCAAACAGATTCTGTAAAGGCGGTTATGAATGGTGCTATATTTTCTTCCGCTACCACTATGGATATGACTCCAAATATAAATGCGACCAGAATGGTTATGCGCGCTCCTATACAAAGGTCACAGTTTAATGCAGAAGTAAATAAAGAAGTATTGTCAGAACTTGTGAAAAATTTAGAGTTATCTAAGATAACTTTAAGAAAAGAGACGCCTTTACTTCAAGTGATTGATAAACCAGTATTACCTTTACAAAAGGAAAAAAGCAGTAAGGCGGTTGGGCTTATTATTGGTGGTATAATTGGGGGGTTTTTATGCGTATCATATTTAATATTTAAAAAGATAATTTTGGATTTTATTTAAAATATACATGATAATCGCAAATGGAGAGGGGTAAGATATTAATAATTTCGTTAGGTAGAAATGGTGGGTTGCCTCTGTATGCAAATGCAATAGTAAATAGCCTTAGTGATATTACATTTGATATTATTGTATCAAAGCAGTGTGATTTAAATACTGATATAGGTAATAAGATTGAAATGTCTACATACACTGATGTGTCTTCTTTTCTACTGAATTCCATTTTCTATTTTCCTTTTAAGTTTCTATCCCTTGTTCCAAAAATGATAAAAAAATATAGGGTTTTGTACTTACCCTATGATCATTTTTGGATATTTCCTTTCATATTATTATTCAGATTATTGTCGCGTAAGGTAATACTAACTGTACATGATGGGACTCTTCATAAGGGAGAAGGCAATAAATTATTGCAATTTATTTCGGATTTAAATATTCGGATGTCAAGTGAGCTCATTTTTTTGACTAATTATGTTAAAGAGACAGTTTATGAGCGGCTTAATATCAGTAAACAATATTGGATTGTGCCCCATGGCTTATATGAAAATCCTCATATTAAAATCTCACTAGATTCTAACACACGAAATTTATTATTTTTAGGTAGAATTGGGAAATATAAAGGATTTGAACTGTTATTCGAAGCTGCATTAGAAAATAAAGATTATTTTGATGAGTTAATTATTGCAGGAAAGAGTTTATATGATTTGAATTATGTTGAAACAGATAAAATTAAAGTTGTAGACAAGTTCTTAACAGATAAGGAAATTGGCGAATATTTAAATTGGGCAGATGCTTTAGTCTTACCCTACACAGAAGCGACACAATCTGGCATTATTGCACTGGGTATATATAGTGAACTACCGATGATCTGCACGCGTGTAGGAGGATTTGGTGAGCAACTTAATATTGATGAATGTATCTGGATCAGTCCGAACAAGGAATCTTTACAAGAAGCCCTAAAAAGTGTTTTTAATGACAAAGTAAGATACAACGACATTAAAACAAAACTAAAAAATAAAAAAGCATCTTTACTTTGGTCGAATATTTCTTGCGAACTTGAAAAAGTACTAAATAGTTAATCTCATGATCGACATGAATATTCTTTATGAAAAATAGAAAAATAAAAGTTTTAATTGTTTCCTCTGAGGTATGGCAGAATGAAACAAACGGGGGAAATGTATTAACTAACCTGTTTTCGGGTATTGACGCCGAGTTTGCTCAGATTTACTGTAGTGCTGGTAGCCCAAATAATAATGTGTGTAATAGCTACTTCCAAATAACTGATTCAATGGTTATTAAGAATATTTTGACAGGTCAAATTATTGGAAATAGAATTTCTTTGCCTAATGACAGTAGCTTCTTCATTAAGAATGTAGCTGTGCAAGAGAATAAAAAGGTATATAGTTTCTTTCGAAAATTTAGGTGGATAGGTTTCAACTTAATAAGAGAGATCTTATGGAAAATATCTAAATGGAATAATAAAGATCTAAATAAATTTATAACAGATTTCGATCCTGATGTTATTTTCGCCCCTTGTTATGCTAGTCATTATATGCTTCGAATAACTAGATATATAAAATCTATCACAAATAAAAACGTAGTCTCATATATCTCAGATGATCACTACTCTTTACAACAGTGGAATTTTTCAATACTATTCTGGTTAAACAAGTATTTATTGAGAAAAAATTTGAGAAGAACATTTCCAAATTACTCGTTGGTGTATACTATGACTCTAGAACAACAAAGAGAATTAGAGTTAGCATTAAACGCAAATATGAAAATTCTTCGTAAAGGTGGCAATTTTAAATGTACCGATGATGCCAAATTAGTGTCTGATCCTATTAGGATGGTATTTGCAGGTGGTATTTATTGTGGTAGATGGAAAACTTTAGCTTACATAGGGGAAGTCATCAAAAAAATTAATAAGAATGGAAAAAGAATACAACTAGATATCTATACTCAGAACGAATGTTCTAAACATCAACGTAGGCTACTAAATGACGGGGAAAATATTATGCTACACCAAGCCATTAATCAGACCCAATTACATGATATTTATAAACTAAGCGATATAGCTTTACATGTTGAATCATTTGAGAAAAAATATAAACTTATGACTAGATTATCCTTCTCTACTAAAATTGTAGACTGTTTAATAAGTGGATGTGCTGTCATGGCAATTAGTTGGGAAGGCCATTCAGGATTGAAATATTTGAAAAGAGAAGACGCAGCTTTCTGCATTTCGGATTTAGATCTCCTGGAAAAACAGTTATTGGATATCGTAAATGACCCTAATTTAATACAGCAATATGTTTATAAAGCTAATGTTTGCGGTAAAAAGAATCATCAAATCAATGATATCAAATCAAGTTTATATGATGATTTGGTTTCTTACAGTTAAATTCAGGAAATATGCTTAAAAATAAAATAAAAGATATCTCTATTTTTCGTAAAATGTATTCGTTTTTTACCTTTCACATTTTCGGCGGTAATTCTGTAAAATTGCATAGTAGCAATAATAATGAAGTTCATTTTGATTTTTCAATAGTTAAAAATTCGAACTTCACAGTGAACGGGAAAAACAATAAGATTTATTTAGATAAAAACGTATATTTTAAACGAGTTAATATTTTTATTAACGGAGATTTTAATGAAATAAGAATAAATCAAAATTCAATTTTATCAGGGGTAAGTATTTGGATTGAAGACTCTGGGAATAAGATTGAAATAGGAGAGGGAACAACGATTGAAAGAGATACACAATTGGCCTGTATCGAAGGCACGGAAATTAATATTGGGAGTGATTGTATGCTATCAAGTAACGTTATGGTCCGAACCGGAGATAGCCATTCCATCATTAACAGTTCAGGAAAAAGAATAAACTATTCTAAAGATGTGAATATATTTGATCATGTTTGGATTGGAAATAATGTTACAATAAATAAAGGGGTGGATGTTGCACGTAATTGTATTATTGCAACTGGTACAATAGTTACTAAATCTGTTTTGATTGAGAATTCTATTTGGGGAGGGATTCCCGCCGTAGCAATAAAAAGTAATATGAACTGGGTTAGAGAAAGAATCAAAAATTAGTATAAATGAAAACAATTAATAATAAGGTATTACTCATTACTGGTGGAACAGGTTCTTTTGGATCAGCTGTATTGCAGAAGTTTTTACATACAGATCATTTTAGAGAAATTCGTATCTTCAGTAGAGATGAAAAGAAACAGGATGATATGCGTAATAACCTCAATCATGAGAAATTGAAGTTTTATATCGGTGACGTAAGGGACTATGGTAGTATAGAAAAGGCTATGAGAGGTGTGGATTATGTCTTCCACGCTGCTGCCTTAAAACAGGTTCCTTCTTGTGAATTTTTCCCACTAGAAGCCACTAGAACGAACGTCTTTGGTACTCAAAATGTTATCGACGCTGCAGTCGCAAATAAAGTTTCTAAAGTTATTTGTTTAAGTACTGATAAAGCTGCTTATCCTATTAATGCTATGGGAATATCTAAAGCTCTAATGGAAAAAGTTGCGGTAGCTGCTTCACGAGATGCTTTGGATACTACAGTATGTCTAACCAGATATGGAAATGTTATGGGGTCACGCGGATCTGTAATACCCCTATTTTTAAAACAAATTAAAGAAGGAAAGACAATAACAATTACTGATCCCAATATGACAAGATTTTTAATGTCCTTGGAAGATGCAGTGGATTTGGTATTATTTGCATTTGAACATGGTAACCCAGGAGATCTTTTTGTCAACAAAGCTCCTGCCGGAACCATTGCAAATCTAGCTAAAGCATTACAAGAATTATGCAAGAGTAATAATGAAGTCAAAATAATAGGAACGCGTCATGGAGAAAAGCTTTATGAAACCCTTTGTACTCGAGAAGAAATGCTCAAAGCTGAGGACATGGGGGCTTTCTATCGTATTCCTGCTGACAATCGAGATTTAAATTATGCACAATACTTCTCTGAAGGTGAGACAGACATATCTAAAATTGAAGATTATCATTCTCATAATACAGTTCAGCAAGATGTTGAAGGGATGAAAAGTTTATTATTAGGTTTGTCACTGATCCAGAAAGAGCTTGGAATTAAGTCTAACTTTTAATAAAATTATGATAGATTCCGAAATAAAAATTATTCTTGGCAATAGTCATAAGGATGAGCGAGGAACTGTTTTTTTTGTAAATGATTTCGATATGACAGCGGTTCGAAGACTTTACTATATTGAACATGTTGACGTGAATTTTATAAGGGCATGGCGTGGGCACAAAATAGAACAAAGGTGGTTTCAGGTAGTTAATGGTTCATTTTGTATTAAATTCGTAAAAATCGATAATTGGAACACACCCAACCGTAATTCAAAAATAATAACTTTTGTTATAACAGAAGACGATAATAAAATTTTACATATGCCATCAGGTTATGCTAGTGGTATACAAGCATTGGAGAAGAATTCAAAGGTTATTGTATTTTCGGATTATGGGATTGATCATGCTGCAAATGACAATTATCTCTATTCATATGATTATTTTGGGAAATGGTAATTAATATATAAAAAATGAAAATAGGTATTACTGGTCAAGAGGGGTTTATTGGATTACATTTGTATAATACTTTATGTCTTTTCCCTGATATCTTTGATATAATTCCTTTTAAAAAGGAGTTTTTTAATGATAGTCAGGAATTGAATAATTTCGTTTCAAGCTGTGATGTAATTGTACATTTAGCAGCTTTGAATCGACACAGTGACCCCGAAGTAATCTTTGAAACTAACATAGGATTAGTTGAAAAACTGATAAGATCATTGGAGGCGACAAATAGTTGCGCTCATGTATTTTTTTCATCTTCTTCTCAAGAAGATAATGATAATTTATATGGAAAAAGTAAGAAAATAGGGAGAGAACTTTTCATTGATTGGGCCAAAAGAAGTGAAGGTACATTTACAGGTTTAGTAATACCTAATGTTTTTGGACCATTCGGTAATCCGTTCTATAATTCATTTATTGCAACATTTTCCCATCAACTTTTAAATAATCAAACACCAATAGTCAACAAAAATAGCTTAATTAAGCTCATCTATGTAGGAGACTTAGTAAAAAAAATTATTGAAGAAATTGAGAGTGGAGTAGGAAAAGATACTTTGGTAGTGTCACATACTGATGAGAAAGGTGTATCTGAGATTCTGAGTTTGCTTGTGAGGTACAAAAATGAATATTTTGGCTTGGGAATTATACCTGTACTAAATGATCGTTTTGAAGTAAATATTTTTAATACATTTCGTTCTTTTATTGATATTGAAGAAGAATTTCCTAAGGCACTGATGAAACATACCGATCCTCGAGGAAGTTTTGTTGAAATTCTTAGATTAAATATTGGAGGACAAGTTTCATTTTCTACCACATTAGCTGGTGTTACTAGAGGTAATCATTTCCATACACGTAAAATCGAGCGCTTTGCCGTAATTAAGGGTAAGGCTTTGATTCAACTACGAAGAATTGGATCAGATAAAATCTATGATTTCTACTTAGATGGAGAGGAACCTTCCTATGTTGATATGCCTATCTGGTATACTCATAATATCAAAAATATAGGTGATGATGAATTATATACAAATTTTTGGATAAATGAATTTTATGATGCAGCAGATTCAGATACATTTATGGAAGAAGTCTAAGTGAAGTTCTACAATCGGTGCATAATTATATATTGAATAGATAAGAATGAGAAAGAAATTAAAGGTAATGACTGTTGTAGGTACAAGACCTGAAATAATTAGGTTATCACGTGTAATTGCAAAACTTGATGCTTCAGATGCTATTGAACATATTTTAGTTCATACCGGTCAAAATTATGATTACGAATTGAATCAAATCTTTTTTGAAGATTTAGGAATACGTAAACCTAATTATTTTTTAGAGGCAGCAGGGCAAACTGCCGCAGAAACGGTAGGTCAAATATTAATTAAAATAGATCCTCTTTTAGAACGTGAAAATCCAGAAGCTTTTTTGGTTTTAGGTGACACAAATTCATGTTTATGTGCTATTCCTGCTAAAAAACGTCATATCCCAATATTCCACATGGAGGCAGGTAACAGGTGCTTTGACCAAAGAGTACCTGAGGAAACGAATAGGAAAATTGTAGATCATATTTCTGATATTAATCTAACTTATAGTGACATAGCTAGAGAATATCTCTTGAGAGAAGGTTTGCCCCCAGATAGGATTATTAAAACTGGATCTCCAATGTTCGAAGTTTTGGATTTTTATATGCCTAAAATTCTTGCTTCAGATATTATTCAAGAGCTGAAAC